>ERZ826242.3234-NODE-3234-length-12161-cov-7.485627_pt1 | contig 12161 bp, 11 predicted proteins | sample MGYA00519871_ERZ826242 | MGnify/ENA primary metagenome ERZ826242 (study PRJEB31778, sample SAMEA3449226) | human gut metagenome | biome: human gut; feature: human-associated habitat; material: faeces | place: United Kingdom | collected 2010/2012 ...
TTTAGTCTGTGCGATTGCGAAGCAATCTGTACATGTGACGAAGTCACTTTTCTTACTTTTCTTCACCGAATTTATTTTCAAAAGCTGATACAATTTCGGATAAAGCTTGTTCCTCTCCTTCTCCCTCACAAACAATTTCTATTTCTGCTTTTGTTTTAATCCCTGCTGCCATAATCATAAGTGGAGATTTTGCATCTACTACTTTATCATTTACTTTTAATGAAATTTTACACTCCTTGTATTTTGTTGCAATTTTAACAAGTTCTGTTGCAGGTCTTGCATGTAATCCTGTTTCATTTTCTAACATAACTTTTTGACTTTTTGCCATTTTTATTCATTCCTTTCTTTTTTAGATACCCAATGACAGTTTCTATCATTGGGTATCTTTATCCTTATTTATTTTTCACATCTACTTTAATCGTTTTTCTTTTAATTAATTTTCTTTTTATGCTTTAGCTTTTACATTCTTTTTCTTATCTGAATTTTCCCATACATTCTTCTTCCATGCTGCCATAATAAGTGCTGCTACAACAGATCCTACTACAATAGATACTAAATATAATGCTGCATTTCCTACTACTGGTAATACGAAGATTCCACCATGTGGTGCCATTAAAGTACATCCGAACAACATAGACATTGCTCCAGAAACAGCAGATCCTATAATACAAGATACTAATACACGAAGTGGATCAGCAGATGCAAAAGGTATTGCTCCTTCTGTGATAAAAGAAAATCCCATAACATAATTTAATAATGCTGATTGTCTATCTTTTTTTGGTAATTTTTTAGGGAAGAATGTTGCAAGAATTGCAATTGCAAGAGGTGCTACCATACCACCTGCCATAACTGCCGCCATAATTTCATATTGTCCTTCTGCTAGCATTCCTGTTCCAAAAGTATATGCTGCTTTATTAAATGGTCCTCCTAAGTCAACAGACATCATTCCCCCAAGAATAGCTCCTAATAAAATCTTATTTGCTCCACTCATAGAAGATAAGAAATTATTTAAACCTGTATTAATTGTTGCTACAAATGGATTAATAAATACCATTATTAAACCAATTAATAAAATTCCTCCTACTGGATATATCAAAATTGGTTTTATTCCTTCCAAACTCTTTGGCAAGAAACGAAATAGTCTTCTTAAAAGTAATACAACAAATCCACCAATAAATCCAGCTAGTAGTGCTCCAATAAATCCAGAACTTACTAAAACTTCGTCTGAATTTGTTAGAGAAGAAAATGTTGTTCCTGCTTTTGCAATTGCTCCTCCAACAAAACCAACTGCTAATCCCGGCCTATCTGCAATACTCATAGCAATATACCCTGCTAGGATGCATAACATAAAATCAAATGCAAATCCTCCAATTGTCTTAAAGAATGCTGCAATTGGTGTATTCATTCCGAAATTTGCTGGGTTAATAGAATAATCATCTAATAAGAAAGATATTGCAATTAAAATTCCTCCACCAACAACAAATGGTAACATATGAGTAACACCACTCATTAAATGTTTATATACCCTACTTCCTAATCCATCTTTACCATTTTCCTCTACTTCCTGATTTCCAGTATGATGATATATTGGTGTTTTTTCTGGATCTAAGGCTGCTTTAATTAATTCTTCTGGTTTATGAATTCCATCGGCAACTTTTGCTCTTACTACTCTTTTTCCATCAAATCTTGATAAATCCACGTTCACATCAGCTGCAATGATGATTGCTTTTGCTCTTCTTATTTCTTCTTTCGTTAAACGATTTTTTACACCTGATTGTCCTTGTGTTTCTATTTTAACAAGATGTCCTAATTCTTTTCCTTTATTTTCTAAGCTTTCTGCTGCCATATACGTATGAGCAATTCCTGTAGGACATGCTGTAATTCCTAAAATTTCGTAGCCACTTTCTGTTTCTTCTTTTACTTCATTTGCAAATTTTTCTTTTTCTGCTTTATCGATTAAACGAAGAAATTCTTCTTTTGTTTTTGCCTGTACTAATTTGTTCTTAAAATCCAAATCCATTAATAAAGTAGATAATCTACTTAATACGTCTAAATGTACATTATCCTTTGTATTTGGAGCAGCAATTAAGAAAATCAAATTAACCGGCTTTCCATCTAAAGAATCAAATTCAACTCCATTTGGAACGACTGCTGCTGCTAGACCTGGTCTTTTTACACAATCTGATTTTCCATGTGGTATTGCAATTCCTTCTCCAACTCCTGTTGTTCCTTCTTTTTCTCTTTCGAATACTAATCTTTCATATTCTTTTTTGTCTGAAATGTTTCCTGTTTTGTCCATTAAGTCTACCATTTTTTGAATAATTTCGTTTTTACTCCCTGCACTTACATTTAAATCTACTGCATCTCTTGATAGTAAATCTGTAATACGCATTTTAAAACTCCTCCTTTGTTTCTATTTCTTTTAATAATTTAAGAACTTCTTCTTTTGTAGCTAAAAACTGTGAAAAAGTACTTGCTGATCCTGCTGCTACTCCTGTTTTGAAAGCAATTTTATAGCTACGATCATTTTGTATATATCCAGCCAAAAATCCTGCTACCATAGAATCTCCAGCTCCTACTGTATGAACAATATTACCTTTTGGCGCCTCACAAAAATAATCTTTTCCGAATTCATCAATAAGGAAAGCTCCCTTTCCTCCCATCGAAATTAATACATTTCTAGCACCTTTTTCTTGCAATCTTTTAGCATATTGTATGATTTCTTCTTTTGACCTTATTGTCGTTCCAAATATTTCTCCTAATTCATCCAAATTTGGTTTAATCAAAAATGGATGATACGGCAATACTTTTACTAATAACTCTCCTGTTGCATCTACTACAACTTTTATATTTTTATTTTCAATTCTTTTACAAATTTGTTCGTATGCATCGTTCTTTATTACTTTTGGAATACTTCCTGAAAGTACTAGTACATCCTCTTCTTTTAGTTGATCGATTTGCCCAAATAATTTTTCTACATCTTTTGGTAATATATTAGGACCATTCCCATTAACAGCGGTTTCTTTTTCTGAAGTAATTTTTACATTAATTCTAGAAAACCCTTCTTGCACATGAATAAAGTCTGTTTTTACACCATACTCTTGTACTAGTTTTTCAATTTCTTGTCCTGTGAAATCTGCCACAAATCCTAATGCTACATTATCTAGTCCTAATTGTTTCAACACAATAGACACATTAATTCCTTTTCCTCCGGGCAAAATCATTTCCGTCTTTGTTCGATTAATTTCATCTTTCTGAAAGTTGTCCACTTTTACAATATAATCTAATGCTGGATTAAATGTAACGGTATAAATCATATCTCTTCCTCTCGTTTCTTTAGTAAGTTTATACGAATATATATAGTATTCACATTTTTATAAAAATTATGTTTTATTTTTAGGAAACACTTTTCAATAATACTTCTATTTTATACTTATTAATATTTTAAATTTTCCTTTCTCATTTTATTATAAAATTTTACCATTTGCAATTATTTTTGCTTTTTCTTATTTGACATTTTTATTACAAACCTTAAAACTACATAACATAAAATAAAATGCAGAAGAATTGTAATATACTTCCTAATAAAATAAATAAATGAAAAATAGAATGTATATATTTATGTTTTCTTCCTACTCCATATAAAATAGCGCCAATGGAATATGCGATTCCTCCTGCTAATAGAAGAATGAATCCTGGTATTCCTAATATTTCTGGCAATATATTTACTTTAAAAATAATGCACCATCCCATTACTAAATAGCATATCATGGAAAACACTTTATACTTTTTTATATCAATTGCATTTAATGTAATTCCTAAAATAGCCATTGCCCAAATTACACCAAATATAATCCAACCTGTTGCAGTATCATATTCTCTTATATTGCATAAAGCAAATGGTGTATAGGATCCTGCAATCAATAAATAAATCGTGCAATGATCTAATACTTGAAATACTTTTTTAGAAGTTCTTTTTGGATTTAAGCCATGATAAATACTAGACATCGTATATAGCAGAATCATGGTTACTCCGTAAATTGTTCCACTTACAACTCCATAGACGTTATGACGAATTGCGGCAAATACAATGCATAATACTAACGCTACTACCCCAAAAGCAGCTCCTACAATATGAGTTGTCATGTTAAAAATTTCTTCCCCTTTTGTATAAGTAGGTAAAATTCTATCTTTTAACTTTGTTCTTTTCATGTTAACTCCTAACTTTTTATTTTAACTCTCAATATATTCTGTTAAATCCTTTATTAAACGATTTACATCATCAATTCCTTCTTGATATAAATTTTGTAATTTCTCTGTATCTTTTTCTAGTCTTGCCACTTTTACTTCTTTTTGAGGTCTAATTACAAATATTTTCTTTTCCGTTTCTAATTGTTTAATCTTTTCTTGCAAATCATTATACCTTTCTGGCATTGTATTTAGTTTTTGAATTAATTCTGGATATTTATGGTATGCCAATTGGTATAATTTTTTCATTTTACTTGAGGTCATTTTCTTTTTATAACCTTCGTTCCTTGTTAATACAACTATTACTTTTTGATAGCCTTGTTCTAATGCCCATAAAACAGGAATACTGGTTGTTACTGCTCCATCTAAATAATGTTCTTTTTCAATTTCAACCATTGCCGACGCAAGTGGCATACTGGAAGAGGCTTGTGCGGCTTTAAATAAGTCTCTACAATTACTTTTTTCAAAAAAGGTAGTTTCTGCTTTTTCACAATTTGTTGTTACAATAACAAATCTTTGCTTCGTTTTTTCAAAAGCTTCGTAATTAAATGGAATTTCTTTTTTGGATATATCTCCAAATAAATAATCATAGCCTATGATTCCTTTATTTTTTAAAATTGCCTTTCTTCCAATATATTTGGGATTATTACAATATTCTAAATTAATTCTAGCAGATCTTCCTTTTTGCTTTGAGATATAATTCATTCCGTTTAATGCTCCTGCTGAAACCCCTACAACGCATTCAAATTCCATATTATGCTCTAAGAAAGTATCTAGTACACCGGACGTATACATTCCTCTTAGTGCTCCTCCTTCTAAAACTAATGCAGCTTTTATCATATTTTTCATTTTCAATATTTTTAATATTGAATCTCCTTTCTTATATTATTTCCATATTTTATCATATTTTTCTTAATTTCATATAAAATTTTAAATTTTTGATTTGTACTTTTATACTATAATTCATTATCAATATAAACATCATTAGGAATATATAACATTGGGAAAATATATGCAAGTCCTATTGTTTTCATTTTATTTCCTCCGTATTTACTTTTCTTCATTCATTATACTATGAAAACAAATCTAACTCAATTAAAATAGAATCAAAAATCTTTCTGTTATATATACCCATTACAAAAAGGCAAGAAATTCTTGCCTTTTTGATCCTATCTATTCAATTATAAAATCAGATTAAAGTAGTCTATTTTTTTAATTAAACGATTGCCTTTTTACTATATATTTTCCTTTTAATTGCAATTAGTATATAACTAATAACAGCTAAAATTCCTACTATTATAAATTGCATATTCTCTAAAGTTGATATTTTTAATAAATTTCTAAATAATACCACTGCAACATAGAATCCCACTAGCGTTGTGACAAATAAAAATATATGTGGTTTTGTATATGGCTTACAAACTTCTTGAACAGCTAAGATACTCACAAAGCCTATTAATAAATACATCATTGTTGTCGAAACTTCTTGTGGTATTTCCATAATATTTCCTACTATTGTTAAACAGATAATATTAAACATAATGACAAGTGCGAACGGTAAAGCATTAATTAAAGCTCTTTTTAGGAAAGAATAGTTAACTACTTTTTCATTCTTTTCGAAGGTAATAAAGAATGATGTATATGCTTCAATTGTCAAATCAATCAATGTTATTTGAATTGGTATAAATGGAAATCCTGTATTCGTTAAAATGCAAAATAGTGATAATAAAACAGAATATATTGTCTTTATAAAAAATATTCTTGCCACTTTTGTTATATTATTAACAACTCTTCTACCTTCCATTAATACATCTTTTAATACACTAAAATCGGAATTAAGAAGTACAATTTGAGAAACTTGTTTTGCTGCATCACTTGCATTTGGAAGAGTGATGCTACAATCAGATTCTCTTAACGCAATAACATCATTTACTCCATCTCCAGTCATTGCTACTTTATGTTTTTTAGCTTGCAAAGCTTTTACTATAATACTTTTTTGATGTGGTAATACTCTTGCAAAAATACTATATTTATCAACCAAATCAACAATTTCCGCATCTGTATTGATTGTAGATAAATCAATATAAGATTCATAATCCTCAAGTCCTGCTTTTTTTGCTATATTAGAAACAGTAAGTGGGTTATCTCCAGATATTACTTTTACATCAATCCCTTGTTGTTTAAAATATCCTAACATTTCTTTTGCATTTTTCCTTAAAGGATCTTCTAACACAAGCATTGCAATAATTTTTAATTCTGGTAACTCTTCATTTTTTATCACTTCTGTTGTATAAGCAATTCCTAATACTCTTTTTCCATTCTTTTGCAAAGACTCAATTTCTTCCGGCATTTCCATTCTACTCTTCTGAAATAATTTCTCAGGAGCTCCAAGTACAATTGTTCCCTCTTCTTTAAATGAAATTGAACTCCACTTTCTTTCTGATGAAAAAGCTACTCTACTTACCTTTTCAAAATTATTATCTCCTCTAAAATATTTCTTCAAAGCTTTAAAAGTTTCATTGTTATCTTCCATTCCATTTACAAAGGCTGTCATCATTTCAGAAAAAGGTTTTGGAAGCAATTTTTCTTCATACATTTTTACTTCCGAAACTTTCATTTTTCCTTTTGTTATTGTTCCCGTCTTATCCAAACATATAGTATCAATATGAGCTAAAGATTCTATACTGTATGCCTCCTGAACAAGAACCATTCTTTTTGCTAACTTAATAACACCTGATTCTAACGCAATTGTAATTAATAACACTAACCCTTTTGGCAACATTCCTAGCAATGCTGCCGACGTTGCAATTACTGATTGTTCTAATACATTTCCTCTAAAGAAATAGGCTTGTATGAATAAAATAATACCTACTGGTATGATTACAAAGCTTGTGAATTTAGTAACCTTTTTCATAGAATTGATTAATTCTGAATCATTTTCTTTATATTTTTTAGTTGCACTTATAATTTGATTTGCAAAATTATCTTCTCCTACTTTCTCAACTTTTGCATAACATTTTCCACTTGCTATATAACTTCCTGACAATAATTTATCATTTTCTTTTTTTAATATTAAATCGGATTCTCCTGTTAATAAAGCTTCGTTTACTTCAACAGTTCCTTTTATTACATAAGAATCTGATGGTATTTGATCCCCTTGTGCTAAAAGTATAACATCATCTAAAACTATTTTCTCTGCTTCTATTTTTTGTTCTTTTCCATCTCTAATTACAGTTGCTTTTGACGCACTTAAGATGGATAGTCTTTTAACCATATTTTTTCCATGAATTTCTTGTACAATTCCAATAATTACATTGATTGCAATGATAAAAAAGAAAAAAGTATTTGTATAAGCTTTAACACATACAAGTGCAATTGCGACAATAAGATTATACAAATTAAATAATGTAAATACATTATCAAATATGATTCTCCAATTGGATTTTAAATTATCTTTTTTAGTTACATTAACTTTTCCATCATTTATTCTCTCTTGTACCTCTTCGCTTGATAAGCCATTTATTTTTTCTTTCATTATTCCCTCCGTAAAATACTACTCTAAAATCTATTTTGCTTTATTGCTTTATTTTTTATTTTAATCATATATCATATATCATAAAAACCAATAGTAATCAATAAAATAATTCATATTTTTTAAAATTTCAATTGATGAAACCTTCTCAATTACACAAATATAAATAACTTAATTTTTTTTAAAAAATTTTTCCTACATAATAAATAAAAAGTAGCAAACTGCTACTTTTTATTTATTATCCCAGTATTTTTCCAACCTTTTCTAACTCTTCTCTTATTTTTATATGTTGAGGACAAACCTGCTCACATTTTCCACACTTAATACATTCTAACGCTGATTTAAAGCCATGTTCTTCTACTAGCCATGTTTTTTGACTTTTAGCAGCAGTTTCATTTCTATATAAAGTTAAGAAATTCATTGCTGTAAAGGAACCTGAAATTCCAATTTTCATTGGACATACTTTAGCACAATAATTACATGTAGTACATGGAACTAAAGGAATTGTCTTTAATACTTTTTGTGCTTCATCAATTACCTTTTTATCTTCTTCAGAAAGTCCTTTAAAATCTTTCATGTAAGAAATATTATCATCCATTTGTTCGATATTACTCATTCCTGATAAAACAGTAATGACTCCATCTAAGTTTGCAGCAAATTTTATTGCCCAAGATGCAAATGATGCATCTTTATTTGCTTTTTTAAATACTTCTTGTACAAGTTCTGGAGGATTTGCAAGCATACCACCTTTTACTGGCTCCATAATAATAACTGACTTTCCATATTTTCTTGCTACTTCATAGCACTCTTTTGATTTAATTGCTGGATTTTCCCAGTCCGCATAATTAATTTGAAGTTGAACAAACTCCATTTCAGGATGTTTTTTCAAAATTTCTTCTAATTCTTCTGGAGTTGAATGGAATGAAAAACCGATATGTTTTACTTTTCCTTCCTTTTTCTTTTCTTGAATCCAGTTCCACATATCAAAATCATCAAATACTTTTGTTCTTCCTTCTCCTAAATTATGTAATAAATAAAAGTCGAAATATCCTGCTCCTGTTTGTTTTAGAGATGTTTCAAATTGTGCAACAGCTTCTTCTCTTGTTTTACAATTTACCCATGCAGCATTTTTAGTTGCAAGCTGAAATTTTTCTCTTGGATATCTTTCTACTAATGCTTCTCTTATAGCATCTTCACTTCCTGCATATGCCCAAGCAGTATCAAAATAAGTAAACCCTGCTTCTAAAAAATGATCTACCATTCCTTTTGTTTGGTCTATATCTATTTTTCCATCTTTTTGTGGTAATCTCATTAGACCAAAACCTAATTTTTTAATTTCTTTCCCTAAATATGACATCTCATTTTCTTCCTTTCTAAACAAAGATCGTCTCTTTCTTTTCTATTTAACGAATTTAGGTGCAACACTTTCTATCTCTTGTAACTCAAATCTATATTTTTGTTTTACACTAGGATATTTTTCACGATCCACTTCACTTGCAAACATTTCTAAAGGTCTAATCCATAAGCTACAATCACCATATAATCTTCTATAAACTACATATTTTTCTTTTGTCTCTGAATGTGTTGCAATATCTTCTACTAAATATAGATCTCCTTTAAAATGTTTATAAATTCCTTTTACTTTAATCTCTTGCATATTTTATTCCCTCCAATTTATATATAACTACAAGCAATCCACTTGCTCATATAATTATATTATTAATTTTATTTAACCACAAGATTTCTTATTAAATATCCCTATTTCTATTAGATTTTTTTAATCTGCTAACTTATTATACGCTTCATCATTAACTGGCTCACACCATTCATTCGAAGTATTTTCTCCTGGAACCTCTACTGCCAAATGACTAAACCAAGAATTTGCAGTCGCACCATGCCAATGTTTCACGTTTGCAGGTATTGTTACAACATCACCTGGCACTAATCTTTGTGCCTCTTTTCCTTCTTCTTGATACCATCCTTCTCCATCAACACAAATTAGAATTTGTCCTCCTCCTTTTGAACTATGGTGAATATGCCAATTATTTCTACATTTTGGTTCAAAAGTAACATTTGCAATGAATACATTTGTTTCTTTTGGATTTGTAAGCGGTTTTAAGTATGAATTTCCAGTAAAATACTGAGAAAAAGCTGTATTAGGTTCTCCTAATTCAAAGAAACCTCCATGTGATTTCTTCTCTTCTTCATCATTTGCATATACCTCTTTTGCCATATTAAATGCTGCCCAAGCATTTGGCCATCCAGCATAAAATGCAATATGCGTTAAAATTTCCGCCATCTCTTCTTTTGTTACCCCGTTCTTTTTCGCACTCATCAAATGAAATTTTAAAGAATTATCTGTTATCCCTTTTCCTATTAATGCTGAAATTGTAACAATTGATCTATTTTTTAAAGATAACTTATCTTCTCTAGACCATACCTCTCCAAATAATACATCATCATTTAGTTCAGCAAATTTAGGCGCAAATTCTCCCAAAGAATCATGTCCTGCTGTTTGTTTTACCATAATTATCTCCACCTTTCTTTTATCATTATGTTATAGCACTTAAAGTCAACTCCAAGTCAATATCTATTTGTACCTTTTTGATGTTTTTTATTTCTTTTTTCATTTATAATCTAATAATTTCTAAATCGTCTGGTACATATATATTTCCGCTAAAATACTTCTTTGCTTCTTCTGTATATAATCTTTTTCTATTTTTTAAATCATTATCATTTGAATGATATAATAATAAATTCTTTACGTTCAAACTTTCTGCTATTTCTGAAGCTGTTTTTACAGTTGAGTGCATTTTTTCATATGGTTTATATTCTTCTGCTTCTGAATCTAAGCACATAGCTTCATGTAAGAACCAATCTGCATCTTTCACTTCATCTCTCAATTCTTCACTAAATGTTTCATCTCCTAAAAATACAAATGTTTTTCCATTTTCCAATGTTGTTTTAAATCCGAATTGTCTTACTTTTTTTGCTTGAACATCTAAAAATTTAATAGAATAATTCAATATTTTTCTTTCTTCTTTATCTTCTACAATATGAAAGATAATTCTATTATCAATTAAATCAGTAAATTTAGCTGGTAATACTTCAAACATTATTTTTCTAATTGTACTTTCTAACTCTTTATGCATATACACGTTCAAATTTCCTTCATAATTATTACTGCTAAAAAGTTTTTGAGAATATCTCATGATCCAGAACATTCCTAATATATGATCTGTGTGTTTATGAGATAAAATGATATGATGTATTTTTCTAAAATCAATATTGGCATCCCTTAATTGTTTTATAATTTGTAGCCCACCACCTGTATCTACTAATATATGTTCCCCTTCATTATTTTCTAATGTAAAACAAGTATTATAACAATCTAATGTCATCGCATGACCTGTTCCTAATATATTTAATTTTTCCATATTTATTTCCTTTCTTTTTTACTTTACCTTTTTATTTTTTTATCTTTTAAATGTTTTTTTATTGTATCAATCACTTCCTTATGTACTTTTCCATTACTAATTACTGCACCATTTATACTTTCATCATATCTTTGTTCATTTCCAAATAAATCTGTAACAGCTCCACCTGCTTCTTCCACAATAACTTTAACCGCTGCAATGTCACAATTTTTATGTTTTGTCCCCGGAAATATCGCTAAACTAAAATCTCCAGATCCAACGCACATGCAAGCTCTTATGATACTTCCTAAACTAATAAAATATGTCTTATCTCCTAACTCTTGCAATATGTTAGCTAAATTATAATCTGCTCCAACCCACAAATCATAATGGCATACTGTCTTCATATCATTTAGTTCATAATCATTTACTGTTATTGTTTCTCCATTTTTATATGCGCCTTCTCCTTTTATTGCAGTATATAAACTATTTGTAAATGGATCAAAAACCACTCCAAGTTTTGCTTCTCCTTTTACTACCAATGCAAGAGAAAATACTGCAACTGGAATGTGTCTTGCATACATTGCAGTTCCATCTACTGGATCACATACCCATACATAATCGCTTTTTCCAAATTGTTCTTCTTCTCCATCTACTGAATGAGTGGGATATTTTTCTTTAACCTGCTGAATTAGATATGTATTTATTTCTGTATCTGCCAGAGTAACAATTGTCTTATCTCCCTTATAGCTTGCACCATTATTCTGCTTGAAATATTTAAGCATTACTTCTCCAGCATATTTTGCAATATCTTTTGCAAATTCCAAATATTCTTGTAACATATTATTATCCATACCAAACTCCTTATTTTTTTATAATTATATATTATTTCATAAAAAAATAATAGCAAACAAATAAGAAAAGTGGCTTCGCCACATGTACAGATTGCTTCGCAATCGCACAGA
>ERZ826242.3242-NODE-3242-length-12126-cov-2.600779_pt1 | contig 12126 bp, 9 predicted proteins | sample MGYA00519871_ERZ826242 | MGnify/ENA primary metagenome ERZ826242 (study PRJEB31778, sample SAMEA3449226) | human gut metagenome | biome: human gut; feature: human-associated habitat; material: faeces | place: United Kingdom | collected 2010/2012 ...
TGCCGCACCTCGCTCGCCGTATCGGCACTTAGAATTATGCGGTATTGCCTTGACATTTGCACGAAATCAAAGTAAAATTATATACAGGAAATAAAGAGCCAAACGGCAGGCGCGGCCTGTGCGTGGCTCCTTAAAGGGTGTCGCCCACCGGGAACGCCGCTTTTTTACGATATTTAACGTCCTGATGACGGTTTGTGTATATTCTGCGCGCAGGGGCATCGTGTGTCATTTTGGCCGACCTGCCGCGTTTTGTCATGCAACAATGTCATAGTGAAAAGCGTCCCGCTGCGCGCATCCTCCTATTTTGATAAGGAGTGAAACCGACTATGTCACCAATTTTGACCGTGGTGCTGGTCCTTGTTGCTGCCGCTGTTGCCGGGGCGCTTGGTTTTTACCTCGGCGGTGAAAACCGCAAGCGCACCGCCGAGGCGAAGATCGGCAGCGCTGAGGAGGAAGCCAAGCGCATCCTCAACGAAGCCATCAAGAGCGCCGAAAGCAAAAAGCGGGAAGCCCTGGTAGAGGCCAAGGAAAAGATTCTGGCCGACAAAACGGAATTCGAGAGAGAAGCAAAAGAGCGCCGTGCAGAGTTACAGGAACAGGACCGCCGTCTTCAGCAGAAGGAAGAGACGCTGGAGCGGAAGATGTCCAACCTGGAAAAGAAAGAAGAAACCTACAACCGCCGTCTGACCGAGCTAGACAAAGCCCACGAGGAGGTGGACCGGCTCCAGGAGGAACAGAGAACCACCCTGGAGCAGATCTCTGGCTACACCGCAGAGGAAGCCAAAGCAGAACTGATCGCCAAGCTGGAGACCGAAGTGACCCACGAGGCCGCCATGAAGATCAAGGAAGCCGAGGCCCACTACAAGGAAGAGGCCGACACCAAGGCCAAGGAGATCATCGGCCTGGCCATCCAGCGCTGTGCCGCTGACCACGTGGCGGAGGCCACCGTCTCCGTCGTTCCCCTGCCCAACGACGAGATGAAGGGCCGGATCATCGGCCGCGAAGGCCGCAACATCCGCACCCTGGAGACCCTCACCGGCGTGGACCTCATCATCGACGACACGCCGGAGGCCATCACCGTCTCCTGCTTCGACCCCGTCCGCCGGGAGATCGCCCGGCTGGCCCTGGAGAAGCTGATCCTGGACGGCCGCATCCACCCCGCCCGCATCGAGGAGATGGTGGAGAAGGCCAAGCGGGAGGTGGACGCCACCATCAAGGCCGAAGGGGAGCGCGCGGTCTTTGAGACCAATGTCCACGGTCTGCACCCCGAGCTGGTCAAGCTGCTGGGCCGGATGCACTACCGCACCAGCTACGGACAGAACGTGCTCAACCACTCCATCGAGGTCTCCCACATCGCCGGCCTGCTGGCCGCCGAGATCGGCGCCAACGTGGCCGAGGCCAAGCGGGCCGGACTGCTCCACGACCTGGGCAAGTCCATCGACCACGAGGTGGAGGGCTCCCATGTTACCATCGGCGTGGAGCTGGCCAAGAAGTACCGGGAGAGCGAGGGCGTCATCCACGCCATCCACGCCCACCACAATGATGTGGAGCCCAAGACCATCGTCGCCTGCCTGGTCCAGGCGGCCGACGCCATCTCCGCGGCCCGGCCCGGAGCCCGGCGGGAGAATCTGGAGAACTACATCAAGCGTCTGGAGATGCTGGAAGAGATCACCTCCTCCTTCCCCGGGGTGGAGAAGTCCTTCGCCATCCAGGCGGGCCGGGAGGTCCGCATCATGGTCAAGCCCGAGGTGGTCAGCGAGGACCAGATGGTGCTGCTGGCCCGGGACATTGCCAAGAAGATCGAGGACGAGCTGGAGTACCCCGGCCAGATCAAGGTGCATCTGCTGCGGGAGACCAAAGCCATCGAGTACGCGAAATAAGAGCAGGGCGCGCTTCTTTGGAAGCGCGCCCTGATTTTTGTCCCATTTTCAGAAAACTTTCATCTCTCTTTGACCTGCCTTTTATCGGCCTGTGCTATCCTGGACCTACAAAAGACGCTCCGGCATTGGGCGCCGGAGCGGGGGGAGGAAGAGAAATGGACCAAAGGACAGCGCGGCGTCAGCCGGCCCCGCGGCTGCGCACCAACCTGGACACCGATTTTTTGAAGCTGATCGCCATCCTGTCCATGCTGCTGGACCACATAGGGGCCGTTTTTTCCAGAGCACCCCGCCTTTCGCTGGGTGGGGCGGCTGGCCTTCCCCATCTTCTGCTACTGCATGACGGTGGGGCTGCTCTACACCCGGGATATCAAGCGATATCTGGGCCGGCTGGGCCTCTTTGCTCTCATCTCCCAGCCCTGTTACATCCTGGCCACCCACCCCTGGGACTGGCAGACGGAGTGGATGAACTGGAACATCTTCTTCACTCTGTTCCTCAGTCTGCTGGCCATGTGGGGCTTCCAGACGCGGCGGTGGTGGCTCTTTGCCGCAGCATTTCTGTGCGTCAGCCTCTTCAATTTTGATTACTCCGGCAACGGCATCCTGCTGATGCTGATCTTCTTCCTGTGCCGGGAGCGGCCGGGGCTGGGGGCGGGGCTCTATATCCTGTTCTGGCTGCCCGCCCTGTGGAGCGGGAGCCCGGAGGACCCCCGTGCCCTGCTGGCGGCAGGGCACGCGGTGGACTGGACCGCCTTTGCCCTGTTGGCGGCTCCCTTCATCTTCCTCCCCGCCCGGACGGGGATCAGGGTCCCCAAATGGTTCTTTTACGCCTTTTACCCGGCTCACCTGCTGACCATCGGCGTGATCCGGCTGGCCGCCGGGATATGAGGAGAAAGGGAGCGCGGCTGGCCTCGTTTTGGCGGGGGCGGCCGTGTAGACTGTCGATCAGCATTTCTGCACGGTCTCCGTCTCCCCGCCCTGCTGCTCCAGCACGAACCGCTGGAAGTTGCGGACCACAGGAGAGAGGTAGATCCGCTCGTCGCTGACCATGTAGATGCTCCTCTCCCAGGCGGGGCGGGCGATGGAGATGACTTTCAGGGGCAGCTGGTCCAGCAGGTCCATCCGGGGGACCACCGCGATGCCGAAGCCCCGGGCGGCCAGACCGGCCACCACCTCCATCTCCTCCGTCTCGCAGGAGATGCGGGGGCGGGCCTGGAGCTGGCCGAACAGGGCGTCCACCGTGTCCCGCATCCCGGAGCCCCTGGAGAAGGAGACGTAGGGGTAGGACAGGGTCTCCTCCAGATCGATGGACTTCCGCCCGGCCAGAGGGTGGTCCGGGGGCACCACCAGCACCAGGTCCTGACGGACCACCGGCCGGGCACTCAGCCCCAGCTCCGCCGGAGGCATAGAGGAAAAGACCAGGTCGTAGCGCCGCGCCAGAAGGCCGTCCAGCAGCTGCTGAGTGACCCCGGTGCCGAAGGTGAAGTGGATCTCTTTCCCTGGATTCTCCGCCAGGAAGCGGGCGGCCAGGTCGGGTATGAAGTCCACCCCCAGGGGGCGCACCAGCCCCAGGCGGATCAGCCCCTCCCCCTGGGCGCTGCGCCGCAGGGACTCCACCCCGGAGTCCAAGGTGGAGAGGGTGCGCTCCGCGCACACCAGAAACTCCTCCCCCAGCCGGGTGAGAGTGGTGTTGCGGCCGCTGCGCTCGAAGAGGGGGACCCCCAGCTCCGACTCCAGCTGGCCGATGGCGTGGCTCAGGCTGGGCTGAGTGATGAACAGGTGCTCCGCCGCCCGGGTGTAGTGGCGGGTGTGGGCCAGCTCCACAAAGTAGCGCAGATGTGACAGATTCACAAAGGACCCCTCCTTTGGGCCAGTGTACCATATTTTATAGAAAAAATCTATTTTTTGATAAAAAGAATTGATTTGTTTATTTTCCCGCCCTGCGCTACATTGTAGGTAAGAAAAACATGCGCTCCGGCGCGGGAGGATGACAATGATGGAAGAGAGACAGACGGTGCTCCGGGGGGAGCTGGCCCTTTTGCTGGCGGTGGTGATCAACAGCTTTGGCGTGGTGCTGATGCTCCGCTCGGGCTCAGGGATCTCCGCCATTTCCAGCGTGCCCTATGCATTTTCTGAGCTTTTTCCCCGGGTCTCCATGGGGACCTGGACCTATATCTTCCAGGGGCTGCTGGTGCTGAGCCTGATGGTCCTGCGGAAGCGGTTCGTGCCGGAGTACCTGTTCAGCTTTGTGGTGGGCTTCTTCTTCGGCATCATGATCGACTTCCACGAGCTCTGGATCAGCTGGCTGCCCCAGCCCCTGCCTCTGCGGGTGCTGTACTTCTGCATCAGCTACCTGGTCATCTGTTTCGGCATCGCCCTGTCCAACCGCTGCAGAATGCCCATTATCCCCACCGACCTGTTCCCCCGGGAGCTGGCGGAGATCACCGGCACGGCCTACTCCCGGATCAAGATCTCCTTTGACGTGATCTGCCTGCTGACGACGGCGGTCCTTACCTTTTTTGGCCTGGGCCGGATCATGGGGCTGGGTGTGGGCACGGTGCTGGCGGCCTTCACCATGGGCAAGTGCATCGGACTCATCGGCGGGTGGATGGACCGCAGGGTGAGCTTTGTCTCTATCCTGAGCCGCCGTCAGGCGGCCGCAGCAGAGGAGGGCTGAACGATGAGATTCCCCACCATGTTTTCGCCCATTCAGATCGGCAGCGTGACGGTGCCCAACCGGTTCGTGGTGCCCCCCATGGCCAATAACTTCTCCGACCCGGACGGGTGCCTCAGCCAGCGGTCCCTGGCTTACTACGCCGCCCGGGCCAGGGGGGGCTTCGGGCTGATCACCATCGAGTCCGCTGTGGTCTATGAGCAGGCCAAGGGCGGTCCGCGGAAGGCCTGTCTCTTTGCCGACCACACCATCGACAGCTTCCGCCGGGTGGCGGAGGCCTGCCACAGCTATGGGGCTAAGGTATCCGTCCAGCTCCAGCACGCGGGGCCGGAGGGCAGTTCTGCCCTCACCGGCCACCCCCTGAAGGCGGCCAGCCCTGTCCCCGCCGCCTGCGGGCGGGAGATCCCCCGGGAGATGCCCAGGGACGAGGTCTACCGCCTGATTGAGTGCTACGGGGACGCCGCCCGCCGGGCCCAGCTGGCGGGGCTGGACATGGTGGAGGTCCACTGTGCCCACGGCTATCTGGTGAGCACCTTCCTGTCTGAGCGCACCAATCACCGCACCGACGAGTTCGGCGGCTGCTTCGAGAACCGGCTCCGCCTGCCCCGGCTGATCGTGGAGAACATCCGGCGCAAGACGGGCGGGATCATGCCCATCCTCTGCCGCATCAACGCCAGCGACGAGCTGGACGGCGGTCAGAGCGTCCAGGATGCCGCCGCGGTGGCCGCCTATCTGGAGCAGGAGTGCGGTGTGGATGCCATCCATGTCTCCCGGGCGGTCCACCTGCGGGACGAGTTCATGTGGGCGCCGGGACAGTTCCACGGGGGCTTCAGCGCCCCGCTGGTGGAGGAGATCAAGCGGGCGGTGACGGTGCCCGTCATCGCGGTGGGCCGCTTCACCGAGCCCCAGTACGCCGAGCTGCTGGTCCGGCAGGGGCGGGCCGACCTGATCGCCTTCGGGCGGCAGAGCATTGCCGATCCGGAGCTGCCCAACCGGGCCAGGGACGGGCAGCTGGAGACCCTGGCCCCCTGCATCGGCTGTCTGTTGGGCTGCGTGCCCAACATGCTCTCCGGCAGGCCCATCACCTGCGCGGTCAACCCGCTGGTGGGCCGGGAGCTGGAGTGGGGCCCGGCAGGGCAGAAAAAGCGGGTGGCCGTAGTGGGCGGCGGTCCCGGGGGACTGTACGCCGCCTGGGCCTGCGCCCGGCGGGGGCACCAGGCGGTGCTTCTGGAGCAGGGGGAGCAGCTGGGCGGCACCCTGCGCATCGCCTCCTTTCCCACCGGAAAGGGGCAGATCTCCGCAGCGGTGCGGTCCATGATCGTCCGCTGCCAGCAGGCCGGAGTGGAGATCCGGAACGGCACCCGGGCCACACCCGAGCTACTGCGGCAGCTGGCCCCCGACGCTGCCATCCTGGCCACCGGCTCCGGGCCGCTGATCCCGCCCATCCCCGGACTGGACAGCTGCGGCTTCGTCACCGCCCAGGACATGCTGGAGGGCAGGGCAGTGGTGGGCGCCGGGGTCCTGGTGGTGGGCGGCGGCATGATCGGCTGTGAGGCCGCCGAGTTCCTGGGGGAGCGGGGCCACCGGGTGGCGGTGGTGGAGATGAGAGAGGACATTGCCGCCGATGTGCGGCCGGAGCACCGCCGCTGTCTGTTGAAAAACCTCCGGGAATCCCAGGTGCTGGTGCGCACCGGCGCCCGGGTGGAGCGGTTCTACCCCGACGGGGTGGATTATGTCCTGGCCGACGGGACAGAGGGCTCCCTTCGGGGATATGACAGCGTGGTGCTGGCCATGGGGACCCGCAGCCGGGAGGAGCTGAGGGAGCGTATCGCCGCTTTTGTGCCCCAGGTCCTGGTGGTGGGCGAGGCGGCCAGCGCCCCTGGAAATGCCGTCCGGGCCACCGGAGACGCCCTGGATGCGGCGCTGTCCATCTGAGACGGCAGCTCTAAATAAGAGACAGCGCCCCCGCCGGGCAGAAAAGTCCGGCGGGGGCGCTTTGTGTACAGAGGCGGCGCTCGGAGGGGGGAGGCCGGAAAAGGTGCCGCGGCCAAACAGATGTTTGCGCTTTGGGGCAACATGCCGTATAATAGGAAAAACAGTGCCCCGGAAAGGGGAGGGAGGCGGGCCGCCGGGCGGCGGAGCTGCGCTCCAGGGAGGAGACGAACATGCTGCTTCACATATTGGCGGTGGGAGACGTGGTGGGCGAGGGGGGACAGGATATCCTGTCCCGCCGCCTGAGGGAGATCCAGGAGCGGGAGGACATCCACTTCACCGTGGTCAACGGGGAGAACGCCTCCGGGGTGGGCATAACCCCCCGGCAGGCCCGGGGCATCCTGGAGGCCGGGGCGGACGTGATCACCCTGGGCAACCACACCTGGAACCGCCTTCAGATCGCGGACTTCCTGGACAGCGACGGCCATATCCTCCGGCCGGCCAACTACGCCGGCCGGGTGCCGGGCCGGGGCTTCGGTGTATTCCGGGGACCGGCGGGGGTGCGCATCGGCGTGCTGAACCTGATGGGGCGGCTGGAGCTCAACTCCAACCTGGACAGCCCCTTCCAGGCGGCGGACCGGCTGCTCCGCGGCGCCCCCTGCGACGTGGTGCTGGTGGACTTCCACGCGGAGGCCACCAGTGAGAAGGGGGCTATGGCCTGGTATCTGGATGGCCGGGCTCAGGCGGTGTGGGGCACCCACACCCACGTGCCCACCGCGGACTGCCAGCTGCTGCCCAAGGGGACGGGGTTCGTCACCGACCTGGGCATGACGGGCCCCTACCGCTCGGTGCTGGGCATCCGGCCGGAGCACTCCATGAACCTGTTCCTGGGCGGGCTGCCCCGCCGGTATGAGGAGGCGGAGGGCCCCTGCAAGCTGGAGGCCTGCCGCTTCACCATCGACACGGAGAAGAAGCGGTGCGTGGAGGTGCGCCGGGCGGACCTCTGGGAGTGATGCCGGCGGACCGGCCCATTTTGAACGACCAAGAAAGGAATGGAACCATGCTGAAAGTGCTCCACGGGGCTGACTTCCATCTGGACAGCCCCTTTTCCGGCCTGAAGCCTGATGCGGCCGCCCGGCGGCGGGACGAGCAGCGGGAGCTGCTGGCCCGGCTGACCGATCTGGCCCGGGAGCGGGAGGCCGACCTGGTGCTCCTCTCCGGGGACCTGCTGGACGGGGACCTAGTGTTCCGGGAGACCGTCCAGGCCCTGGCCCGGGCCCTGGGAGAGATCCCCTGCCCCGTATTCCTGGCCCCGGGCAACCACGACTGGTACGGTCCCCAGTCCCCCTATGCCGCGCTGGAGTGGCCGGGGAACGTCCACCTGTTCACCGGCCCGGAGCTGGGGGCGGTGCGGCTGCCGGAGCTGGGCTGTACGGTGTGGGGAGCGGCCTTCTGCGCCCCCCGGCAGAGCACCTCCCCCCTGCGGGGCTTTCATGCCCCGGCGGAGGGGGTCCAGCTGGCCGTCCTCCACGGGGAGGTGGCCGCCCAGGGGGACTACGGCCCCATCTCGGAGGAGGACATCGCCGCCAGCGGGCTGGACTACCTGGCCCTGGGCCATGTCCACCAGTACAGCGGCCTGCGCCGGGCAGGGGAGACTTTCTGGGCTTACCCCGGCTGCCCCGAGGGGCGTGGCTTTGACGAGCTGGGAGAAAAGGGCGTGCTCTGGCTGGAGGTGGAGAAGGGGCGGACAGAGGCGGAATTCGTCCCCCTGTGCCGCCGGAGGTATCAGATCCTGTCCGTGGACCTGACGGGGCAGGCGGACCCCGCCGCCGCCGTGCTGGCCGCGCTGCCCCCACAGACGGGGGAGGACATCTACCGCCTCCTCCTCACCGGGGAGCGGGGACTGGAGGGGCTGGATCTGGGGGAGCTGGAGCGGGAGCTCTCCCCCAGGTTCTGGGGCCTGACCCTGCGGGACCATACCCGGGCGGCCCGGGCCCTGTGGGAGCGGAGGGGGGAGGACACCCTCACCGGCCTGTTCCTCCGGGAGATGGAGGGGCGCTGTCAGGCGGAGCCGGAGAATGAGGCGGTGCAGCTGGCGGTCCGGTTCGGACTGGCCGCTTTGGAGCATGGGGAGGACGTGGCACTGTGAAGATCAAACGCATGACAGCCTCCTTCGGGGGGCTGGAGGGGGCGCGGCTGGAGCTGGGCCCCGGACTGAATGTGATCCAGGCCCCCAACGAGGGGGGAAAATCCACCTGGGCGGGCTTTTTGAAGGCCATGCTCTACGGCATCGATACCCGGGACAGGGACCGGAAGGGCTATCTGGCGGACAAGAACCGCTACCAGCCCTGGTCCGGGGCCCCCATGGAGGGGGAGCTGGTCCTCACCTGGCACGGGCGGGACATCACCCTGCGCCGGGGGCGTCAGGGGAACAGCCCCTTTGGGGCATTCTCTGCCGTCTACACCGGTACCGAGGAGCCGGTGTCCGGCCTGACCGGCGACACCTGCGGCCAGCTCCTGCTGGGGGTGGGGCAGGAGGTCTTTGAACGCTCCGCTTTCGTGGGCCAGGGGGGCTCCCTGGCCGTCACCTCCGTGCCGGAGCTGGAGCGGCGCATCGCCGCCCTGGTTTCCTCCGGGGAGGAGGACGTGTCCTTTTCCCAGGCGGAGGGGCAGCTGCGGGAGTGGCTGAACCGGAGGAAGGTGAACAAGAGCGTGGGCCTGATCCCCAGACTGGAGGGGGAGCTGGCCGAGACCGGGGCGGTGCTCTCCCGGCTGGAGGAGGCCAACCGGACCCTGTCCCGCCTGGAGGGGGAGAAGGCGGAGCTGGAGGGCAGGAAGACTGTCCTGGAGGCGGAGCGGCGGACCCACCGCAGGCTGGATGCCCTGGAGCTGGACCGCCGGTACACCCAGGCACGGCAGGATTTGGAGGCTGCCCGGCGGCAGGCTGACGCTTTGGAACGGGAGCAGGCCCGGTACGGCGCCCTGCCGGAGCGGGAGGAGCTGAAGCGGGCCCAGGGAGAGCTGCAATACCTGAAGGTGCTGGAGGAGGAGATACGCCAGGGTGAGGGGCGCTGCGGGAGGCCGAGGAGGCCTATGAGCAGGCCCGGCGGGAGGCTCTGGACGACCGCTTCAACGGGATGAGCGGGGAGGAGGCCGTCAGCCGGGCGGCCGCCGACGGGGCCCTCTGGCGGGAGGCACTGGAGCGCGCCCGTAGGGAGAAGCGCCGCTTTCCCCTCCTTCTGAGTGTAGGCCTGGCGCTGCTGGTCCTGTCCGCAGCCCTGGGCGCCGTACTGGACGGCAGCTTCCTGCCCTGGCTCCTGGGCGGCGCGGCCTGCTGCGGGGCGCTGGCCCTGGCCGCAGTCCTGGCCCTGCGCCGGGCGGGGCGGGCCTCCGCCCAGGCGGACCAGGTGCTGGCCCGGTATAGGGCGGGCAGCGGGGAGGAGATCGCCGCCCTGGCGGAGGACTACCGCCGCCGGGACGAAACAGCCCAGGAGGCCTCCCGACAGGCGAAGGTGGTGCGGGAGACACTGGCGGACCGGAAAGCCCGGCGGGAGAACAGCCGGGTCGATCTGCTCTCCTTTGTCCACGCCTTTGCCCCGGAGGTGTCCGACCTGTTTGGCTGCTCCGCCGCCCTCTCCCGGGCCCTGAACCTGGAGGAGCGGCAGGGTCTGGCCCGGACCAGGCTGGAGGGGGCCAGAAGGCTGTTTGACGAGCTGGCGGCCCAGGGCGGGCAGGCCCTGGAGGCCATGCCGGAGGGCCTGACGCGGCCGGAGCGCCCCCCGGAGGAGACGGAGGAGCAGCTGGCGGCCGTCACCGCCGCCCTGGAGCGGGTGGAGCGGCTGAGGAGCATGGCCCTGGGGGAGCAGCGGGCGGTGGGTGACCCCGCTGCCCTGGCCGCCCGCCGGGAGGAGCTCCAGGGGGAGCTGGACCGGCGGAAGACGGAGTATGAGGCCATCAGCATCGCCCTGGATGCCCTGAAGCGGGCCAACACCCAGCTCCAGGAGCGCTTCTCCCCAGAGCTGAACCGGCGGGCGGGGGAGTGGATGGCCCGCCTGACGGGGGGAAAGTACGCTGCCGTCTCCCTCACCCGGGAACTGGAGGCGGCCGCCCTGGAGCGGGACAGCGTGCTGCCCCGGCGGTCCCTGGCACTGTCCCGAGGGACAGTGGACCAGCTGTATCTGGCGGTGCGGCTGGCGGTGTGCCAGCTCTGTCTGCCCGGGGAGGACCCTGCCCCCCTGGTGCTGGACGACGCGCTGGTCACCTTTGACGACCGGCGGATGGCTCTGGCCCTGGACGCCCTGGCGGAGCTGGGCCGGGAGCGGCAGATCCTGCTGTTCACCTGCCAGGAGCGGGAGGGAAACTACCTGGAGGGCAGGCCCGGGGTGACCCGCACCGCCCTGAGGGGAGGAGGCGCATGAGGGGAGCAATGGCGGAGAAGGAGCCGGGAAGGGGGCTGTTCGAGTGGCTCCAGACCCTGATGACGGCTGTTGTATGTATGGTGCTGCTGTTCACCTTTGTGGGCCGGGTAGTCCGGGTGGACGGCCGCTCCATGGACCCCACCCTGGCCCATGGAGAGCTGCTGCTGGTCTGGTCCATGGGCTATGAGCCCAGGGCCGGGGATATCGTCATCGCCAGCAAGACCACGGCGGAACCCCTGGAGGGGGAGGCCGTCGTCAAGCGGGCCGTGGCTCTGGCGGGGCAGACGGTGGAGCTGGACTACGGGGAGGGCCGGGTACTGGTGGACGGACAGGCCCTGGCGGAGCCCTACCTTCTGGAGCCCATGGCCCTGCCCCAAAAGCCGGAGATGCAGGGGACGCGGTTCCAGGTGGAGGCGGATTCCCTGTTCCTGCTGGGGGACAACCGCAACGGCTCCACCGACAGCCGGCACAGCGGGGTGGGCAGCGTGCACCGGGACTGCCTGCTGGGCCGGGCGGTGGCGGTGATCTGGCCCCTGGACCGCCTCCGGCTGCTGTGACGGGAATTTCCCTTGCAATCCCGGCCGGGAGCCGGTATAATAAGAGACCGATCAACACAGTGCGCTCCGCCCGTCGGAGCGGGAGGAGCTTGCCAATGTCGGAAGAATTTGAGGCCCGGGCCGGAGCGCCCCAGCAGCCCCCTCAGGAGGGGGCGGAGGAGCAGGAGAAGCTGCCCCAGGAGGAGCTGTTTTACTGGCTCCAGACCCTGGTAACTGCCATCGTGTGCATCGTACTGGTGTTCACCTTCCTGGGGCGCATCACCCGGGTGGTGGGCCACTCCATGGATGACACCCTGGCGGACGGAGAGCTGCTGGCGGTGTGGTCCCTGGGCTATGAGCCGGAGCAGGGGGACATCGTGGTGCTGAACAAGACCACTGCCGACTTCCTGGAGGGGGAGGCCATCGTCAAGCGGGTCATCGCCCTGGAGGGACAGACGGTGGACATCGACTACGACGCGGGCACAGTGGCGGTGGACGGACAGGTGCTGGACGAGCCCTATATTCTGGAGGAGATGCTGTGGCCCTCCTCCAGCCACATGCAGGAGACCCACTTCGAGGTGCCGGAGGACTCCATTTTCGTCATGGGAGACAACCGCAACGGCTCCACCGACAGCCGGCACGAGTGGCTGGGCGCCATTGATGAGGACTATATCCTGGGACAGGCGGTG
>ERZ826242.3245-NODE-3245-length-12116-cov-2.709643_pt1 | contig 12116 bp, 27 predicted proteins | sample MGYA00519871_ERZ826242 | MGnify/ENA primary metagenome ERZ826242 (study PRJEB31778, sample SAMEA3449226) | human gut metagenome | biome: human gut; feature: human-associated habitat; material: faeces | place: United Kingdom | collected 2010/2012 ...
AAGAAGCGGAAGAGCTGTTTTGGGATTGGGTGCTAGAACAATACATACAAAACGATAATGCTAACAATTTCAACAAAGACGATTTTATTTATAGGGTAAAGGAGTGGTTATAAAATGCGGCGAGGTATACATTTGTACAAATAGAAACATTGGGATGAAGAAAAATTTAAGTGGGTAGGTGATACTGTAGAGCAAACAATTCTTGGCGATCTTTATCTACAGAGTGAGTTGTGTTCATGGATGCGTCAATTTTATAAATTATCAGACACAAGGTATGAGGATTGGTCAGAATCAACAAAAGTTTTTTATGCAACACAAACTACCAGACTTGAAATGTTGAAATCTTTTGCGGAACTTTTAGGAATAGAAAGTTATAAAATCAGTGAAGCTGAAGATTACGGCCGCGAAGATGGTGTAATTTGGGTAATGCAACAATTAGGGGAATTAGACAATGACATGTCTTTTGAGGAAATAGAAGAATTAGAGGGGTTTAAATAAAAACATAAACAGGAGGTATAGCACTATGTTTTTCGCAACTATCGACAATCTCAACGACTTAAAGGCCGAGTACAGGCGGTTAGCCCTAATGTATCACCCTGACCGCGGCGGCGACTTAGACACCATGAAAGCCATCAATATTGAATACGAATCCCGCTTTGAGCAGCTAAAACGTCTGCACAATGCCAAGGCTTCTGCCGATACCAGCGGCAAGACCAGAGCCACCACTGAAACAGCGGCTGAGTTTATCGATATCATCAATGCCTTGCTGAAGTTGGACGGGCTGACTGTGGAGCTGTGCGGCTGCTGGCTATGGATTGGCGGCAATACTAAGCCACACAAGGACAAACTGGCTGCTATCGGCTGCCATTGGGCACCCAATAAAAAGCTGTGGAGCTGGCACCATGCCGAAGATACTGACCGCCGCTACCGTGGCAAAAAAGACATGGCTGCTATCCGGCTAAAATACGGCAGCGTCACCTTTACGGCCAATGACGCAGAACTCGCAGTGGTATAAGGAGGTGACACCATGAGTTATATTTGCGATTGCTGCGGCAGCCGTTTTGAGCACCCTAAAGCCTATGAAGACTATCGCGGCGAGTGCTACGGCTTCCCGTCATGGGAACGGGTAGCGGGCTGTCCCTATTGCGGCGGCAGCTATGAATACGCAGAAAGCGCCCTGCTAGAGCTTGGCGGCAACACAGGGCGCGATCTGGAACACTAACCACATACGCGGCTAGAGGTATATCTATTTTACCTCTGGCCGCCCTAAAAAGCAAGGAGGTAAACAGATGGAAAATGCATTATGGTATTTCACTTTTGGCCTAGACCACCCTTTCAGCAGCTTTATTTTGCCGATTCGCGGCAGCTATGGGGCAGCGCGGGAGGTCATGGAATCCGCATTCGGCTACCATTGGGCCAATCAATACACCGAAACAGACGGGCAACATCTGATTGATAAATATCACTACCGCGTATTACCGGAGCTGTCTGCGGAGAGTGATGCGCAGTGAGCGAATCCATGCGCTACACCCTTTACGGCACCCTAGCCAATACTGGCAAAGTGGTCGCCTACTGCCGCAAACACAAGGCGGGTATCACTGCCCAGCAGCTAAAGCAGAAGCAATGCCTAGCTAAACAGTGCCGCGCCCTGAAAAAGTATCCGGAGCACCCCTATTGGGTAGAACGCGAACAAAAGAAACGAAGAAAGAAGGTACAAGATGATTAAAGAAGATTGTTTCGCCTGGCAGCCAGGCCGCAAACAATGCAAAGCATTAATCAGGGTACTCTGCCGCAAAGGCGATTGCCCTTTCTATAAAACTAAAGAGCAGTATGCACGGGATTTCCCTGATACTATTCCCTTAGCACAACGCCCTGTTATACGGATTGATGACGGTAAGTATTATCCTACAGCTACCATCGCCGCGCAGGATACAGAAATAACACTTTCGATGTTGCTCAACCATTTACGCGGCGATTATCCAACAGCCAGCGGCTATCATTGGCGCTGGGCAACAGCAAAGGAGGTCAAAAACCATGCAAGCAGTTAGCAAACAAAACATAGATAAGTGGATTAGACATAATGAATGGGGCATCTGGGATAATTTAGCCTTGAAGCGAGAGGACAAGCCTAAGCCTAGACAGGCTAAACAGGCTGCAAAAACCTCTTCAAGGTTTGCCTGGCGGCAAGTATTGGTGCGCTATTTGCTAGATATCGCTAAAATGGCGATTGCCTGTGCGATTGGGGTTGCGCTGGGATTGATGTTCGTATGGGCATGGTAAAGGAGGGCTAGCTATGAGCGACCAGCAGATAGTTAAACTGTTTTACCAGGGGTGTTCTATAGAAACCCTGGCCGGATTAGTCTGGAAAGAGCGCAAGACGTTGTATGACAAAGGCAAACAGGAAGACAAAACAACACGCAAAGAGGCTCACCAGATAGTTGAATTGGCAATTTATAAACACATGCAACAACGGCAGGAGGGCTAAACAATGCTAGTATCACGAGATATCATTAACGGCTTAACCCCTGTAGCTGAGGGGTACAAAATATTCAATAATGATTGGACGGCAGACCAGAGCAAATACGATTTTAAAGACCCCACCACTGGTGAAGCCGTTGGCACTGTCCACCAGGCAGACGGTGAGATCATTTGCTGCGAGAATGGTTTTCATTTTTGCGAAAACCCGCTGGATTGCCTGGGCTACTATCCAATGATGCAATGGAATAAATTCGCCAAAGTACGCGGCTATGGACAAATAGACCGGCATAATAAGGATAGCAAAATAGCTGTAGAAATCCTGGAAATCGTCGAAGCTTTGACTTGGGATGATTTTCTGGCAGTCATCAAACAACGATCTAATACCGTTACAGATACTGAAAATAAAATTTCCGGTGGATACGACATCTCCGGCGGGCGCAACATCTACGGCGGGCGCGACATCTCCGGCGGGCGCAACATCTACGGCGGGCGCAACATCTCCGGCGGGCGCAACATCCGCGGTGGGTACGACATCCGCGGCGGGTACGACATCTCCGGTGGGCGCAACATCTCCGGCGGGTGCGACATCTCCGGCGGGTACGACATCTACGGCGGGTGCGACATCTTCGGCGGGGAAAATTGTATAGGTGTATATGATATCTATTATTGCCGTAATTGCCAGGGCTGTAAATCCTGTATCTGCTGCCTGGACTACACTGGCAAAAATGCAGTATTCAACCGGCAGGTCAGCGAACAGCGCGTCAATGAAATTAAAAATAATATTCGCCAATTAGCGGGCGATTGGTTCCCCAAATTCACTAACGCCTATGAATTATACGCTGCTAACGGCCAGGATTGGTCATCCACGCCCGTACCAAAAATAGAGGCCAGAGATAGGACATACGCCTACGCCGATATGCCGCAGGAATTGGTTAATTATTTAACTGGTTTGCCGGAATTTGATGCGGATATATGGTATGAAATAACGGGGAGGAATGACTAATGAAGCAGTTTATCACCTGTAAGGACTGCAAATATTTCTCGCCATACAATAGCCGCTGGGCACTTAAATCAGACGGCCAATGCCGTTTCCTAGTGCGAGGCGGTATGGGTTATCAATATACAGAGCGGCGGCTTAATGACGGGTGTTACTACGGAAAAAAGGCAAAAAAAGTTGACAAACAATAGCTAAAAGTTGACAAAAGGAGGCTAGCCATGAGACTAATTGATGCTGATGCATTGAACGATTATGTTATGGATACCTGGGGTGGTGGAAACATAGATAACACGGCTATTTGGTACGGGGATGTGTTTAAAGCAATCCATGATGCCCCTACTATAGATGCTGTACCTGTGATGCATGACAAATGGATAAGTATTAAAGATAGATTGCCACAAGCAGATGGCAGTTATCTAATTTGCACCAACAGGGGGGCTGTATGCACCTCGCATTATTACACGGGCGCAAATTATTTTAGTGCACCGAGTGGCAAAAATGCCATATACTGGATGCCATTGCCTGAGCCACCAAAGGAGGAAAAATATTATAAAACGACAGTTTGGAATTCGTTTGTTGAAATTAATATTGCCCCCACTATAGATGCTGTTCCTGTGGTGCGGTGCAAGGATTGTAAGCATGCTGAAAAGAGTAAATATGCTTTTGATTGGGATGGAAAAACGCCTCTTTGTGAGTGTTCATATATGACACAACCAAATAGATGGCACGAATATTGCAGCTGGGCGGAACGAAAGGAGGCCGAATAATGAGACTGATTGACTGCCACAAGGCCAAAAGGGCAATATATCAACATAAAACACAGCGGTTACAAAAGGAAACAGTTTTAAAAATTTTAGATAGTGCCCCTACTATAGACGCTGTACCAGTGGTGCGGTGTAAGGATTGCAAGAAATGGGAAGCAGATGGCACTTACGAATTTGATATTGACGGAGCAAAAAGGATGTGGGGGGTGTGCTCAAATTCCTTACATCACTGTAAAGATAATCATTTTTGCAGCTATGGAGAACGGAGGGAGGATAACAATGAGTTTTGCAATAAGGGGAAACGGGAGGATAAAGGCAATGAAAATTAAGCTAGACGAGGGGGCGATTATGCCGACCAGGGCGCATGACACTGACGCAGGGCTGGATTTATATTGCATGGATAAGATTGTTTTCATTCAGCCCCAATCAGCTGCTATTTTTGATACAGGCGTACATATCGAACTGCCGCCGTCTACCGTGGGAATGATTAAAAGTAAATCGGGATTGAATGTCAATCATGGGCTGACTAGCGAAGGAGTGATTGACGTTGGCTACACTGGCAGTATCAAGGTGAAATTATATAACCACAGCACCAAGGGTTATACCGTGCGCAGGGGAGACAAAATCAGCCAGCTGGTGGTAATGCCGATAATTATTCCTGCGCTGGAAGTGGTGGAAGAGTTGGCCGCAACAGAACGGGGCAATGATGGATTTGGCAGCAGCGGACGTTAGGAGGCGGTAAGATGAAGATTTATTTAGCGGGGAAGATCAGCGGTGATGACGGTTATCAGGAGAAATTTGCCCGTGCGGCGCAAAAATTTGCCGGGCATGAGGTGCTTAACCCGGCGGAACTGCCGGAAGGAATGGAAAAAGCGGACTATATGCGGATCTGCTTGGCGATGATCGACTGTGCTGATATGGTGTTATTTTTGCCGGACAGCCGCTTTTCTGTCGGGGCGAAGATTGAAAAAGACTACTGTGACTATATCGGCAAAGCCTATTGGCTGATGGAGGATGAGGTATGATCAACAAAGTTATTTTATCCGGACGGCTGACGGACGCGCCGGAACTGCGCTACACCAATAGTGGGATTGCGGTGGCAAGCTTCACTCTGGCGGTGCGGCGCAACTATGATAACAGCTATGGGGAACGCGACACCGATTTTTTCCGCATTATAGTCTGGCGGCAGCTGGCAGAGCTGTGCCAGCGCTATCTGCAGCGCGGGGACAAGCCGACGGTGATCGGCCGCCTGCAAGTGCGCAGCTTCACCGCTAAGGACGGCAGTGACCGTAAGGTCTGGGAAATCATCGCTGAAGAGATAGACTTTCCAGCCAAAAGCAGCGCTGCAGCAGAACAGCCGTCGATCGAAGAGGAACGGCCTTTCGGCGCGGGACGCTTTGAAGAAGCAAGCGCAGATACGCCGCAAGATGATGCAGAGGCGGACGATCAGCAGCTGATGCTTTTTTGATCTTGTGCTTTATATATAGGAAGAAACATTAATTAGGGCGGGCCTCAACAGTGTTTGTGGTAAGCCCTTGGTTATCTTGCTAATACGATTATTTTAAGGACCTCATTATTTTAGTCATTACTTTTGTTATTACTTTGACCGGGAGGGCGCGTGGATGCCGATGTATAAAACTGAGATCTGGTCTGGCGATGTTTACGAAGCGGAGATCTATTTTTCGCCGCGGACTGCGGGTAAAAGCATCCGGCGGGGAGCCAACAGGGAAACCAGCTGCCTCAAACAACAGGAAAATAATCTGCGTCAGGCGCGCAAAAAACTGGCGCGGCTGATCAATACCAATTTTGGCCGGAGAGATATTTTTGTTACTTTGACCTATGCTGAGGAACCGGGGGAAGAGGCACGGCGGCATCTGGCCAACTTTTTGCGCCGTGAGCGCAATCGGCGGCGGCGCGTCGGAGAAATGGAATTGAAATACATAGCGGTTACCGAGAGCAGTGCGACGCGGACGCATCATCACATCATCATGAATGCCGCGGCCATCGAAGAACTGACCCGCCTGTGGCCGCATGGCCGAGTAATTCTCTCGGCGCTGGATAATGACGCTGATTATACTGGTTTGGCGCACTACATCACCAAAGAAAGTGGCCAGGGAAAACGGTGGAGCCAGAGCCGCAATCTGCAAAAACCGATCACGCGCCGCAAAGAAATCAAAAGCCGCACTCACCGGCTGCGCCCGCCGAAAGGCTATCTGCTGCGGGTAGATGATTTTTATTACTCTGAGGATATTGGCGGGATGAGCTATATTAAGGCGGTCAAGATCGGCGGGGTAGACCTCAGCTGCCGCCGGCGCTGTTAGGGGAGGGCAGAAGAATTGTTCCGCAAGCTGCGCGGGGTGCGGCTGCCGTATAATGTGCAGGGGCTGATTTATTTCACCTGCGCCACCTATCGGCAGCAAGACCAAAAGACCAAGGCGAAAATCAGGGAGCTATGTAATTCTGTTGGCGGCGAATATGCCGGCGCGCTTTTTGACGTGCTGACCAAAGCAGGGCAATACTCAGTGGAACGGATCGCCATGGAACACTATATTTCGCCGGAAACTCTCTACCGTCTGCGGCGAAGATTTTATGAATCATGGGACGCTGATGAACGCAGTTAATAAGCAGTTTGCTGCAAAAAATAAATATCTCAAGCAAATATGGCTTGAGCTGGTGATTTAAAGATAAAGTTGACAATAACTGACACGCCTTACATGGTATTTTCCTGGTGAAAGGGGTGTTTTTTTGATGGCGCGGCCGCGCATTTTCAAGAGCAAAAGCGAATTTGCGAGCGCGGTAAATGGTTATTTTGCCTCGATCTGCTACAAGGAGGCAGTAACCATTCGGGAGCCGGTAAGAGACCAAGATGGCAACCTAATGATGGACAGTAAAGGCCATATCGTCTATCACGACAAACCGGTACTTAACCTCAACGGCGAACCGATCGAGCGGGAGATCTATGCCGTGCCGCCGACTATTCAGGGGCTCTGCGAGTATTTGGGCATTGGCCATGATACTTGGAGCAACTACGCTAAACGCAAGGGGTTTTCGGAAATCGTGACGCGCGCGCGGGCGCGCATAGAGCGTTTTCTGGAAGAGGGGCTCTATGAAAACCCCAGGGCTGCCCGTGGTATCATGCTCAATTTAACCAGCAACTACGGCTGGAGCAACCGCCAGACCGTGGAGATGGGTGAAGAGACGCGCAAGGTGATGGAACGACCCACGATGAGCATGGATGACAAGGAGAAATTCTTAAGAGAGATCGCGCTTTCGGCGCGGGAAATCTTTGACGAGGACGAGACGAAAGGAGGGGAGGAAGATGGCTAACAAAAAGGGCGGTAAAGGCGGATGTGGTTATGCCGGCCGCATCGGTAATAGCGGCACCCAGAAGGTGGAGGCACTATTCCCGACAGCTGCTGCCAAGGGCGCTAAAGCGACCACTGGCAGCGATCTGCGCGCTAAGAAAAACTAGCGTGGAGTAAACTAGCATCAGCGAAGATTCAGTTGGGTAAAACTACGCATGGAAGAGCGGAAAAATCCAGGAGGAAATGCTATGACAGACTATTATCAGCTGTTCGGCGTGGAGCAACCAACAGCCGAAGAGCCAGGCGCAAAAGAGCCGGAAGTCGCCGAGCCGGCAGCTGCAGGCGCAAACGAGCCGGAGATCGCCGAACCGGCAGACAGCCCGACGGAAGAGACCGCGGGTGAGATCAACGAGCAAATGGATCAGGCGGCAAGCGGTGTTGAGGAGATCAGCCAAGACGCTGAACTGCCTGATGAAGATAAACAGACCAAAACACAAAGCAAGGAAGAACGTGCCCGCAATGCGGCGCGGCGTAGGGAGCGGGAAAAGCAACAGCTCCGCGATGATTTGCGCCGCGAATGGGAAGCGGAAAAGGCAGCGGAAGAGCAGGCCACTGAAGACAGTATTATTGCCGGACTGGGGATCATCAATCCCTATACTGGCGCGAAGATCACTAACCGATCTGATTTTGACGCTTATCAGCAGCAAATGGCTGAAGAGCGCAAATCACAACTGGACAAGGAACTGCGTAAAAGCGGTATGAGCCGTGAGACCCTGGACGAGCTGGTCTCAACTTCGCCGGTTCTGCGGCAGGCTGTCTCGGCCGTGGAGGATGTTAAAGAGCAGCTGCAGCGGGAAAAAGCCTCGGTGCGCGGACAACAGCAGCTCTCCGGCGAACTGGCGGAGATTGCTAAGCTGGATCCCAGTATCAAGACGCTGGAAGATCTGCGCGGCAAGCCCTATATCTCCCAGATGACGGAGATGATTCGCAAAGGCTACCGGCTTTCCGACGCCTACCGTCTGGCGACCGAAAACGAGCGTCTCCAGGCGGCGCTGGCCAAAACCAAGCAAGCGGCGATCAATGCCACTGCCGGCAAAGAGCACCATCAGCCGACAACAGCGCAGGCCGGAGCAGCGCTAGCCTCGGTGCCGGAAGATGTAGCCCGCTACTATAAGCTGCTGAATCCTAATGCTACGGTAGAAGAAATCAAAAAGCATTATAACGCTAACCTCAAGCGCTGATTACAGGACGTTCTTCTGGTGATAGCTTGTAGCCCCGTGTGTGGGGTGAAACTAAGAAAGGACGGAGATCAAATATGACTTTTAAAGTACATACAACTGATGACGGGAGGATCACTCCCTGGGAGCAGCTGCCCTGCTCCGCAATCACCCCTAAAGTGGGTATGGCGCTGTATTTGACCGGCGGCCAGCTGGCCATTGCTGCGGGATCTAATCTCGCAGAGTATATCTGCATGGAAGAACATGCGGAGGCGGTAGGGGCCGGCACAATGATCTATTGCATCAAAATCCAGCCGGATATCATCTTTGAAACCCAGCGCTATGACACTGATTCTTTGACCGTGGGTACTGCCTACGACGTCGCCGCTGGCGGCATGGCGATTGACGGCACTACCACGGCCGGCAACTTTGAACTGGTATATATCGGCGGCAATGCTGCAGGCGATACCCTGCGTGGCCGCTTTGTCAAATAGGGGGTGTAGCAACAATGGCAGGTATTATTTTTTCTGAGGGCAGCAACCTCAACAACTCTATTTTCGGCGAGGTGCAATACCCGATCAAGATGTTTTTGGAAGCTAAAGCAGAGGAATTTGAAAACAATTCCGCGCTGCCGAACCTCTTTAATGAGATGAGCTCCGAACACAGCGGCGAGCTGCTGACCGGACTGACCGCGATGAACGGCTTCCAGCCGGTGGGCGAAAACGGCGAATATCCTAACGACGAGATGCAGGAATCTGACGGTAAATTCCTCCGCAATGTCACTTGGAAAGACAAATTCTCTATTTCCGAAGAGATGATCGAGGACAGCCAGACCATAGATCTGCGCAAGCGCCCTGACGCCTTTATCAAGGGCTTTTACCGCACCAAAGAGGAATTTGGCGCAGCGCTCTTTGGTGGTGCGATCGGCGGATCGAACAAGACCACCTTCAAGAACAAAGAGTTTGACCTGACCTGTGCCGACGGGATGGGGCTTTTTAACACTGCCCACAAAGCCAAAATTCGCGGCGCAGCACAGAGTAACAAATTCAGCGACGCTTTCTCCGCCGATGCTCTGGCAGCAGCTGAGTGCGCGATGCAGAACTTCCGCGGCGATAACAATGAGATCCTGGCGGTGCATCCTAATACCATCTTGATCCCTAATGTCTATGAGCTGAAGCGTGATGTCTTTGCAGTGATCGGCGCAGACAAGGATCCGGAGACCGCCAATAATGGCTTTAACTTCCACTTTGGCCGCTGGACAGTGGTGGTTTGGAACTATCTCAACCAGTATATCACTGCTAATACTAAACCGTGGGTACTGCTGGACAGTAACTACAATGAATCTGCGGGTGGTGCTGTCTGGTTCAACCGCCGTGATCTGACGATCAAATCAGAAATCGCTGAAAATGATGCTAATGTCTGGAAAGGCCGCGCCCGCTTCATCGCCGGATTTAACGACTGGCGCTTTGCTGCAGTAGGCGGCGCAAGCGGCGGCACTGAGCTGATCTCGGCTTAAGGAGGGGGTATCATGGCAAGATGCACTAAACTGACTGCGCTGCAGGTAGATGAACTGCAGGCGGCAGCGGTCAAGCTCTCCGCCAGTATCGATCAGGTAACTGCCGCTAATGCTGCAGCAGCGGCGGGCACCGCGCCGACCAAGGCGGAGTTTGATGTGGTGGTCACTTTGGCTAATCAGCTGAAAACTACTGTCAATGCGATCGTGAACGCGCTCAAAGGATAAAAATAGGGAGGCAACAACGCCTCCCTTTATCCCTATAAGGAGAATAGATGATGGAAGTATGGGAATTGATAGTGGCCTCTGGTATCATCGGGCTGGTGTTTGGTTTTGTGCAGCAGATTACAATGTGGAAGTTAAACCGCAAAGCCAGCAAAGAAGACCAGGCCGAGCTACATATCGAAGAGCGGATCAAAAACTTGGAGGCTAAAGTGGATGGACTGAGCGTGGGACAAAAATCGATCCTCCATGACCGCATTAAATATTTAGGCATGGGTTATGTAGCGGCACACTGCATCGATATCGATGACCGGCGTGACCTACTGGAAATGCACAAGGCCTATCACGCCAATGGCGGCAACGGTAACCTGGATATTCTTATGGAGGAAGTAGAAAAGCTGCCGCTCAAGGCTAAAGTCAAATAGGAGGTAGCTATGGAATATTTAGACGTCATTTTATCGATTGTGGCCGGACTGGCGGCGGCAATCCCGCTGGTGGTCAAGCTGGTGCAGTATGTGACCGCGGCGGTCAAGGAGAAAAATTGGAACAAGCTTCTTGACCTGGTAATGAGCTTGATGGAGGAAGCCGAGATTAAGTTTGCTGATGGAGCTACCCGCAAAGAGTGGGTAATGGCGATGGTACAAGCCAGTGCGGACAGCATAAACTATGATATAGACATGTCAGCTATTAGCGATCTGATCGACAGTCTATGTGATCTAACGAAGAAGGTTAATGCACCAGAAGATGAAGTTCCGGCCAAAGCGGAGCTGAGCGCATGATTACGGTCACTAAGAAATTTTCCAAGCAACTAATTAAGGCGATGATAATTACGATTATCTGCTTTGTGGTAGCTATCATTGTCTGCAATATCTGCCAGGTAACCATTCAAAGTGAGCTAATTATCGGATTCTTCGGCGTTTTCGGCGGCGAGTTTGGCTTTTTGGCTTTTATTAAGACGCGAGAAAACAAAGAAGAAAAGCCCAGCTAAAAGGCTTAAAATTAGCCCCTCTAAGGCACGAAAAAAGAGGGGCTAATGGTTTTATACCTGTGAAATTAGCGTTATTTATTGTTTTCCCTAATAAATTCTAAAGGAATAGTGATAATTCCAATCTCATTGGCTAACAGCAATTTGACATAATCAGTGCATTTATTGGTCCCGTTGGCCCACGCCCGAACAGTACGCAATGGAATATAAAATCGCTCGCTGAAAACGGTTTGCGATAGGCCCGATTCGTTAATTAATTCACGCAATGTCATATTTGCTAACCGCCATATTTCATATAGGTCTGATTTATTATATTTTGTTTCATAGGTAGTGGCAAAAGATAAATAATCGGTGTTTTTAGCATGGTTAAATAGGAAATAAAATTCATAATATGCCATTGTTTTTACCTGTATTTAAAACTCTGTGATGGTGCAGTCTGCCCACTGCGCATCATCTAAATTAAAATCGATTAGGTTTTCGCCATTGCCATAGTTAGCATTGCATTCTTCAGCGGTTTCACAGTTATCAAAATTGCTATAATCTGCTGTTTTTGCTACTTCTAAAGTTAAGTGTTGGTCAAATGATTTTTCGTCTATTACGCAACCTTTGTTGAAATCATCAGCAAAAACTACCAT
>ERZ826242.3249-NODE-3249-length-12097-cov-21.942784_pt1 | contig 12097 bp, 13 predicted proteins | sample MGYA00519871_ERZ826242 | MGnify/ENA primary metagenome ERZ826242 (study PRJEB31778, sample SAMEA3449226) | human gut metagenome | biome: human gut; feature: human-associated habitat; material: faeces | place: United Kingdom | collected 2010/2012 ...
TTTTCCGGCCGCAGGATATTGATACTCGATGAGCCCACCAGCGGCCTTGACGGGCAGAATATGCGCCTCGTTGCGGAAAGGCTGAGAAGCGAAGCACGGAACGGCAGAACCATTCTCGTGATCACCCACGACAGGGAACTGATCGAGAGCTGCTGCGATAACGTTGTGGAGGTCGGTACAAAGCCCAGCGAGGTACAGTGAACACCTTTTGCCATTGAGCCAAAGCGGGGCAAATGCACGAATGTTAGAATGACATTGACTATTATTGACGAGAAAACTCTGTTGTATTAGAATATCCTTATGATGGTAAGTGTAAGTACCCTCCAATTAAGGAGTGATATACAAGGAGTAAACCATGAAAAAGCTAATATGCGTTATGACCCTCGTGTGCATCGGAATTCTTCTGGTATCGTGTGGGTCAAAACGCCTTGACAATCCCAAGGCACAGTTTATTCGGGATTTTGGATTGAATATTGAAAAGGAAGACTGTGTGCTTGAGGAACTCTTCAATAACTATGAAGGGGTTCCTTATGAGGGAATAGCACTATATAAGCTGACCGTTGGGGAGGACGTGCGTCAGGCGTTCCTGCAATGGGAACGCTTTCCCCTCCCCGAAGCGGCTGAGAACTTTCTGGAGAGCCTTTCCGCCTATGTGGAACTGCCCTCGATCACGGACGGCTACTGGAAAATGGTGGATCGAAACCCGGGAACGAGCGCATACACAAATGTTTCCCTGTGCGTATACGATGGGGCAACGGGTGCCGCATACCTCTTGACAATGGACATCTAACGATAAGCAGCAGTCCCCCGGACGTTTCATTGTCCGGGGGACTGCTGCTTATATCGTGATCGAAACGCGGCACGGAATTTCCGGTTGATGCAGCCCACGCTGCCTCAGTTCACAAACGATGCGTTACCCAGCCGGTAGTACCGGCAGCCGTCCTCCTCGTACCATTCAAACGTACCCACCACGGTGATCTCTGCCCCCAGCTCTGGATACTCATCGGGATAGACGGGCTTTCCGGCGAGGGCAAACTCCAGCCCCTGTGCGCAGCAGGCGGTGGCGTCGGCGATCATGCAGGCGAAGAACATTTTGTCCGGGATAAAAGCACCGTTTTCGTCGGTGGCCTGGTATATGGTGAACTGCCCCTGCATTTTGACGGTTTTTCCTATGTAGTTATCCGGGAAGGAGATCATGCTGTTGACCTCAGAATAGACCATGATGCCGCTGAGTGTGGTCAGGTCAATGTCGACCGCGGCGGTGCCTTCTGCATCCTCCGCAGCGGGCTTTTGCACGGTATCCTCATGGCCGCAGGCGGCGAGAGTGCAGAGCAGCAGGGCTGCCAACAGCACGCAAAATAGTTTTTTCATCTGCGAACACCTCCCAATACCGTGCCTGCCAGCCATGACAGACCGAAAGCGCCGATCTGAACGGCGACGATGGTGGAGCCTACCGGCGTACCGGCGAGAATGGACGCCAGAATACCGAGCAGCGCACAGAAAACCGAAAGGACTGCCGCGCAGATGGTCACGCTGCGAAAGCTCTTGAACATCCGCATGGCGGACAGCGCCGGGAAGATCACCAGTGCGGAGATCAGCAGGGAACCCACAAGGTTCATCGCCAGCACGATGATGACCGCAACGACGACGGCGATCAGCAGATTGTAAAGCCCCGCCCTCGTGCCGGTCGCCCTTGCAAAGCTCTCGTCAAAGGTCACGGCGAAGATCTTATTGTAGAATAGGATGAACACCGCCACGACCAGCACCGACATTCCCACGCACAGCCATACCTCTGCGGGGGACAGCGTCAGAATGGAGGTGGAGCCGAACAGCGTGCTGCACACATCGCCCGAAAGATTGGACGAGGTGGAAAAAATGTTCATCAGAAGATAGCCGACGGCCAGCGAGCCTACGGAGATCATGGCGATGGCGGCATCGCCCTTGATCTTCGTGTTCTGTCCGGTGCGCAGGAGCAGCACGGCGCTGAGGATGGTAATGACCATGACAAGGGGCATTTTGTTGGTGATCTGCAGCACGGCGGCAATCGCCATTGCGCCGAATGCCACATGGGACAGACCGTCACCAATGAAGGAAAACCGCTTCAGCACCAGCGTCACGCCCAGCAGGGAGGAGCAAAGCGCGATCAGCACACCGACAATGAGCGCATAGCGGACAAAGGGATATGCCCAATAGAGAGACAGCTTTTCCAAGATAGCAGTCATTGGCTGTCACCGCCCTTCTTCACGTCAAACAGCCGTCCTTGCGGGCTTTGGAGATAGTCCGCCCTTGTCCCAAAGAAAACGGTGTCGCCAATATGCAGAATATGGCTGGCGTATCGGACGGCGGCAGCCACATCGTGAGAAACCATGATTACGGTGATGCCGTCCTCACGGTTGAGCTTTTCGATGAGCGTATACATTTCCGCCGTCACCTTGGGGTCAAGTCCCGAAACAGGCTCATCCAGAAGCAGCATTTTTTGCGTGGCGCACAGCGCGCGGGCGAGCAGCACCCGCTGCTGCTGTCCGCCGGACAGCTCGCGATAGCACCGCCTTGCAAGTTGTGTAATCTGCATTTTCTCCATGGCGTCCACCGCAAGCTTCTTTTCTTTTTTGTTATAAAAAGGACGGCTGCCGCAGCGTCCCTGGCATCCGGAGAGAACGATCTCTCTCACGGCTGCCGGGAAGTCCTTTTGTACCACTGTCTGCTGCGGCAGATAGCCGATCTCGTTTTTCCTCAGCCCATCGCCCGTCAAAATTCTGCCGCTGATGGGGGCCTGCAAGCCGAGGATCGTTTTCATAAGGGTACTCTTGCCGGAGCCGTTTTCCCCTACGATGCAGAGATAGTCGCCTGCAAGGAGCTCAAAGCTGAGGTCTTGGAGAACGGGCCGTCCATCGTAGCCGGCACAAAGATTTTGACAAGTGAGCTGAGCCATAGACCTACCTCCTTACCCCAACGCTTCCTTCAGCACGGAGAGATTCTTCTCCATAACGGAAAGGTATGTAGCGCCGTTTGCCACGTCCTTGGAGGTGGTGGACTGCATGGAATCCATGGTCAGCACCTTCTGATTCTTCCCGGCGGTGTTCTGAACGATGGTTTCCGCGATCCTGTGCTGTGCGCCCTCGATGGTCAGCACGCAGGGAAGTCCCAGCTCATCCACCTTCTTAGCAAGGAACGAAACAGTTTCAAAGCTGGCCTCGGCCTCGGCGGAGCAGCCCGCAAAGGCGGCGTAGTAGCGCAGACCGTAATCGTCCACCAGATAACGGAACGGGAAACGGTCGCCAAACAAAACGGTCTTATGGGTCGCACCGTCCACAGCCGCCTTATAGTCTGCGTCAAGAGCAGCCAGCTTGTCCCTATACGCCGCAGCGTTGGCGATATAGGTGTTCTTGTTGTCCGGGTCGATGGCACACAGCGCATCCGCAAGCGTCACGCAGAGTGTCTGGGCGTTCTTCAGGGACAGCCAGACATGCTCGTCCTTTTCCTCCCCATGGTCATGCCCCATCAGCTCATCAAGGATGTCCTCTATGGAAAGCGCGTCCTTCACAAAAAACGGATTGGTCTTGGCGCTCATCAGCGCATCGAAGCCGGCGTTGCCGAAATAGATATGGAAATGCTCCGCCTCGCCCGGCTCGTGACCGTGGTCGTTGAACTGCACATATTTGGGCGCATCGGCACTGGTGGTTTCGAACTGATAGCGGACGCTGCGGATCTTGCCTTCGTCATCCAGCTTCGGCTGATAACCGGCATAGGTGTATTCAGCGGAAACGGTTTTTCCGTCTGCATAAGTGAAGGTGATCGTGTTCCCATTGATAGAGATCTTCTCGGCGTCGCATTGCCACGAAGCCTTAAACTTCTCCAAATAGGTGTCCTTTGTGGTCGAGCTGTCCTCGTCCTCCTCCGCCCTGTGTTGGCAGAATTTGTCCAGGTCGCCGTTCAGCAGATAGGGGTGCAGGGACTTCCACGCACCGGCGAAATCCGAGAGGGTGCGATCCCTGATGTCATCCTCCGTGAGCTGTTCATCGTGGCTGTGACCGTGGTCGTGACCGTCCTCCTGCATACCCTCAACGGTCTCCTCCGCTTTCACGGAATCACCCAGCACCTCCAGCAGGTTGATGACCTTCATATTCCTGTTGGCGGCGTTTTTCAGGGCATTTTCCACCCAGCCGTCGGACTCGCCGCCCACATAGACGAAGAGGCCGCAATCGGAGATCTTGACAATATCATCGGCGGTGGGCTGATAGCTGTGCAGGTCAACGCCATTATCCAGCAGCATGGTGACCTCGGCGTTATCCGCCTTGTCGCCCAGGATCGCCCTGACCCAATCGTATGCGGGAAAGATGGTCGTGACGACCTTCAATTTGCCGGCTTTTCCGGTATCCTTCGGCTTTCCGCAGCCGGCAAGGACGCCGGCCAGTATCATTAGCGCAAGCAGCAGCGCAGTTATCTTTTTCATAGGCTATATGTACCTCCAGATTATGATAAGAACGTAAAAATGGGCGCAAAAATACAAGGGTGACGGCAACGCCGCGAAAGCCTATCCGAAAACGGATAGACTACACCCTCGTAAGTAGTTCTTATTTAATCTGAAAGCTTGACCTTGAGTGAAACCAGAGTAAACGTGCGGACAAGCTCCACGCAGGAGGGAATGACGCTGCACGGGGCATACCTGACCGCCGCGGCGAAAACCGCGGCAGCACCGGCAAGTCCAATGCTCTTGAGCAGATTTTCACAGACCTGCAGCTGGTGGCAGATGGCGCAGTCCTCGCCGGAGCAGTTATGGTTGGCTTCGACCGCAATATAGACAGCGGAGGACAGCATGACAGCCGCCAGCACGGCTGCCAGCAAGCCTGTGATCAAACGAAATTTCTTTGTCATAGCCTGTCCTCCTTCCAAATATTATTCTTCTCGGCAATCCGCGCAGGTGCCATAGAGAATCGTGTCGGCGGCGTCCAGCGTGAATTGCTCGCTCTGCGCCAGGTGCTTTGCAAACAGGACGGCGTTGCCGCTTGCCATGTGAAAGGTTCTGCCGCATTTTACACAGCTCATGTGCAGCGCACCCTTGCAGCTCTCGGCGTCAAGGTACTGATAGTAGACCTCCCGCGTGCCGCTCTTGCTGCTGCGCCGCACTTTTTCTTCCGCCTCTAACTGTGCAAGGTTTCGATACACGGCGCTGAGGCTGATTTTTTCATCCGCCAGCGCGTCCGCAATTTGCCGTGCGGACAGCAGCTCATCCGGGTGCCGGCTCAAATAGGCAAGCAGAGCCTTCCTCTGCCGCGTGCTGTAACTGGACAAGTCACCACGCCTCCAATTTGCAATTCATTTGCAATTCAGCATAACATGATGTCGCCCTGATGTCAATATGCAAATTCGTCGCAAATTAACCGTCAGCGCGGATAGTGTCTGCTCCGCTGAAATGGGCTGCGGCAGAGCTGGATGATCCGCGCTCTGTTTTCGGCGGTGAAAAGGCAGCGGCAAATGCCAGGTGAAAAAGCGGTAGAAAAACCTGAAAAGATATGCTTCACACTTATCAAACCCCAAAAGCTCTTTCAGAGCAAAAGGCTTTCATTACGAACAGCAGCTGACCCTCCGTATGTACTGAAGCATACGGAGGGTCAGTTGGCTTGTGTGGTCTGCTCAGTCGAGCGGAGGTTTTCTTTTCTGCTGCGTCAACATATCCGTGCCCGGCCTATCCCTCAAACAAATTCAGGAGGTACCCGTAGCCCTCGGACTCCATCCTCGCGTAAGGCACGAAGCGCAGGGCGGCGCTGTTGATGCAGTAGCGCACACCGTTGGGCGACTCCGGATCGCCGGTGAACACATGGCCCAGATGGGAGTCACCGGCGCGGCTGCGCACCTCTGTGCGGCGCATGCCGTGGCTCAAGTCCTCCCGTTCCACCACAGCAGGACTCTCGATGGGCTTTGTAAAGGCAGGCCAGCCGCAGCCGCTTTCAAACTTATCCGTAGAGGAGAACAGCGGCTCGCCGGTGACGATGTCCACATAGATGCCCTTTTCGAACTTGTCCCAGAGCTCGCCGGTAAAGGCGCGCTCCGTGCCGCTCTCCTGCGTGACGCGGTACTGCTCCGCCGTCAGCGTGTCCCGGATGGTCTCCGCCGCGGGCTTCCGGTAGTCGCCCGGATCGATGCGCAGCCTGGAGAACAGCTCCATCTCCGCCCGGGGGATGTGGCAGTAGCCGTTGGGGTTCTTTTCCAGATAGTTTTGGTGATATTCCTCGGCGGGATAGTAATTCTTCAGCGGGCCGATCTCCACAAAGAATTTCTCGCTGCGGCCCCGCTCAATGTCCGCGATGCGCTCCACCGTTTCCCTGACCTTGTCGTTGGTGTAGTACACGCCGGTCTGATACTGGCTGCCCCGGTCGTTGCCCTGCCGGTTCTGCACCGTGGGGTCGATGACGTAGAAGTACGCCAGCAGCAGGGCATCCAGGCTCACCTGCTCAGGGTCATACTCCACCCGAACGGTCTCCCGGAAGCCGGTGTCGCCCTTGCAGATGGTCTTGTAATCGGCGTCCGCCTCGCAGGTGCCGTTGGCGTAGCCGCTCTGGGCGTCGATGACGCCGGGGATGGATTGCATCAGCTGCTCCATGCCCCAGAAGCAGCCGCCTGCCAGATAGATGACATTTTCCGTAGTGTCCATATACATACCCTCCTCGCCGGACATATCCGAGGGCTGTCCGGCCATGTCCGTTCCCTGCGTGTCCTTTTCCCGCGGTACACGCTGCCGTCCTGCGGCACAGCCACTGAGCAGCAGTACCGAGGCGAAAAGAAGGGCCAATACGCTTCGATACATGGCGTTTCCTCCTTTCAGGGGGAGCAAGGGTCACTCCGCCCCGTTACCGTCCTGCCTCTTGCCGCGGCCGGGCCGCAGGACGGTATATAGCAGCGACCCAAGGACGCAGCCGAAGCCGGTGGAGAGCCACGGGCTGGACGTAACGGCGCAGGTGCCGGTGACGCAGCCCACATAGCGGTAGTACAGCCACCCTCCGGCACTACCCACCAGGGGCAGGGCAATGACGCGCAGAATGCTCGTCAGCTTACAGTTCTTTTTCTTCATAATAGCCTCCCTTTGAAGATATTGGATCAGCCCATATCGGCAGCCAGTGCCTTGTCGATCTGAGCTTGCAGTGCATCGGCCTGTGCCTTACTGGTGATAGCCCCCACAATGGGATCACCCACGATGCGGCCGCTGCGGTTGACCACGTAGGTGGTGGGATAGGCGTAGATGCTCTCCACGAACTTACCCGCCTCGCTGCCGGAATCGAAGTACACGTTCTGATAGGTGGCACCGCTCTGAGTCAGCACATCCTTGGCGTCAGAGATAGCCGCCTCGTTGCCGTCCAGCGTAAAAGCGTTGATGCCGATCAGCGCACCGCCCTTGCCGGAAAGCTCTTTGTTCAGCGCGTCCAGATCGCCCAACTCGCCCACACAGGGACCGCAGGTGGTGAACCAGAAATTCACCACGGTGACGGCTTTGCCGGAGAACAGATCACTGCTCTTTACCGTATTCCCGTCCAGATCCTTGCCCTCAAAGGCAGGGAACTTCGGCAGGCTGCTGTCATCCGTCTTGCTGCCCGTGCTGCCACTATCGGTCTTATTGCCCGTACTGCCATTGTCGGGGGTGTTGCCCGTGCTGCCGCTATCAGTTTTATTGCCTGTGTTGCCGCCGTCGGTTTTATTGTCCTTGCTGCCACCGTCGGGCATCGTGTCCATATCCTTGTCCGCCGGCATATTCATATCGCTGTCCAGAGATTTTTGCATGATCTCGGGATACTTTTCCTCCAGTGCGGCCAGCTTGTTTCCGATGTCGCGAATCTTCTCCGCCTCACTCTGAAGCAGCTTCAGCTCGTCTGCCGAAAACTGATCCTTGGCGGCGTTGATGGTTTCCAGCAGGAAGTCGCCGTAGTTTTTGCCGTCCTCCATCATGATCTTACCCTTGTCCGCTGCCATAAAGACCTTTTCCCAAAGTGCTGTGTTCTCCGCCAGAATAGCAGCCTCCTGCGCTGTCAGCTCCTTGTGCATGGCGGCTGCCTCCTCGGCGGTCTTCGGCTCGTTGTCCATGCCGTCCATGTGATCGCCGCCCTTTGCGCCGCAGGCGGCCAAAGAAAGCACCAGCACGACTGCCAACAGCAATGTCATTAGTTTCTTCGTGTGCATGTTCGTTCCTCCTTGATCTTTGTCGTCGTTCTTCTGCGGCGTTTCTGCCGCAAGGACGGTTTATTTTTACTGTCTCCATAGCCGCAGCGGAAGAGGGCGGCACTGGTGGGACAGACACGCTGCATTCTATTACTATAATAAAGTGAATGGGTTAAAATCTTTGTTAAGAACGGGGATTTAATGGAAATATATCTTAAATTCGCTGAGAATAAAGCGATTGGAGCAAAAGACAGGGGTAGCAAGAAGAAAGCACCTGCGAAAAATAACCAAACCCCAAAGCCGCACAGCCGTTTGTAAGGTTATCTGCTTTTAATGCAAGACCTGCATCTCCGGGTTCTTCTCTCCGAATTTCTCGCGCAGCGCACTGCAGATATCCTCCCGGGACTTGCCCTGCTTCTCACCGTTTTTAATGAGCTTGTACGCCTGAAACAGCGCCGAGGGGCCGATCTCGCTGCTGAAAAAGCCGATGCCCTGATTCCATGCCAGCAGCTCGAACACATCGTCCAGCGCGGCGCTCTCCACACCGTGGATATATGCCTTTACCAGCTCCCGCGCCGCCTGCCTCATCCGGCCCGCACCGACAGCGTTGGTCAGGGACAGCAGCAGCCGCGTTTCGTAGGGCAGTACGCGCTTCTCACTCTGCCATGTGGTCTCCCAAAAATCCACGGCGATCTGCCCCAGCTTTTCATCGATCATGGGATAGTTCAAAAGAGCCAGCGGCTTGAAGGGAGCGGAGCTGTCGCCTTCCTTCTTCTCCACACGGCAGAACCAGACATGGAACTCCGCCTCACTCCGCTGCTCGGTGTGGTGCTCGTAGCCCAAGCCCTCCATGACAGCGTACAGTGGATGCGGCTCAAAGGTCTGGATGATGTGTAATCCTTCGCCCACCTCCAACGCTTCGGCTCGTTTCTTCAGCCCTTCAAAAAAGCTGCCCTGTATATGGCGCACATCCATGGTCTGAAACCCCTGCGCCTTATCCTTCCAGTTTTCGTAGCTCATGCGGTTGTTCTCCTTTCCTCACTCGATAAAACCAGACGTGGTATTCGCTGCCGCTCACCTTCTCCGTGTGACGCTCAAAGCCCATAAGGGCCAGCACCGGGTACAGGGGGACAGGCTCGAAGGTCTGGATGATATGCAGTCCTTCGCCGTTTTTCAGCGCGGCAGCCTTTGCCTTCAATGCGGGGAAGAAGTCCAGCTTTTTGCCCCGCACGTCCATCACTTCGAATGTGCCGATTTTGTCCTTCCAGTTTTCATAACTCATAGTCTTTGCCTCTCTTGCAGAAAGCTCACGCCTCTTCGAAGCTCCTGTTGCTTTTGTGCGTTCATTGTACTATACTAAAAGCAACAAGTCAGTTGAATTTTCAACGAAAGAGAACTTTTTATGAAAGAATTTTTCCCGGCGCTCCACGCCGCGGCGCTTTTCTCCGGTATTTCCGACGACGAGCTTGCCACCTTGCTCTCCTGCCTCGGGGCAAGGATCGACACCTTTCCAAAAGGCTCACGCCTGCTCCGCGCCGGGGAGCAGGTGGAGGAGGTGGGCCTTGTGTTGGCGGGCAGCGCCCTCATTATGCAGGAGGATATCTGGGGAAACCGCAACATCCTCTCCAAGACCGGGCCGGGGCAGACCTTCGCGGATGTGTTTGCCTGCGCGCCGGGAGCGGTGCTGAATGTGAGCGTGGAGGCGGAGAGCACGATGACGGTGATGTTTCTACAAATAAGGCGCGTTTTGAGCGTGTGCCCCTCCGCCTGCTCCCACCATAGCCGGTTCATCCGCAATCTGCTGGGCGAGTTAGCGGAGAAGAACCTGCGGCTCAACGAAAAGCTCACCCACATGGGCCAGCGCATGACGCGTGCAAAGCTGATGTCCTATTTTTCCGCCGAGGCCCTGCGGCGCGGGGTCTATGAGTTCGACATTCCGTTTTCAAGGCAGCAGCTTGCGGATTACCTCGGTGTGGAGCGCAGCGGGCTGTCCGTGGAGCTTGGAAAAATGCGGGATGAGGGCCTGCTCGACTTTCACAAAAGCCATTTCCTTCTCAAAACGCCGGAGGCTGACCGTCCCTTTCCTTCTGCGCGTTAAGGAGCCCCCTTTGGGCGTATTAGCAAGGGCGGATAACCCCGTCAGCCACGGAGCATCGGGGTTTTGCAGATGGAAGAAGCAGCTACGGTCTGTAGAGATCGGCAGGACAGCGTCAGCTCGTACAATCTGATTTGATCATACCCACAGCCGCTTTGGCTGTGGGTATTTTCTGTTTGAACTCCAAAAGCTTTGCAGAGCTCAAGGAGCCTAATCGTACAACCGGAGCAGCGCCGCGCCGATTTTCTCAAATTATGTGACGCCATCACAGTAAAACCGCTTGTCACGCGGTATACTACGCATAAAAACACAGCCGCAGAGTACATCTGTGGCTGTGTTTTGTGTTCAGTTGCTCACTGTTGCGTGGACTGGATATGGAGAGACAACATATCTCCCGATCTTACATGGGTTATCTTATCTGCCATCACTCTGGCAGTTTGCCTTGCAGATATGTCGGCATCCCCACTGCGGTCGTATCCGGCCTGACCTTAAACATGGCTTTTTCAATCTACCTCCCTTATCGGTTTTCCGCGATATATTTCTCCGCCATGTGGACTGCCACCGCGCCGTCCGCCACGGCGGTGACCACCTGACGGAGGGGCTTCGTCCGCACGTCGCCCACGGCGTAAACGCCGGGAATACTGGTTTCCGTGGTCTCTCCGGCCACGATATAGCCGCCGCCGTCCAGCGCCAGTTGACCCACCGCCAGCGCCGTGGCGGGCTGTCGGCCCACGCTGACAAATACGCCGTCGCAGTCCACCACGCTTTCCTCACCGGTAACGGTGTCCCGCAGGCGGACGCCGGTCAGCCTGTCCCCGGAAAGCAGCGCGGAAACGACGCTGTTCCAACGGAATTCCACGTTTTCGGCCTGTGCCAGCGGCTCGTGATAGATCTTGGTGGCCCGCAGGGTGTCTCTGCGGTGGACGAGGATCACTTTTTTCGCCACGCGGCTGAGAAGGAGGGCATCTGCCGCGGCGGAATTGCCGCCGCCCACCACGACCACCGTTTTGCCCTTGTAAAACATCCCATCGCAGGCGGCGCAGTAGGCCACGCCCCGGCCCACCAGCTCCGCCTCTCCGGCAACGCCCAGCGTTCTGGGGTCCGCACCGGTGGCCAGCACCACGGTTTTCCCCCGGAAGATCCCCTCGCTGGTCTCCACGAGCTTGGGAACCGCCGTCAGATCCATGCGGAGGACTTCTGCGTATTCGCTGCGTGCCCCAAAACGCTCCGCCTGCTTTTGCATCTTCTCCGCCAGAGAGAAGCCGTCGATCCCGTCCTCGAAGCCGGGGTAGTTGTCGATCTGCTCGGTCAGGGCCATCTGCCCGCCGGCAGACAGCTTTTCCAGCACGACGGTGTCCAGCCCCGCCCGTGCCGCGTACAGGGCGGCGGTGTAGCCGCCCGGGCCGCCGCCCACCACGAGCATATCATAAACACGATTGTTGTTCATATCTGAATCCTCCGTTATTTCGCCAAGGCTCCCTGAATGAAGCGGTCGATCTCTGCCTTTGAGCCGGGCGCGGTGATGGAATCCACGGCCTTTCCGTTCCGGTACAGCACCAGAGTTGGGATGACCGCGATCCCCTCGGCTCCCGCCAGCCGCGGCTCCTCGTCAATATTGATTTTGCCGACAACGAGGCTGTCCGCGTATTCCTCTCCAATCTTCTCATACGCAGGGCCGATCCTCCGGCAATAGCCGCACCAGGGCGCCCAGAAATCCACCAAAACGGGTTTTTCCTCCTGAATCGCCTGCTCAAACTGCTCCTGATTCATATTCATAGCTGCCATATCTGTCAGCTCCTTTGCAACGGTGTACAAAGGGAACATAATAAAAAACTTAATAATGGACTGCCAATC
>ERZ826242.3254-NODE-3254-length-12081-cov-2.474805_pt1 | contig 12081 bp, 10 predicted proteins | sample MGYA00519871_ERZ826242 | MGnify/ENA primary metagenome ERZ826242 (study PRJEB31778, sample SAMEA3449226) | human gut metagenome | biome: human gut; feature: human-associated habitat; material: faeces | place: United Kingdom | collected 2010/2012 ...
ATTCTTAAGACTGGCTGTGATATATCCTACCATTCCTGCTTCAAGTGCGTCACATGGAATGAACTGTCCCGCTCCAAAAGTTCCAACTTCTACAACTTCTGCTTTCGCACCTGTTGCCATCATAAGCATCGGTGTACCTTTTCTGACCGTACCTTCCTTGATACGGCAGAATACAATAACTCCCTTGTAAGAATCGTACTTGGAATCAAAGATCAGTGCTTGAAGCGGTGCATCCGGATCTCCGACCGGTGACGGAATCTGCTGTACAATCTGCTCGAGAACTTCATGTACATTCAGTCCTGTCTTAGCAGAAATCAGTGGTGCATTCTCCGCATCGATTCCGATCACATCTTCTATCTCTTCTTTTACACGCTCCGGCTCTGCGCTTGGTAGATCAATCTTGTTGATAACCGGCATAACATCCAGATCATGATCCAGTGCAAGATATACATTCGCAAGCGTCTGTGCCTCAACTCCCTGTGCTGCATCAACAACAAGAATTGCTCCATCACAGGCCGCCAGACTTCGGGATACCTCATAGTTGAAATCGACGTGTCCAGGTGTATCGATCAAGTTGAAAATATACTCTTCTCCGTCATCTGCCTGATATACAGTACGGACTGCCTGTGCTTTGATCGTGATTCCACGCTCTCTCTCCAGATCCATGTTATCGAGAACCTGTGACTGCATTTCTCTGCTAGTCAAAAGTCCTGTCTGCTCAATGATACGATCCGCCAGTGTAGATTTACCGTGATCGATATGTGCTATAATACAAAAATTTCTAATATGACTCTGATCAATTGTTGACAATACTTCTTACCTCCATCTATCTTTCTGACTGTTTTACAATAAAAAGTTCTACCGCAAGATTGTCTGTCAGCAATCCTGTCTTTACATCCTGCTCCAACTGTGCCCCTTCTTCCATCACACGGCGCAGCTGTCCCATCTTAAACCGCTTCGCCTGTTCCATGTTCTTTCCTGCCACAAATGGATGTAAGCCTGCTTTAGACGCAATCTCTTTTCTTCCATACCCCTGGTTTGCAAGTGCCTTGACATGGAAAAGCATCCTGTACTGACGTACCAACAGAAAAAGAATACGCATCGGCGGTTCTTTTAAAGCCAGCAGTTCATAATACAGATCCAGTGCTTTCTGCTGATTTCCGGCTGCAACCGCATCTACCATCTCAAAAATATGATTCGTGATCTGCGTCACACAGACAGCATCAATATCTTCCTTCGTGATTGTATCCCTCTCCAGTGCATAACAGAATACTTTCTCCAGCTCTCCCTGGATATTTTCCATATCTGTTCCAACTTTATCCAGAAAATACACGATCACAGACTCCGAAATCTGCTTCTGCTCTTTTCGGACCAGACCTGCAACCCAGCGTTTCAAAGTTCCTGCATCCTGCGTGGACAGCTCTGCAATATATCCTTTTGATTTCACTGCTTTATAGAGCTTATTTCTCTTATCAATCTCTTCTTCCACAAAGATAAAACAGGTTGTCTCTGGCATGTCCTTAATATAATCCGCCAGATCTGCCCCTACCGCAGTTTTAAAAAATCCCGTATTCTCAAATACGATCAGTCTGCGCTCTGCAAAGAAAGGTAAGGTCTCTGCAAGATCGATTGCTTCTTTCACTGGCGTATTCTTCCCTTCATAATACGAATAGTTCATCGTATCACCTTCCGGAAGCATTGCCTTCACAAAACGGTTCTTATACTGTTTCTTCAGATATCCTTCTTCTCCGCAGAGAAGATATACCTGCTTAAATTGTCCTGATTTTAAATCTTCATTTAAGGTCTTCATAACTATTCTATTATAAATGAATAACCAACACTTTGACAAGAGCCTTTTTATCACCTATTCCTGTTTTATAAATACTTGTGAACCCTTATTTTTCGTCCATCGCTCCTTAGTGTAATTGCACCACATTCCTGCGTGGACAATACTTCACTTCCGATTTCCTGCAGGCGTTCCAGCGTCTCCTCATGTGGATGTCCGTAGCGGTTTTCTATCCCCGCTGAGATTAATGTTAATCTGGGTTTCACAATCTGAAGAAATTCTTCACTTCCCGAATTCTTCGACCCATGATGTCCTGCTTTTAAGATTGGACAGCTTTCCAATGCTCCGCTTTCCACCAGCTGTTCCTCTCCTCTTCCTTCCAAATCTCCTGTCAGAAGCATTTGAAACGCCCCATCCTTCAATTCAAGTACAACAGATGCTTCATTTCCCGCTTCCAGACGAGGCATCTCCTCTTCCTTGCCACGAATACGCTCGTTTTTCCTCGTTGTCAACGGAGCGATGCATTTTAAATACGTTCCTACTTTTTCTCCGGCATAAATTGTCAACACTCTCGTCCCGTTTTCTTTCGCTATTTCTGCAAGATGGAGTAATTTCTCATCCATATATTCTTCCGGCGGCAGAACAAGCGCATCGATTTCCACTCCCTGTTTCTGATTTTGCAGAAGTTCCTGAATTCCATTGATGTGATCCGCATCACCATGTGTCACAAAAACATACTCCAGTTTTCTGACCCCCTGCGATAATAGAAACGGCTCTATCCGGTAAGTACCGACAGAAGACAGATCACTGCTCCCTCCATCCACCAGCATTTTCTTTCCTTCCCTGTCTCTTATAAAAATACAGTCCCCCTGTCCAACATCCAGAACAGTCACCTGAAGGTTTTTTGAATCATTATTGAGTATTCCGCATCCGCAGATCGATCCTGCTATGACAATACAAACAAGAAGTGAAAATCCCGCCTGTTTTCTCCGGTTATCTGTCTTATTTTTCATTGCATGAAACAGGAAGCACAAAAACAACAGCACACCATAGTAAATAAGCACCCACCATAACTCTGGCTGTCCGGTCACGATCCTGCTGCCCGGAAGCGCTGATGTCAGCTCACATAATTTATCATAGAAGGACAACAGGCGATCACAGCTTCTGAATCCAATTTTTCCTACGGTTCCCGATAATTCTGAAAACAAAATTCCACCTATACCTGTCAACATCACAAATGGAAACAACGGAATTAAAATAACATTCAAAACGAGTGCATACGGCGGCACCTCAAAATAATAATACAGCATGATTCCCAGAAGCATTCCATTAACAGCTAAACTAATCTTAAATCCTTCCCATGCTTTCAAACGTGTTTTCTGTTCAAAAATTGGATACAATAATAAAATCCCAAGAATTGCACCAAACGAAAGTAAAAATGCTGCATCTAACAGATACAGCGGTTGATATATGCTTAAGATAGCTGCTGTAACCGCCAGGCTTGTAGGTTGATCCACATCTCTCCCGGTAATTTCTGCCCCCATGCGGATAAAAAACATAAGAAGTGCACGAAGACTGGATACCTGTGGACCTGTCATAACCAAATAAAAAAACAGAATCCCTCCTCCGGCAATTCCGGAAAACAGAAATGAATTTCCCATTTTTCTTAATAACCGGTAAACAGACATTCCGATCAGTGACATGTGTAATCCCGAAATTGCAAGCAGATGTCCTAATCCGTTCTTCTGATACAATTTTTTCATCTCCGGATCAAGTCCGCTCTTTTCTCCCAACAAGATTGCAGAAAGCATCGCGCCATGTGTTTTTCCCATCTGGCTTACAATCTTCCAGTTCCAGTAATTTTTCAGCCGGTCCAGCTGATTCCGTATGCTATTCCATCGTGATACAATCCAGTTCTTGTCTTTTTCAGACAAAACTATCTCAACCTGTTCTGCCTTTGTTAAAACCCCAACATGGATTCCCTGTTTTTGATAATAACTTTTTTGGTTAAAATTACCCGGATTCCTCGGCGGATGAAACGACTGTTTTGTCCCCCACACATTCAACTTCTGTCCTATTTTCATTCTGTTTTTTTTACCGGATTTATTATTTTTTATTGTTACAAGGATTTTCTTTTCTTTGATTATCTGATTCTTACTCTTTTGATCTGTACAAGAAACAACCGCATCTTTCAGATAAATTGCAGTTGATTGTGATTTATTTTCAATTCTATAAACCGTGCCCTCGCAAATCACATCTTTCTCATCCGAAATCAATGTTTCTGCAAGGGACGGTTTCTGATCTTTTGTATTCTGTAAAAAACTCACTCTTACAAGCTGTATGGCAAGCAATATAAGACATACCATACAGAGCGGACGTTTTCTCATTCTTTGTTATCTGCTGCTATCCAGTCCTGCTCTTCATTCAATGGCTGTGACAAGTCCACCTTCTCCATGTATTTTGCATTCGATTCACCATTGATCGTAATCTGTACCTGCCTTACTCCTGCTCCCTCTACAAGAGAATCCACAATAGAATAAATCGTGATCTCAGGCAGTACATCATACGCACTGATCAGAAATGTGCTGTCAAAATTCACATAACAGATTCCATCCTTTGTTGTTACACTCAACAGATTAGCCGCCGGATTGATCGTTGGATATGCCCCCTCCTCAGATGGACCTTGCATCAGCTTTTCTACAATCAGCTTTTCTTTCAAGACATTACTGCTGTAATGAACATCAACCTCTTGCTTGACCAGTTTGGATCCATTCTGATCTGCAAAATACAATGTCAGTGTATCCGTTTGATAAGAACTTAACGAGGATCCTGTTGCATCAACAATATCATCCGCATTCATTAAGCCAACATCATTTCCCTCATTATCTTTGAGCGGTTCCCCTTCCACACGGACAGATACTGCATCAATTCCATCAATCTGAAGCAGTGACTGCACAATTGCTGCCCGCATCAGTTTCTCATCTAAGGATTTCACTTCATAATATTCTTCGCTGAAATTAATCTCAAGGATACTGCCCTTTAAAGCACAGTCGAGCAGTTTCACCTGTTCCGGAATTGCCTGTGTATATTCAATTTCATTCGTTGGTTTCTTCATCTCATCGATTACAGATTCCGCCTTTTTTATCGCAGAATTGCCGCTGATCTTAGCTGCAACCTTTACAAGTCCTGTCTTGTCTGTATTCATACAGTAAATGTAAGATTCGCCTTCCTTTACTCCATAACGATCCCCACACGCAGTTACTGCGAGAGAAAGAATCAGAATAAGCAACACTGCGATTCCTTTTCTTTTTTTCATAACTTTTCTCCTAAGAAGCTGTATAGATCAATGGAATTCTCACAGTAAATGTTGTTCCTTCGCCTTCTTCACTGAATACTTTAATCGCACCTCTATGTGCAATTACAGCATTTCGCGCAATTGCAAGTCCAAGTCCTGTTCCTCCGATCTCTCTGGAATGAGATTTATCCACACGGAAGAAACGTTCAAAAACATGCGCCTGATCCTCTTTCGGAATTCCAATTCCTGAATCTTCTACTTTTACATAGAAAAATTTGTGGTCTGCATTCAATGATACATGAACCCATCCATTATCATGATTATACTTTACTGCATTTTCTACCAGATTGGAAATCGCAAGTGACAGCTTTGTCTCATCAATCTCCGCCGTAACCGGACGAAAGCTCTCCATTACGATCTCCACATTCTTTTTCTCTGCAATTGGTTTTAATCTCTTCAAAATCTGTTCCAGAAGTTCATTAATATTAACGGATTCAATATTCAGCGTCTGCCCCTTCTTGTCCATCTTCACAAGTGATAAAAGATCTGTAATGATCTTATTCTCACGGTCAATCTCTTTTGCAATATCACCCATGAATTCCTGATACATCTCAACCGGAAGGTTCTCCTGCTCCAGAAGTGAATCGGCCAGTACTTTCATCGATGTCATCGGGGTCTTCAGTTCGTGAGATACATTGGATACAAATTCTTCCCTGGAATCATCCAAAAGCTTCAGCCTTCCCATCATCTTATTAATTGCTTCGCTGATACTTTTCGTTTCTGTAAATGTATCCACATGCAAAACATCGTCGCTATACCCTGCACTTACATTCTCGATCGTAGCTGCAATCTGATGCAACGGACGTACTACACGATCTGCTGCAAATACTGCAACAATCGTCAGAAAAATCATCACAAGACCAATAATCACGCTTCCCTGTGTGTATAATACATCCAGAGAATCCTCAATACTATCAGTTGAAACACTTGCCAGCATTACACCGCGAATCTGATCCTCTCCGGGTATTGCAATCGGTGCAGTCACCTCGATATAATGATTCTTCTTATCATAATTATTCGTGCTCGTCCCCTTCATACAGCGCACTACACTTTCAGATACATCCAGCTTTCCCTCATCCAGACTGTAAGTATCCTTGACTACCCTCAGCTGATCATCAATTACCATAACTCTTCCGTTATAAATGTTAGTCAGCTGATTCAGACTGTCATTGACCACCTCTTGTGAAGTGTCCTCAAAATAGTGGCTCGCACTGATCTGATTCGTTAAAATTGTACATTGATTCTGAATTTCTGCTGTTCGAAGTGACACAGCACGTGACTCATAGACTTTTACGATTCCAAATAGTGCTACTACGCTGGGCACAAGCCCGGCAAGAAGCACTATAATAAAAATTCGGAATCTAAGATTGTTAAAGATCTTTTTCTTAAATGAAAATGTATTCTTACCCCTGGAAATAATAACCCACTCCCCACTTCGTATGTACGTATTTTGGTTCACTTGGATTCTGTTCTATCTTCTCTCGTAAACGACGGATATGTACATCTACAGTTCTTGCATCACCCGGATAATCATATCCCCAGATCAGATTCAGCAGATTCTCTCTGCTGTAAACCTTATTCGGATTCATTGCCAGAAGCTCAAGCACATCAAATTCCTTCGCTGTAAGATTGATCTCACGTTCCCCGATGAAAACACGGCGTCCTTCGCAATCAATCTTCATATTCCCTTTCACAAGCACCGGACTGCCGGCCGGCTCTTCCTTGCGTTTCGCTGTTCTGCGCATGATTGCCTTGATTCTTGCCTTCACTTCAAGAATATTGAACGGCTTTGTGATATAATCATCCGCACCATATTCCAGACCAAGGATCTTATCCATATCCTCACTCTTGGCAGTCAACATAACAATCGGCATATCTGAAAATTCACGAATCTGCTGACATACCTGGAAACCATCCAGTTTCGGAAGCATGACATCAAGAAGTACAAGATCATACTCACATCTTCTCGCATATTCTAATGCTTCTTCTCCATCATAAGCGCAATCCACTTCCATTCCTTCCTGTTCCAGACTGAACCGGATCCCCTTTACGATTAATTTTTCATCATCAACAACTAATATCTTCTTGCTCATACTCCTCTTTCTGGCCGTTCTTCTGCCTGCTCCTATACCGTAATATCATCTTTTATCTTATTAAATACACCATCCTTGATTCCCTCGATCTTCTTGAGATCTTCTATACTCTGAAAGTTTCCATGCTCCTGCCTGTACTTCAGAATACTCTCTGCCTTTGATGCTCCGATTCCACTCAAGGTCATCAATTCTTCTTTTGCGGCTGTATTTATATTAATTTTATCACTGACTGATCCACCTGCATTTCCATTCGGATCTGCCCACTGACCGGAAACAGATTGTGCTGACTCCTCTGCTTCTTCCTGCGTTGGCACATAGATCCGCTCTCCATCACTCAAAGCTTCTGCCTGATTGATCCAATCTGCGGCAGCATCTTCTGTCATTCCACCGGCCGCTTCCAATGCTTCGTAAATCCGTGCATCTGTCCTCAGTTCGTACACCCCCGGAGCATTCACAGCTCCACATACATGAACATATAACGTCTCCGGCAGTCCTTCTTCTGCATCTGTGCCACCCTGAGATCCTTTTTCTGACTCTGTTTTGGAATTTGAGGAATTCTTCTCTACATCAGATTCCCCCTCCAGTGTGAACTCTTCAAGTTCTTCCGCTGCGTCATGCTTCTCTGCACAGCCACACAATCCCATGGTCAAAAAAGCCAAAGTTAAAGTCAATACAATTCCTTTTAGCATCTGCCCTTTACGGCATCTGCATATTTTCTTCCATCCGTTCTTCATCCTATTGCCTCACTGTTCTCAGACAGTCAGACTTCCCCTTAAAACCGGACATAAATATTGTAACGAATTTTTCTCAAAAATACAATAGACAATTTAACGCTTTGTTACAGACTTGTTACAATACCCGCAAAACTTTCTATTTCCATTGGAAAAGAACAATTCCACCGGCTGCGATCAACAATCCAATCAGTTTTCTCCATGAAAATGGTTCTTTTTCCATTCCGAACATTCCGGATAGTGAGATCAGATAAGCAACCGCCAGCTGGGAAACAACAATGAAAAGTGCTGATCTTGCAGGTCCCAGGGCATCCACACTTTTAATGACAGTCCATGTGATCCCTGCTCCGATCACACCTCCCAGCAACATATAACGCGGCTGGACTTCCATAAGTGCTGCAACAGAGTCTCTTCCTGTTGCCAGCCAGACAAACAGACACAAAAGAAATGCTGAAAGTTGCACCCACCCATTGCTTACCCAGATTCCTGTCGTCTTTGTCACCTGCGCGTTGAACACTCCCTGTACACTCATCAGCGCACCTGATAGCAGTGCAATCAAAAAACCGGCCATAAGCTCATACCTCCCTATAGAAATAGTATAAGCAAATGCCGGCTTTTTTATGTATAAGATTTCTTATGTAAGTGCACGTTTCAGTTTTTCGATCATCTCATCAATATGCTTTTCTTCTACGATCAGCGGTGGAACAAAACGGATCACATTTCCCTGAGCCTGAATGATTAAAAGTCCTTCTTCAATTGTCTTTTTATTTACTTCTGCAAGAGGTTTTGTAATCTCGATTCCCTGCATCAGACCTTTTCCTTTTCTTCTGACTACACAGTCCAGTTCATCCACAAGCTCATCCAGTTTTTTTGTCAGATATGGAGCAACCTGATTTACATGTCCTACAATATCTTCACGTTCAAAAATCTCGATCACTGTCTTAACAGCTGTACATGCCAGTGGATTTCCTCCATAAGTTGCGCCGTGATCTCCCGGCTGAAGAGAATATTTTGCCACTTCTTCCGTCATTGCAAATGCACCGACCGGAATTCCGTTTTCAACGCAGTACTTTATTGCTGACTGAACAACAGGAGATTTCTCAAGATTAAGGGTTCCTGGCATTCCACCGGGGAGCACGATAAGCTGTACAGAGCTGTCCAGCTTTACTTCGGCTTCTGTAAGGTCGGCAGTGACCCTGATACCGTGAGAGCTCGTGGGTGTGGACGTACCGACTCCGACAAGCTTTACATCGAGCTTTGCGCGGCGCAGCATATCAATAGGCGCTATAGCCTCTGTTTCTTCGAATCCGTCAGCTAAAAATACGTATATCATAATTATACCTCCGAAAATGTTATCAGATATTTTTCTTCAAGGAAAGCGGGGTGATATGACAGCTTGGCTTTACGAAGCCCTTCTGAGCCTGTGTCCTCCTCACGGTTTATATAGGCGAATCGGTCGGCGAGCGTTTTGGCGAACTCGCAGTTCACTGCGGTGTATGCGCCCTGATAATTCAGCAGGGCTTTTTCCGCATGAACTACGAACGTATCTGCGGCAGAAGGTTCGCCGAATGTGAACGCCTGCGCTTCGCCATTTACGCGAAGAAGTCCGCCTGTATAATTCAGATCCGTGAAGTAATCGAGGCTTTCGCTTACCACATCTGCTTCCACGGATTTTTCTTCGTCAGGCTCGCCTGATTCCAGCCATTTAGCGAGCACATCGCGGCACTCAGGGATATTGTGAGCGGTTATCGGTTCAAACGACCAGTCGTTCTCGTAGAAGCGATTCAGGTGATTCCGTTTCGAATGATAGCGCTTCCCTTTCAGCTCAGCAAGATCAGAAGAATTGTAAACATAGTCGAATCCGTCGCGGTCGGCAACGGCGCTCACGTCCGGGTACAGTGACTTCAAAACCGCTGTGCATTCAGCGTTTGCGGTCATGAGGAGCGGAATGTTCAGCTCCCTGCAATAGCTTTTTAATGCGGGAATCAATCTCCGGATATCTCCACTTCCAGACGGATATAGGAAGCGCGGCGTGCCGCTGGTGTGGTCGGTGTTTTTCAGCAGGTAGAAATCTTCGAACCTGCATATTTCCGCGTTGTAGGCATTCCGCCAGACATAGTTGTTTCCAAAAGTGTACAGACAGCCGCGGAAATCCGATTCGGCAAGCAGTTTAACTGCCCATTCCCTGTCGGATAGCTGAGGCGGTCTGAAATTAAATTCAGCCATCAGATTTCCTCTGTTTCTTTCTTTATTCTGAGGGCGATATCCTCAATGGGAAGCGGAGCAGTCCCGTCAGAGCACTGAATGATCCTCCAGCCCCAGCGCTTTGCCGTATAGAGAGCGCTTTCGCGGCATCTCCTGAGAAATGCTGCGCTGCTCTCGTGAATATCCTTTTTGCTTTCGTCGCCGTTGTAGCGCGCGGATAGCAGCTTTTGCGATATCTCAATCGGCATATCCAAGAACAAAACAAGATCCGGCTCAGGAAGTCCAAGCCTTTTATACTCGTAGTCCTTTAGCCAAGCGAGGAAGCTGTCCCACTGGTCGCGCGGAAGCTTCGTCATCTGATATATAGCATTAGATGTCGTATAACGTCCGGACACGATAACCGAGCCATTTTCGTAGTCGTTTTTCCAATCAGTGACGTAGCTTGCATATCGGTCGGAAGCGTAAAATCCCGACGCTGCGTAGGCTCCGGCAGCGCCCTCGCAGGGTATTGTCCCCTGCAAATATTCAGACACGACCCGTCCGGTGCTGCTCTCGTAATTCGGGAAGCTGATAAGCCGGGTTTTTCCTGCGCTCTGCAAATTATTGAAAAGTATATTAAGCTGGGTGGATTTACCGCAGCCGTCAAGTCCCTCAAGTACTATTATCTTTCCTTTATTCATTGTTATCAATCCTGTTTCATAAATATTCATATTATATTTTAGCATATTTCGTTTATTTAGTCAATGCTTTTTTATATATTCAGTGTAAGTTTGTCAATGATTTTGAACACGAAAGATAGAAAGAAATTCAATGGGAGAAAGCCAGCCAAGAGGAAGCGTCGAACGATTATTAGACCGAGCGAGATGGTATTATAGCTGCTGATTAAGGTCATCACATGAAGAAAAGAATAGAATCTGTTATGATCTATTTTAGTCTGTCTCTCAATCTTTTTTCTTATTTTGTACAATATCTATTGCAGCACTACAATTTTTTGTAGTGCCACATAATGTAAAAGCTATTGACAACAGAGTAAAAATATACTATAATAATCTTTGTGGACTTTTCAGAGGAACCAATTTTGAGGTATGAATAAATGAAGAAGAAAAAGATCAGCAAAAAAGCCAATCTGATCATCTGCGCTGTTGCCTTCATTATAATGATTGTTTATCTAGTATTTGTAGACAGCATTGATCATGTCGTGGCTGCACTGTCAAAAATAAACAAAGGAGCACTCATTATCTGCGTTGTATTCATGATTGGATATTGGCTCAGTGAAGCTTCAACAATTCACGTTATGCTGAAATCGATGCACCCTAAAATGAAATTCTGGAATAGCTGGCTTACTACCATCATCGGGCAGTACTTCAATTGTATTACTCCCTCCTCTACGGGTGGGCAGCCAATGCAGGCGTACTATCTTGTAAAATTCGGCGTGCCGCTTGGTTGTGGAATTACCGCGCTGCTAAGCAGATTTATCGTCTATCAGTTCGTGCTTACCGGCTATTCGATTTTTACCCTCGCTGTCGGATACAAACATTTTGGCGACGATCTCCAACAGAAAGGTCTTATGCCGTTCGTACTTATCGGGTTTATAATCAACACTGCGGTAATCGTGGCGCTTATAGCTATTGCATTATTCCGCAAAGGTACGCTGAAATTCGCAAACTGGCTCATATCCCTGCTTACTAGAATGCATATTGTAAAACGGCCGATCAAGTGGCGCGTATACTTCACGCGTGAGGTGAACAAGTTCTACAACAATTTCAAATATTTGAAAAAGAACATTCCGCTACTGCTTAAATCCGTATTTTTCACGTTTATTCAGCTCACACTCTTTTTAAGCATTTCTTATGTGCTTTACCGTGGATTCGGTCTTGAGGGAACCAGTCTCCTTCAGATCATAAGCTACCA
>ERZ826242.3256-NODE-3256-length-12077-cov-5.941940_pt1 | contig 12077 bp, 11 predicted proteins | sample MGYA00519871_ERZ826242 | MGnify/ENA primary metagenome ERZ826242 (study PRJEB31778, sample SAMEA3449226) | human gut metagenome | biome: human gut; feature: human-associated habitat; material: faeces | place: United Kingdom | collected 2010/2012 ...
CGCAGCCGCCGGAGCGGTGCTTAAGCCGTCAGGCGGGAATTGTGCGGTATTGCCTAAAGTCAAAATAAATCCAACATACTGTCAAGATAGATTTCTTCCCGCACACGCAGTTGGTATTCGGGTTTGGTGAGGTAGTAGAGCAAAAATTCCAGCACGATGGCGCTGCCCAGGCCGCGGCCTTCGATTTTGAAATTAGTGAAGCCCTGGGGAAGATAGCGCGTCAGGATGTCCTCGATACTGATAAAACTGGGGCTTTCCATGGCGCGGGAAAAACGGTAGCCCTGCGCAGCATCGGGGGCAGTGCAGCGGTGCTCAGGGGTGTCCATGCCTAAGTTGCGGCGGCTGACGGCTTCGTAGCAGACTTTGCGGTCGCGGCAGCCGACCCAGCAGCACTCGTTGCAGAGAAATTCCAGCTTGTCCCGCTGGTCTTGGGGCAGGGTGGCGAGCCGGTCAAAGGCTTTATTCAGGCGGAAATCCGGCACCACATAGCGGAAATCCTCCCGCGCGGTTTCCTGTGCCAACTGCGAAAACTCCGTAAGCACCTTGGTGGTCGACGACACAAAATAGAAACTGGGATACGTTCGTTTTAAATAGTCCAGCAGCAGTTCCGAGTGGACAATGACGCCACTTTGTGGTGTGTCGCATGCGGCAAATAACCGGCAAAGTTTATTGCAGGTTGGGTCGGCCAGGTGTTCCGGCTGCAGTAGAGAGTTGCTGAACGTCAACCTGGCCGAGATGCCGTATTCCTGTGCCAGTGCCAGCGCATCCTGTGGGCGGACATCCCCGCCGCCGACACGTCCGCCGCCCCACAGGCAATCGGCCGGCGAACCGTAAAGCGAGGCAATATCGCACCAGGGGTAAAACCAATCGCGATGTGTACAGTACAGTGGTAGAAACACGCGGTACAACTCGTAAAATTCAAACAACCCGGGCAGATGATACTGCGCGATACGATCCATGGCTCAGCCTCCTCTCTTTTTGAAATATTATAACAGGAGACGGAATACTTTGCAATTCTGGGGCAAATGGCAGGAAACAAGAGATCCGACGCTTCACACAGGCGGTACGCCTGCCCAGTTAAGAATCGGCTGTCCTTCCCATAAAAATCATTGTATTTGTAAGCAAAACACCTGCGCAAACCAAACTTTCGTAAGAATTGCCCAAAAAGCCTTGCACTTTTTGCATAGTCTGCTATAATGGCACTATCATCACAGAACACGAACGGGACAAAGGGGTCGCGTACTTGTAAAAGTACAGCGGCCCCTTTCCGTTACGCACAAAGGCGTGCAGCACTTTACATCGGTGCCGCGCGCCTTTTGTTTTGGATGGTGGGAGAGTTCCCTGTAGAACAGGAAAAGAACAGAAAGAGAGGGGCACACAATGAAAAAGCGTAATCGAGTTCTTGCACTTACTATGGCAGCTGCCATGTCGGCCAGCCTGTTAGCAGGCTGCGGTTCCAGCACCCAGCAGGGTGGGGCGGCTGCTTCCAGTGAGGCCTCGGCCAGCACCACCGCCGCAGCGGATGGCGAGGAAGATAACATCATTCGTGTGGGCGTTGTCTGCTCCATGACCGGCGGCTCCGCCATCTACGGTGAGGGCGCACAGAACGCCATTGATATGGCCGTTGAGGAGATCAACGGCGGGGACTCTGGCTATAAGATCGAAATCGTCAACGGCGGTAAGGTCGCTGACGATGCCAAGGACGCCAAGCAGGCGATGAATGCCTACAACAAGGTCATGGCGGATTCGCCCGAGGCCATCGTTGGCAGCTTCTTCTCCTCGGTCACGCTGCCCATGGCAGAGCAGGCCTCCAAGGACGGTATGCTGCTTCTGGCGACCGGCGCAACCAACGCCGATGTCACCTTAAAAGGCGACACCATCTTCCGCAACTGCTTCATCGACCCGTATCAGGGCAAGATGGCGGCGCTGTTTGCCAAGGATAAGGGCTTTACCAAGGTGGCAGTCATCTACGCCAAGGACGATGACTACTCCAACGGCCTGAAGGATGCATTTATTGAAAACTGCGAGGCCAACGGCATTGAGGTTGCCTACACCGGTGAGTGCATGACCACCGACACCGATTATTCTTCGCAGGCGGCACAGGCCGTGGCCAGCGGTGCAGAGCTTTTGTATTATCCCTGCTTCCTCGACACCGTTCCGCTGCTGGTTGGTGCAGCCCGCAATGCAGGCTTCACCGGTGCCATCATGGGCGGTGACGGCTGGGATGGTTCCGACACGACCGGTCTTGCCGCACAGTTTGAGGATTGCTACTTTACGAACCACTACTCCAGCGAGGATACAGCCCCGGCTGTCCAGAACTTCGTGCAGAAGTACACGGAAAAGTACGGCACCGAAAGCCTGAACGCCTGTGCAGCGCTGTATTATGACGCTATGTACATGCTGGTGCAGGCCGCCGAGAATGCAGGCGGCACCGACACGGCCAGCCTTGTCAAGGGCATGACCGGCATGAGCTTTACCGGTGTCGGCGGCGACATCACGCTGGACGAGAACGGCGACGCTATCAAGAGCATTGCCGTCAACACCTTCGTGGACGGCGCGGTCAAGTGGACCGAAACGCTTGGCTCGGACGGCGCGGTCGTTTCCAAGGCAGACTAAAAGAGAATATATCGCACCTCGGCGGGGGAAAACCACCCCCGCCCCTGTGTGTTTAGAAAAGGGGAATGGACCACAATGACTTTCTCACTGTTTTTTCAAAGTTTGATAAACGGTCTGAACCAGGGCGCGATCTACGCACTGATTGCCCTGGGCTACACAATGGTTTACGGCATCATCCGCATGATTAACTTCGCCCATGGTGATTTTATCATGATCGGTGCCTACACACTGTTTTATACCATCCCGCTTATGGTCAACGCGGGTATGCCCGCCTGGCTGGCGGTCATCATCGCCATTGCGGTCTGTGCCGTGGTCGGCGTGCTGGTCGAGATTTTGGCTTACCGCCCGGTGCGCAAGGCCGGCCCTATGTCCGCCCTGATTACGGCCCTGGCCATGAGCATCTTTTTGGAAAATCTGGCCATGGTGCTGTTCGGCGCCAAGCCCCATAACGTGCAGGCCATCTTCAGCCTACCCACCATCACGGTCGGCACTGTGGCGCTGCCGTTGAACGTGCTGCTCACCATCGCCATCGGCCTGGGCATCATGATCGCCTTGCAGCTTTTTGTTAAGAAAACCAAGCTCGGCAAAGCGATGCGCGCTGTGCCGCAGGATAAGGACGCGTCCACTCTCGTGGGCATCAACGTCAACAAGATCATCACCACAACGTTTGCCATCGGTTCCGGTCTGGCAGCGGTGGCGGCGCTTATGTACTGCGCCACCTATCCCCGCGTCACCAACGATATGGGTTCGATGATGGGCATGAAAGCCTTCATTGCAGCCGTCCTCGGCGGCATCGGCATCATCCCCGGTGCGATGCTGGGCGGTATCCTGATTGGTCTGATTGAGATTTTTGTCAAGCTGTTTGCCCCCGGTTGGTACGAGGCTGTGACCTACGGGACCCTGATCGTCATCCTGCTGGTCAAACCTTCCGGCATTCTGGGCAAGAACGTCGGCGAGAAAGTGTAAGGGAGCGTGAACAAGATGACGAAACGACGGCTGGCCTCCTATGGCCTGAACTTGGTTGGCGTCGCGCTGCTGTATGCGCTGATCACGCTGGCATTTACCTTTAACGCTTTTGGCAAAAGCACTACCTACATCCAGGGCATCTGCACCACCGCCTGCTATACCATTATCATGGTCACGTCGTTGAACCTGGTGGTTGGCTTTATGGGCGAGTTCTCGATGGGCCACGCGGGCTTTGTCTCGGTGGGGGCCTATGTTTCCGCTATCGTTTCCGGTGCGTTGGCCGGGCATGGCCTGTCGGACTTGGCGTTGCTGCTGGTCGCTATTTTGACGGGCGGCCTGGCCGCCGGCATCATGGGCGTGGCCGTCGGCATCCCGGCGCTGCGTCTGCGGGGCGACTACCTCGCCATCGTCACAATGGCTTTTGCCGAGATCATCCGCGTCTGCTTCTGCAACTTTTCCATCACCGGCGGCGGCAAAACGATGAGCGGCATCCTCAAGCTTTCTACCTTTGATCGTGCGTTCTGGATCATGGTCGTCTGCGTGACCGTCATGTTCCTGTTTGTACGCAGCCGCTTCGGCCGCACCGTGCAGGCCATCCGCGAGGATTATATCGCGGCCTCGGCCTCCGGTATCAACGTCACCTATTATAAGGTTCTTACCTTCGCCATTTCGGCCTTCTTCGCAGGCATTGGCGGCGGCGTTTACGCCCATTACATGACCGCCATGATCCCCACCAACTTCAACTTTAACTATTCGGCAGAGCTGCTCTCCGAGGTCATCATCGGCGGCACCGGCTCGCTGACTGGCTCAATCATCGGCGCGGCGTTCCTGTCCAGCCTGCCGGAGCTGATGCGTGATTTCTCCACCTACCGAATGCTGGCCTACTCGATCGTGCTGGTGCTGGTCATGCTCTTCCGTCCCGGCGGTATCTTCGGCCGGTGGGAGTTCAGCCTGAACCGCCTGCTGGACGGTATCCGTCACCCCAAAGAAAAAGCTGCGAAAGGAGCGTGACCCTCTATGGCAGCACCCGTATTGAAAGCGCAACACCTGGGCATCCAGTTCGGCGGCTTAAAAGCCGTGGATGATTTTAATATGGAAATCGGAGAGTCCGAGCTGGTCGGGCTTATCGGCCCCAACGGCGCCGGCAAGACTACCGTGTTCAACCTTATCACCGGCGTCTATAAGCCTACCGAGGGCTCGTTCTACCTTTGCGGCGAGCGGATGGACGGCAAAAAGACCTACCAGATCGTCCACGCAGGCATTGCCCGCACCTTCCAGAACATTCGCCTGTTCAAAAAAATGACGGTCATCGAGAATGTCAAGACCGCCATGCAGGCCCACACCACTTACAGCCTGACCGATGCCATCTTCCGCACCAAAAAGTACTGGCAGCAGGAGGCCGAGATCACCGAGCGGGCCAAAGAACTGCTCAAAGTCGTCCACCTTTCCGGCAAGGAAGACCTGGAGGCCGACAACCTGCCCTATGGTGAGCAGCGCCGCCTGGAGATCGCCCGTGCGCTGGCCACCGATATGAAGCTGCTGCTCCTCGATGAACCGGCGGCGGGCATGAACCCCACCGAGACCGAGGAACTGCTGGAGATCATCAACTACATCCGCAATGAATTTAAAGTGTCCGTCCTGCTGATCGAGCATGATATGAGCCTGGTCATGAAGATCTGTGAGCGCATCCAAGTGTTGGATTTCGGCACCACCATCGCCTCCGGCACACCGGAGCAGATCGCCAACGACCCCCATGTCATCGAGGCTTATCTGGGCAAGGACGAGCCGGAGGAGGCCGCCAATGCTTGAGATCAAAGACCTGCATGTCAACTACGGTGCCGTCCACGCACTGAACGGCGTATCCATGACGGTAAACGACGGCGAGATCGTCTCCCTCATCGGTGCCAACGGCGCGGGTAAAACCACCACGCTGCGCACCATCACCGGGCTGGAAAAGGCCGCCAGCGGGTCCATTACCTTTGATGGCCACGACCTGCGCAAGACCGAACCCAGCAAGATCATTACGCTAAAGCTGGCGCATGTGCCGGAAGGACGGCACATCTTCCCCCAGATGACGGTGGAAGAGAACCTGGAGATGGGAGCTTTCACGGATCCTGCCGATATGGCCAAAACGATGGCCGATGTCTACGAGCGGTTCCCCCGCTTGAAAGAGCGCAAACGCCAGCTGGCAGGCACCCTTTCCGGCGGTGAGCAGCAGATGCTGGCCGTGGGCCGCGCCCTGATGGGAAAGCCCAAGATGATTCTGATGGATGAGCCGTCTATGGGCCTGTCCCCGCTGCTGGTCAAGGAGATTTTCGAGATCATCAAGGAAGTCAACAAACAGGGCATCACGATCCTGTTGGTGGAGCAGAACGCTAAAATGGCGCTGGCCATCTCGGACCGCGCCTACGTGTTGGAGACCGGCACCATCACCATCGAAGGCGACGCCCAGCAACTGCTGAATGATCCCCGTGTGAAAAAGGCCTACCTGGGCCAGTAAAGGAGGGCACGCCATGTATCCGAATTATCCCTACTTCGCCGTGGCCATCACCCGCACCTGCGGGTCGGGCGGCGGCAGTTACATCGGCAAAAAGCTGGCAAAGGATTTTGACATTGATCTCTACGACCGCAAGCTGCTGCGCCTGGCAGCCGAGGACAGCGGCATCAACGAAAAGATCTTTGCCGCCGCCGATGAAAACACCAGGAAAACGCTACTCTACCGCGTATCCCAGCATGTCTACGACGGCAGCTTTATCCCACCGGAGAGCGGCAACTTCATCAGCGACCAAAACCTGTTCAACTACCAGGCCAAGGTCCTGCGGGAACTGCTGAACGATGAAAGCTACATCTGTGTGGGCCGCGCGGCAGACTTTGTACTGAAGGATAAGCCCAATGTCCTCACCGTCTACATCGATGCCCCTTACGAGGACCGCATCGACCGGGAGATGAAGCGCCAGGGCATCGGCCGCAGCCAGGCCATCCGCTACATCGACAAGCTGGACCACTACCGGGAGAGCTACTACAAATATCACACCGGCCGCCAGTGGAAGCGGGTAGAAAACTACGACCTCTGCCTGGACAGCGCCGCCATTGGGCTGGACAACTGCGTAGAGGTCATCAAAAAAGTCATCGAGCTGAAATTTGGGGTGAAGTGCCCGCAGTAAAACTTGGGAAAACGCCCGCTATCATAAAACAGGGGAGGAAAGAGTTATGGAAGCACTTGCATATTACGATGGAAAGATCGGCACGCCGGAAGAATTGATGGTCCCGTTCAACGACCGCGTACATTTCTTTGGCGATGGCGTCTATGATGCCACCGTCGGTGCCAATGGCAAGGTGTACCTGATGCAGGACCACCTCGACCGCTTCTACACTAGTGCCAAGGCGCTGGATATTCACATCCCGATGCCGAAAGAGGAACTGGGCAAGCTGCTGACCGACCTGCTGGCCAAGGTGGATGGCACCACCCACTTCGTCTACTGGCAGGTCACCCGCGGTGTTGAGACCCGCAACCACGTCTACGCCGAGGATCTGCCCGGCAAGCTGTGGGTGTCCATCCGACCCAACCACCTGAACGATCCCGATGTGCCCATCAAGCTGGACACCGCCGAAGACACCCGTTTTTATCACTGCAACATCAAAACGCTGAACCTGCTGCCCAGCGTAGTTGCCGCCCAGCACGCCAAGCGCATCGGCGTACAGGAGACCGTGTTCCATCGTGGCGATATCGTGACCGAGTGCGCTCACTCCAATGTGTCTATCCTGAAAGATGGTGTCTTCTACTCCCACCCCAACGATGAGTTCATCCTGCGGGGCATCGCCAAGACCCACATGATCCAGGCCTGCTACCGGCTGGGCATCACGGTTATGGAAAAGTGCTTTACGTTGGACGATTTGAAAAACGCCGATGAAATTATCGTGACCTCCTCCTCCAACTTCTGCCTGCATGCCTGCGAGGTGGATGGTCAGCCTGCAGGTGGCAAGGACCCCGCCATGCTCAAGGCCATCCAGGACGAGGTGCTGCGCGAGTACTTTACCTACACCGGGAAAACCACCGTGGTAGATTGAACAGGGGGTGGACCGCATGACCCGCGATGAACTGGAAAAACGCAACGTAGGCGAAAACCTTGATGCGCTGATGAACCTCGACCCCCGCGGCTACGGTGTCTGCCGCATTTTGTATGCAGGCAGCCGCGCCTTCACCGGCGAGCCGCTGACGATGCACGCCGCCCAGGTGTTGTACGACAGCGTAAAAGAAAACGACCTGGTGTACATTTTGGTTGGATTTGTTCTGCTGCCACACCGTGTGCCGGAGATGGACGGCACGGTCAGCGCCATGCTGCTGGCCCGCGCACTGGTCATGGCATTCAACGCCAAGCCGGTCATCGTCTGCCCCAGCGACAGTGTACAGGCCATTGAAAAGTGCGCCGCCGTGGTGGGCCTGCATATTTACGAAGACCTGGACACCGTGCAGGAATTGCCACTGAGCATGGGCGTGGTGGCCCTTACTAAGGATAAGGCCGCCGCCCCCGCCCAGGCCGCCGAGCTGGCCGCCCGTAAACCTGCGGCGGTCGTCTCGGTGGAAGCCAGCGGTGCCAACACTTTGGGCGTTTACCACAATGCCGTGGGCAAGGATGTGACCGAGATGCAGGCCAAGAGTGAAGCCCTCTGGGATCTGCTGCGTACCCAGGGCGTGCCCAACATTGCCATTGGCGATCTGGGCAACGAGATCGGCATGGGCACCATTGCTGACCATATCAAAAGGTACGTGCCCTTTACCGACAAAGGCGAGTGCCAGTGCGGCTGCGGCGGGGGCATTTTAAGCGCCACCAAAGCCGATAACATCATCACGGCCACCTGTTCTGACTGGGGATGCTACGGGTTGATGGCGGCGCTGGCGTACCTTAAAAAGGATATGGAGATTCTGCACCACGAGGAGATGGAATCCGAAGTGATGCGGGTGGCTGCGCGCAATGGTTTTATCGATATGACCGGCTCGCTGCTGCCGGGCATCGACGGTTTCAGCACCCGGATGAACGTGGGCATCGTCAGTTTGATGCGCCAGTGCACGGCCTACGCGGTGCGGTTCTCCCACAACTCGGATCACTGGTTCGGCCCGGTGCTGGCAAAGCATTTCTTTGATTGATTTCGCGGAAAGGGGGCGGCGGCCATGCTGCCGTTTAAGGTACACCCGGTGGGGGACAGCGCCCTGCTGGCAGTTTTTACGCAGCGCATTGCGCCGGAGATCGGCGCGGCCGTGGCGGCGCTGAACACCCGCGTTCTGTCCGCCAACATCTCCGGCGTGGACGAGACCGTGCCCGCCTTTGCCTCGCTGATGGTCACCTACGACCCATTGGTGACCGACTATGATGCCGTGGCCGCCGCCATGCAAAAGCTGGCCGATGTCCCTGATGCGGACAGCACCGCCGAGAACGGCAAGCTTGTCACGATCCCTGTCTGCTATGGCGGCGAGTTTGGCCCCGACCTGCCCTTTGTGGCCCGGCACGCGGGTCTGACCGAGCAGGAGGTCATCGCCCTGCACACCGGGCGGGATTACCGCATTTATATGCTGGGCTTTCTGCCCGGCTTCCCGTATCTGGGCGGGCTGGATGAACGGCTGTTTACCCCGCGGTTGGATACGCCGCGCACAGCGATCCCTGCTGGATCAGTGGGAATCGGCGGCGAACAGACCGGCATCTATCCCATTGCCAGCCCGGGCGGCTGGCAGCTCATCGGCCGCACGCCGCTCAAATTGTTTGACCCGGCTGCGGGCACGCTGCCCTATGCGGCGGGCGACCGCATCCGGTTTACGCCCATCACAAAAGCAGAATTTAATGCCCTGGCGCAAAAGGAGGGGACGGTATGAGCCTGAAAGTGCTGGACCCTGGCCCGCTGACTACCGTGCAGGACGCAGGCCGCACCGGCTATGCCGCCAAAGGCTATCGCGTCTGCGGCGCGGCGGACAGCTACGCCTACCGTTTGGGTAACATGCTGATCGGCAACGCACCGGGCGCGGCGGTGCTGGAATGTACCCTGCGGGGCGCAGCCCTGCAATTTGAAACCGACACTGTTTTTGCCTTAACCGGGGCCGTAAGCCCTGCCGCGCTGGACGGTGTACCCGTGCCGTACTACGCACCGCTGTTTGCCAAAGCGGGCAGTACGCTGCAAATGGGCATGGCATCCACCGGCCTGCGCAGTTATCTTGCCGTGGGCGGCGGCATAGCCACCCTGCCGGTGCTGGGCAGCCGCGCCACCGATTTGAAATGCTGCATCGGCGGGTTGGATGGCCGCAAGCTGGCCAAAGGAGATACCCTGCCTACCGGGCTGTGTGATACGACGGCCTTATGGCAAAAAATCATCACCTGCCATCTGGACCGCCCCTTGCAAGATACGTGTATCACCACCGCCCTGCATCCCGTGCGCACACTTGGTACGCAAACTTTTCCGTTGCTGCGCGCCGTGCCCGGCCCGCAGGATGCTGCTTTTACCTCCGCTGGCCTGCACATCTTTACCCATGGTGTGTACCAGCTGACTCCTAACTGTGACCGCATGGCCTGCAAGCTGGCCGGGCCTGCCATCGAGATGAAACACGGCGCGGACATCCTGTCCGACGGCATCGCGGCAGGCTCGGTACAAATTTCTGCCGACAGCCAACCCATTGTGATGCTGGCCGACCACCAGACCACCGGCGGTTACGCCAAGATTGCCACCGTCATCTCGACCGATCTGCCCGTACTGGCCCAGCTGCGCCCGGGGCAGGCGGTGGCCTTTGCTTTCGTCTCCCCCGCCCAGGCTGTCCGGGCCGCCCGCCGGCAGGCAGCAATTTTACAGCAAATTGCCGCACGCCTACTATAAATAAAGAGGTGTATCCCCATGACCTATTCCGCCGCCACCCCCGCCGAGGTCCGCGCTCTGATTCGCACGGGCCAGCTCACGGCCCCCACCACCGGCTACTGCGATGGCTACGCTCAGGGAAATCTGGTGGTGCTGCCTAAAGCGCTGGCGTGGGACTTCCTGCTGTTTTGCCAGCGCAACCCCAAGGCCTGTCCGCTGCTGGAAGTGGCCGATGCCGGGCAGCGTAGCTTTTCCCAGTTTGCGTCGGGCAGCGATATTTCCCGCGACATCCCGCGCTACCGCATTTACCGAAACGGCGAGCTGGCCGAGGAAACCACCGATGTGACGCACTATTTTGAAGAACGGAACGATTTGGTCAGTTTCCTCATCGGGTGTAGCTTCTCTTTTGAGTCGGCGCTTCTCGAAGCTGACATCCCCGTGCGCCAGATCGAAGAGGGCGTCAACGTACCTATGTACAATACGAACATTCACTGCACACCGGCGGGGGTGTTCAGCGGCAATATGGTGGTCAGCATGCGGCCTATTCCGTATGCCCAGGTGCCCGCAGCGGTGGCCATCACGGCGGGCATGCCCCGCGTCCACGGCGCGCCAGTTCAAATTGGTACGCCCGAAGCCATCGGCATCACCGACCTGGCTCACCCGGACTATGGCGACGCCGTCACAATCCGCCCTGGAGAGACGCCGGTGTTCTGGCCCTGCGGAGTCACGCCCCAGGCAGTGGTCATGCACTCCAAACCGGCGTTTTGCATCACCCACGCGCCGGGACACATGTTTATCACCGATGTCAAAAATACCGCGCTGAAATTTTAAAGGGGGCTTTACAATGCCGTCCATTGATTTGAACTGTGATCTGGGCGAAAGCTTTGGCGCCTACACCATCGGCATGGATGCCGAGATTCTGCCCTACATTACCTCGGCCAACATTGCCTGCGGTTTTCACGCAGGCGACCCGTCCGTCATGCAAAAAAGCGTGTTGCTGTGCAAAAAGTATGGTGTGCAGGTGGGTGCCCATCCCGGCCTGCCGGATCTGCAGGGCTTCGGCCGCCGCAAAATGGCGATTTCGCCCGCCGAGGCGGAAGCGGACGTGATGTACCAAATCGGCGCACTAAAGGCCTTCTGCGAAGCAGTCGGTGTGCCGCTGCACCACGTCAAACCCCATGGTGCGCTGTACAATATGGCCGCCAAGGACCTTGCGCTGGCTGCGGCCATCTGCCGTGCGGTGCAGGCCGCGGCCCCCGGTGCGGTGCTGCTGGCGCTCTCCGGCAGTGAGATGGTCAAGGCCGCCCACGCCATCGGTTTGCCCGTGGCCAGCGAGGTGTTCGCTGACCGCGGCTATAAGCCGGACGGCACCCTCGTGCCCCGCGGAACCCCCGGTGCAATGATTACGGACGAGGACACCGCCATGGCGCGAGTGCTGCAAATGGCCAAACAGGGTACCGTCCAGGCAGACGATGGCAGCACGGTGGCGCTGCAGGCCGATTCCGTCTGCGTCCATGGCGATGGCTTCAAGGCTCTGGCCTTTGTGCAAAAGATCTCCGCCGCCCTGCCCGCCGCTGGGGTAGAGATTAAAGCGTTTTAATATATATTCTAAGGCAATACCGCACAATTCCCGCCTGACGGCTTAAGCACCGCTCCGGCGG
>ERZ826242.3265-NODE-3265-length-12028-cov-12.643448_pt1 | contig 12028 bp, 11 predicted proteins | sample MGYA00519871_ERZ826242 | MGnify/ENA primary metagenome ERZ826242 (study PRJEB31778, sample SAMEA3449226) | human gut metagenome | biome: human gut; feature: human-associated habitat; material: faeces | place: United Kingdom | collected 2010/2012 ...
CGGAGGGCTAACGCATTTCGAGTGCGCCCCGTTATGACCGCTTCGATACGTCTCCGAATGAATGGCTCACAGAGGATTCTACTGTGAGACACTCGATTAGTATATCATATCTGGTTGATTTTGCAAGATGCTTTCGCGAAAAGTCTTGAAATAAGTTTTTTCGGGAGATACTATTTTTATAGCATAACAGGAGGGTAAGGTATGGAAAATAAGACACGGGAAGCAATCCGGTTTGAGGGAAGCGTGCAGGGCGTTGGATTCCGCTACCGGATGTCACAGCTTGCAAGACACTACGATGTGACGGGATGGGTCAGAAATGAGTACGATGGAAGCGTCTCGGCAGAACTGCAGGGGAGACGGGAGGCGATCGACGAGATCATTGCGCGCCTTAGGGAGGATTCCTATATTTATCTGGACAGAGTGAGCCGGCAGAAACTCGAATTAAACGAAGAGGAGCGGGCATTTTCCGTGCGCTATTAGGCGCTGCGGCGCGCTGGTGCTGTGAAACACAGTTGCAAAATGGCGTCGAAGAGGGTAATATTCTATATAGAAAAACTGCGGTCCGGATGCGGACCCACAGACCATGAACTGATGGTACGAAAAGACGGAAACAGGAGGAGAAGCAGATGAAGAGAATCGGTATGTTGACGAGTGGCGGAGACTGCCAGGCATTGAATGCTGCCATGCGCGGTGTTGTTAAAGGACTCAGCGAGAACGTGGATGAATTGGAAGTATATGGTTTTTTGAATGGCTATAAAGGTCTGATTTACGGGGACTACCGGCTGCTGACATCCGCGGATTTCTCCGGTATTCTGACGAAAGGCGGCACGATTCTCGGATCATCGCGACAGCCGTTTAAGCAGATGCGTGTGCCGGATGCAAACGGACTGGACAAGGTGGAGGCGATGAAGGCGACCTACCACAAGCTCAACCTGGACTGTCTGGTGATCCTTGGAGGAAACGGAACACAGAAGACGGCGAACCTGCTTCGGGAGGAAGGGTTGAATATTATCCATCTGCCGAAGACGATCGACAACGATATTTACGGCACGGACGTCACGTTCGGATTTCAAAGCGCCATCAATATCGCCACGGACTGCATTGACTGTATCCACACGACGGCAGCGTCCCACAACCGCGTCTTTATCGTCGAGGTCATGGGACATAAAGTCGGCTGGCTGACACTTTACGCAGGCGTTGCGGGCGGCGCGGACATCATTCTGCTTCCGGAGATACCGTACGACATCGAGAAGGTGATTGCCGCGATCGATAAGCGCACGAAGGCAGGAAAAGGATTTACCATTCTTGCGGTTGCCGAGGGAGCCATCTCCAAGGAGGATGCGGCGCTCTCCAAAAAAGAGTACAAGGAAAAAGTGGCAAAGCGGAAATATCCGTCTGTTTCCTACGAGATTGCAGACCGTATATTCAAGGAGACCGGCATCGAGGTGCGCGTGACTGTACCGGGTCACACACAGCGCGGCGGAAGCCCATGTCCGTATGACCGTGTGCTCTGCACGAGACTCGGTTCGGCGGCGGCAAAAGCGATCATGGACGAGAACTACGGCAACATGGTTGCCATGGTCAATGGCAAGATCAAATATGTACCGCTCGGAGACGTGGCGGGCAAATTAAAAACGGTCGATCCGAACGACCAGATGATAAAAGAAGCAAAGCGGATTGGAATCAGCTTTGGAGATTAAGGTGAGGGAAAAGCATGTCATATCAGGCATTATATCGTAAGTTCCGTCCGCAGGAGTTTGACGATGTAAAAGGACAGGATCATATTGTAACAACGTTAAAGAATCAGATTAAAGCAGACAGAATCGGACATGCTTATCTATTTTGCGGAACCAGAGGAACGGGAAAGACGACGATTGCCAAGATTTTTGCGAAGGCGGTCAACTGTGAGCATCCGGTGGACGGGAGTCCGTGCGGGGAATGTCCGACATGCAGGGCGATTGCGGCAGGCAATTCCATGAACGTGATTGAGATCGATGCGGCTTCCAACAACGGCGTCGACAACATCCGCCAGATCCGCGAGGAGGTGGAGTACCGTCCGACCGAAGGAAAATACAAAGTCTACATTATCGATGAGGTGCATATGCTTTCCATAGGAGCGTTCAATGCACTGCTTAAGACCCTGGAGGAACCGCCGGCGTATGTCATTTTTATTCTGGCGACCACCGAGGCGCACAAGATTCCGATCACGATTCTATCACGGTGCCAGCGCTATGATTTCCGCAGAATCTCGATCGACACGATCACTGCCCGCCTGCGGGAACTGATGGATGCGGAGCAGGTGACGGTGGAGGACAGGGCGCTGCGCTATATCGCCAAGGCGGGAGACGGCTCGATGCGTGACGCGTTAAGCCTTCTGGATCAGTGTATCGCTTTTTACCTGGGACAGGAGCTCACTTACGACAAAGTGCTGGATACGCTCGGAGCAGTCGACACAGAGATTTTCAGCCGCCTGCTCAGACAGATCCTCGATAAAAATATCACGGGGGCAATCCAGACCGTGGAGACGCTCGTGATCGAAGGACGGGAGTTAGGGCAGTTTGTCACGGATTTCACATGGTATCTGCGCAATCTGATGCTGGTGCAAAGCTCGGACGATATGGAGGATGTGCTTGACATCTCTTCGGAAAATCTGGCGCTCCTGAAGGAAGAGGCGTCTATGGTGGACGCCGATATTCTGATGCGCTATATCCGCATTTTCTCGGAGCTTGGCGGCCAGATCAAATATGCCAGCCAGAAGCGGATTCTGATTGAAATTGCGATAATTAAGTTATGTAAACCGGAAATGGAAAAAGATTACACGTCCCTGGTGGACCGCATCGACAGCCTGGAGAAGAAACTGGAAAAAGGCGTTGTGATGGCGGCACCGGGGAGTGCCAGGCAGGGCGTAGGTGGAAGCGCGCAGGGGGCACAGGGAGGCTCGCTGCCCAAGGTAGAACTGCCCAAGGCGATTCCGGAGGATGTGAAGCAGGTGCTGACAAACTGGGGCGGCATCTTATCGCAGCTTACCGGCGTGACAAAGACGTATCTTAAGATGGCGACCCGGTCGCTCGGACCGAACGGGGAATTGATGCTGGTGTTCGATGACAAAAACGCTTACGAGTACGTCGAGCAGAACCGTTCGGATTGCCAGGACGCATTAAAAGCGGCAGCGGCGGATCGGATTGGCAAAGAGGTTGCGATTCTGGTGAAGTTAAACGACACGGGGCATGCCAGTGACGAGGTCTATCCGGATCTGGGCGCGCTCATCCAGATGGACATCGAGGAAGAGGATTTTTAAAGCTGGACGAATCACACAATTTATATTATGATAGATGGAACAGTCCTAAGAGAAAAGCAGGAGGAAGCAGACATGGCAAAAAGAGGTGGATTCCCGGGCGGTATGCCGGGTAATATGAATAACCTTATGAAGCAGGCGCAGAAAATGCAGCGCCAGATGGAAGAGGCCCAGAAGGAGTTAGAGGAGAAGGAAGTGACCGCGGCAGCGGGCGGCGGTGCCGTGGAAGTGACGGTATCCGGCAAGCATGAGATAACGAAAGTAAAGCTTTCCCCGGAGGTTGTGGATCCGGATGACATCGAGATGCTGGAGGATCTGATCATGGCGGCGACAAACGAGGCCTACCGTCAGTTAGACGAATTTTCCCAGAGCTCCATGGCAAAGATTACCGGCGGCATGGGCGGACTTGGCGGAATGCCATTCTAATAGAATTTATAACTGCACCTGTGTGGCGATCGCGCTGTACGGGTGCAGTTTTGTTTTATGTCACTGCAGCTTTAGCGGGTAAATACCGTTTGCTGATAAGCAATATTACGAGGAACGAAATTCAGATTTCAGGCAGGAAGGCATATGGAACATTCGTTGGAGAAAAATGGGAGCATTTCTTCCTGCCGATTTTTGCATCTGATTCCGTGTCTCTTGCCACGTTTTGACCATCCGACGGGTGCATGTCCGACACACCAGAGACAATGGGCGGACTTTCTGGCAGCACTAACTGCACTCCCTCATAGACATTATAAAACCGCGCGAACCGAAACTCGCCGCCATCTGCTATTAAAGTCCGGGCACATGGCGGCTCAAACATCGGCTTCGCGCGGTTATGTTCTATTGCGGGAGTGCAGGTAAGTGCTGCACGAAAGTCCTACAAATTGTCTTCCGGGGTGCGGACATGACCCTAGGATTGCTCAAAACTTGGAAAGACACGGATCATCGCAGATGCAAAAAACGGCTAGTTAGAAATGCCACATTTTTTGAACAGAATTTCCATATGCATTCTGCCTGAAAGCAAAAGTCGTGATCTTCTCATCACATTGCTTATCAGCAGACGGCAATGTCTATCTGATGCGGCAGTGCCATGAAACAAGAGCAACCTGCGTGGGGGCACATGGTGCTCAGAGCTTTGCCTTGAATACCTCGTCGGCGGGATAGCCGCCGGCGCATTTCTGCATACCGCGCTGGATGCTGTCGGCGGAGGTGCCCCAGTCCTTGTCCTTGTTGCGGTAGTCGTTTTTCTCCACGAACCAGGACACTTCCTTCTGGAGCCGGTCGAGATTCTCCTGCATCATCGAGAAGGCTTTTGGATAAAACTCTTTTTTTTCGTCGTCGGTCAGCTTGTCCTCAGCTGTCTCGATCAGATCGCCGAAGTGCGGCAGGCAGAATCCCCTGCTTCTTTCAAAAAGTGCGCGGAATTCCTCATTTTTCTTATACAGGTCGAAAAAAGTATCCAGATAACGGCCGTAGATCTGATGGAAATGGTCGCAGACATAGCAGTCGGTGGTCTTGGCGGCAATCCATGCGCCGAGAGGCGTTTTAGGTGTACTCCCGGATGAGACAGCCGTGTGTTTCATGCGCTTGATAAAGCTGGATTTGCCAGGTGTAAAATGTGCCAGCTCATCGCCGAGCTCCTGATTCAGCTTTTTTAAGTGTGTGCTTAAGATCAGGGCGTTGCCGAGCCGGTTGCCGTAGTCGTACATCATCTTGAAGTGGTGGCGGCAGAAACCGGTGGTGTCTGTTTTGGCACGGATATCATCTTCCATATAGGCAGAGCCGAGGATGAAGGAGATGGCATGCTGCTCGGCCTCGCGTTCCAGGTAGCAGAAAGGGCATTCGTCGTCTGCGTGGAAGGCATTCATCAAAGGGATGGTTGCAATCGTTTCTTTCATGGTAATCTCCGTTTCTTTTCATACAATCTGTGAATAAATCCAGTATAGCATACCAGAGGAAGAAAAATCAAAACCGCCTTGTAAAATGCGGCGTTATCAAGTAATATATATAAGGCTGCAGGGAAAGCTAGGCAGTGTTGACAGGAAGTTTGAGGGAGAGAATGGAATACTATAGCAGACAGATCAGCAAGTTAATACAGGAATTATCCACCCTGCCGGGAATCGGCACGAAGTCTGCGCAGCGTCTGGCATTTCATATTCTGAATATGCCAAAGGAGCAGGTGGAGGAGCTTTCTTCTGCGATTTTGGACGCAAAGCAGAATGTGCGGTATTGCAAGGAATGTTTTACGCTGACAGATGAGGAAATCTGTCCGATCTGCAGCGACAGTTCCAGGAACCATAAGGTCATTATGGTGGTGGAGAACACGAGGGATCTCGCGGCATACGAGAAGACACAGAAGTATGACGGGGTATATCATGTGCTGCACGGCGCCATCTCGCCCATGCTCGGAATCGGGCCGGGGGACATCAAACTCAAAGAACTGATGCAGCGCCTGCAAAAGGATGTGGATGAGGTCATCATTGCGACGAATTCCAGCCTGGAGGGGGAGACGACGGCAATGTATATCAGCAAACTGATCAAACCGACCGGTATAAAAGTTACGCGGATTGCGAGCGGTGTGCCGGTGGGCGGCGATCTGGAATATATTGATGAGGTGACGCTTCTGCGCGCGCTTGAGGGGCGCACGGAACTGTAGTGACCGCATGAGAAAAGGATGCAACTGTCCGGCATCTGGGGCGGGCGGATGACAATCAGATATAAGAAAGGACCATGACACGACATGACGAATCTGGAACTTCAAAAGACAGCAAATGAAATTCGCAAAAGCATTGTAACAGCGGTGCACAGTGCAAAAGCGGGACACCCGGGCGGATCGCTCTCGGCGGCAGATATTTTCACATATCTGTACTTTGAGGAGCTGAACATTGATCCGAAGAATCCGAAGATGGCGGATCGTGACCGGTTTGTGTTGTCCAAAGGACACACGGCACCCGGACTTTACGCTGCGCTTGCAGAGCGTGGATTTTTCCCTAAGGAGGATCTGGTGACGCTGCGCCACACAGGATCCTATCTGCAGGGACATCCGGATATGAAGCATATTCCGGGCGTGGATATGTCGAGCGGTTCTCTGGGACAGGGGCTCTCGGTGGCAGTGGGAATGGCTGCGGCAGGAAAGTTTGATAAGAAAGATTACCGTGTATATGCACTTTGCGGTGACGGAGAGATCCAGGAGGGACAGATCTGGGAGGCTGCCATGTGGGCAGGCTTTAAGAAGCTGGATAATCTGGTGGTGATCGTGGATAACAATAACCTTCAGATTGACGGTTCCATCGATACAGTATGTTCCCCGTACCCGATCGACAAAAAGTTCGAGGCGTTCAATTTCCATACGATCAACATCAACGGAAATGATTTTGACGAGATCCGTGCGGCTTTTGCGGAGGCGCGGGCGACCAAGGGAATGCCGACGGCGATTATCGCAAAGACATTAAAGGGAAAAGGTGTTTCATTCATGGAGAATGCCGTTGACTGGCACGGAAAAGCACCGAATGATGATGAATATAAGATCGCAATGGAAGATCTGGAAAAGGCAGGTGCAGCATTATGTCAGAATTAGGAAAGAAGATTGCAACCAGAGAGAGTTACGGCAACGCACTGGTAGAGCTTGGAAAAGAGCATGAAGATCTGATCGTGCTGGACGCGGATCTGGCAGGTGCGACAAAGACCGGCATTTTTAAGAAGGCATTTCCGGAGCGCCACTGGGACATCGGTATTGCAGAGGCGAATATGACAGGAATCGCGGCAGGTCTTGCAACCTGCGGAAAAGTTCCGTTTATCAGTTCTTTTGCAATGTTTGCGGCGGGCAGAAATTACGAGCAGGTGCGCAACTCGATCGGTTACCCGCACCTCAATGTGAAGATCGGAGCGACCCATGCGGGAATCTCCGTGGGTGAGGACGGAGCAACCCATCAGTGCCTGGAGGATCTGGCTTTGATGCGCGCGATCCCGGGAATGGTCGTGCTCAATCCTGCGGACGATGTGGAGGCGCGCGCGGCAGTGCATGCGGCGTACGATCACGTGGGACCGGTGTACCTGCGTTTTGGACGACTGGCGGTTCCGGTATTTAATGACGAGGCGACCTACCGGTTTGAGATTGGCAAGGGAATTGTGTTAAAAGAGGGAAAAGATGTCTCGGTATTTGCAACAGGATTGTGTGTGAACGAGGCGAGAGAGGCGGAGAAGCTTCTGGCAGCAGACGGTATTGACGCGGAGATTATCAACATCCATACGATCAAGCCGCTGGATGAAAAGCTGGTGCTGGCGTCTGTAGCAAAGACCGGAAAAGTGGTAACGATCGAGGAGCATTCCGTGATCGGCGGACTGGGAAGCGCCGTATGCGACATCCTTTCCGAGAAGCAGCCGACGAAAGTCATGAAGATCGGTATCAACGATGTGTTCGGAGAGTCCGGTCCGGCGCTGGAACTGATTCAAAAGTATGGACTGGATGCCCAGAGCATCTACGAGAAAGTAAAGGCGTTTGTAAAACAGAATTAGAGAAAAATGCAGATAAGGCCGCGGGGATTGTAGCTTCCCCGCGGCTTTTGTGATTCCGGGAAACGTTTTGCCAGAAGAGACGGAAAGCTGTCGAAACATTTTTTCGGACAAGCCCATAATATTTCAAAATATGCAGAGGGCTTGTGGTACGATTTCCCCGAGAAAAGGCTGTAAAATCCATGTGCGCGTATTGCGCGGATACGCAGCTGGATGCGGAAAGGGGAATCGTGTGGCATGATAGAGATTATTCACCAGGAACAGACGGAAGAAAAGGTACAGAGGGAACTGCCAAGAGAAATCAAACAGATCGGGTCGCCGGATGCAGGGGAACGGATTTATGTGGAAGATACCGTGTACCGCAGAATGCATCCGCATGGCGGTGTGGAAGAAAAAACGGCATATGTGCTGCTGGGAAAATTTGAGAACTGCATGGGCAGAGAGTGCACGTTTGTGGAAGCGGTTATTCCGTTGAATGAAATCCTGTTTGACCGGGACATTCCGGTCTGGGACGATCACACGTGGGCGTACATATATAAGCAGTTAAAGCCGGAGCATGATCCGTTCGTGATTGTGGGATGGGCGCTGGATATCAAGGGACAGCTCCCCAATATGACAGCGCATCTGGAGGCGCTGCATCAACGGAATTTCGGTGGAAAGCGCCAGATTCTTTTTCTGATGGACAGCCTGGAATGTGAGGAGGCGGTCTACGGCAGCCGGAACGGGCACCTGTACAGAAGAGATGGATTTTACATTTATTACCAGCACAGGCAGGTGCCAGAGGAGAACGACCTCTGGAAAAAAGAGGAAAAAGAATTTTACCGGGAAATGGATGTGGAAGGGGAAGAGAAGCCAAAACCGGCAGTGCCAGTAAGCGCCGGGGAGCGGGAAGCACCGGCAGACATGGAAAAAACGTCGGACGATAATGAAAGTGCAGGAATATACCGAGATCTTTACCGCAGGAGGATACAACAGGAAGCCGGGCGGCAGGAGGCCCGGGAAAGACCCGCGTATGCAGCTACAGTTTTGCTGGGGGCGGTTGTGTGCGTGCTTGGTGTGACCGCATATCTGAATCATGAAAAGATGGCGGAGATGGAACAGACGCTCGCACAGATGAAGGGAACCCGGTATGTGACAGAAGCGCAGACGGCGGACGCGGAGACGGAAGAGACGGAGCGGATGCCGTCTGTGGCGGTAGAGACGGTGATGGGGAATGTCGAAAAACAGGAACTGTCTGCGGAAGCGGCAGGAACACAGGAAGATGTTGCGGCGCAGCAGGCGGAGACGGCGCAGGGAGCACAGGGGACGGCAGAGCCAGCGGAAAATGCAGCTGCGGGAAATGCAGCGGGATCGGAAACCGCGGAGGATACGGCGGCAGCCGGTGGACAGGCAGCCGCAGACGCAGCGGGTACGTCGGTGGAGGCGCAGCCGCAGGGCACGGCATCCACGGACGGGAGCCTGGCGGCACAGACCCAGGGCATGACGACAGCTGCCGGGAATGCATCTGCGGAGAATACACAGGTGCCGGCAGCAGCGCAGACCGAGGCGCAGATGTATCTGTCACAGGGATATTACGATGTGCAGAAGGGAGACAGTCTTGTGGGAATCTGCCGGAAAATATATCAGACAACGGCAATGCTGGACAAGCTCTGCGAGGTCAACGGTATTGAGGATGAAAATGCCATCTACGCCGGTCAGCGGCTGATTCTGCCGAAATAAAAAAATAGTGAAACGGGAATACACACATGCTATAATGTCCATAAGCAGTTGAAGGATAGACAGCATAGAAACGAGGAAGTATGGCAGAAAAAAACAAAAGCGGATTTCATACGGTAGGGGATACCGATATGGAGGAATATAACCGTAAAATAAAGGAACATCGCAGAAAGGTCCTGCGCCGCACCGTGATTGTGACGGCGGTTTTTCTTCTGGTGCTGAGCGGGCTGGGACTTTACATGGCGCTCCGCCATTATGAGAACTATGACATTATGTCAACCGCGGAGCGGTCGGATACGGATGCGACACATTTTACGGAATTTCAGGGAAATATTTTAAAATACAGCAATGACGGGGCATTTTATCTGGATGCCGCGAATGAACTGATCTGGAACCAGACGTATGAGATGTCGTCGCCGAAGCTGGATACCTGCGGAAATTATCTGAGCATCTACGACAAGGGCGGGACAAAAATTTATATCTTAACACCGACGAAGCTTGTGGGAAGCATTGAGACAACCATGCAGATTCAGCAGGTATGCGTGGCGGAGCAGGGGACAGTCGCGGTTCTGATGAAAAAAGACAAGGCGGCGTACCTTGCGCTGTATGACAGAGAGGGCAACAGCCTGGCGGAAGGGGAGATCCACGGCCAGAACGGGGGATACCCGATCGCCATTGCGCTTTCCAATGATGCGGTAAAGCTGGCGGTATCCATGATCAATATCAATGAAGGAAGCGTCAAGAGCACAATCGCGTTTTATAATTATGGCACGGTTGGCCAGAACGAAATCGATCACTGTGTGGGTGTGAATAATTACGATGATATGGTCATTCCAGAGATGGAGTTTACCTCCAACGACCGGATGGTTGCGTTCGGCGATACGAAAGCAGTGATCTTTGAGGGCGCGCAGAAGCCGCAGGCAATCGCGGAGATCCCGATGGATGAGAAGACAAAAAGTATTTTTTACAATGAGCACTATATCGGAATCGTGACCGGCAATGAGGATGAGGCGGTGACCAATCATCTGGCGGTGTATGATGAAAACGGAAAGCTGGTCATGGAAAAGGATTTCGGTCTGGACTACAGCAGTATCGAATTTTTGACCAATAATGAGATCTGTATCCGGAACGCAAATGTCTGCGACATCTATACGGTGCATGGTGTTTATAAGTTTCACCATGAGTTTGAAGAAGAACTTTTTGAGATTATACCGGGAAAATTAAAATTGAACTACACGCTTGTGCTCAAAGATACGACACAGCGGATCAGATTAAAATAAGGAGGAGATTATGAACTGGGTATTGATGCTTGTCCTCCTGGTGTTGGTGTGCTGTGCAATCTACGGCTACACAAAGGGATTTTTAAGGATTGTTTTTTCACTTGTCGCATGGGTGATTGTGCTGGTGTTTGTCTCGTGGGCAACGCCGCATGTCAGCCAGTGGATACAGGAGAATACAACCATTTACGAAAAAATAGAAGCTACGTGTGAGGAATCTGTGCGGCGTGCGGCGCAGGGAAAGATGGAAGAAGGCGCAGTGGAACAGTACGGAGAAGCCGGGAAACTGGGGCTGGATCTTCCGGAATCTGTGATGGCGCAGATCGTTTCGGGGGCTTCCGGCGCAGCGGACACTGTGCTTGCGGAGACCGGAGTATATGCAGGGATCGCGCAGAGCCTGGCAGGATTTATCGTGCAGGGAATTGCGTTTGTGACGGTGCTGATTCTCTCGTGGATTCTGGTGCACGTGATCTCGGCGCTGCTTGGAATCGTATCGCATATTCCGATATTAAAAGGTGTGAACCGCTTTACGGGAATGTTAGCGGGGCTGATGCAGGGACTTCTTATTGTGTGGATTGCGTTTTACATAGTTGCCCTTTGCAGTGCGGGAGAGACAGGGAGAGTGATTGTTTCCTATATAAATCAGAGCGCATTTCTGAAAGAACTGTATGAAAACAATATTCTTCTGTCTCTGGGAACGGGTTTTGCACGCTAAAAGGCATGAATTACAAGGGCTGTCGACAGTGAGGGGAAAATCCGTGAAAACTTTTTAAAAAAACTGTAAAAAGAGTGTTGACAATCTGAGATGCAGATGGTAGTATATACAAGCTGACCGCGAGAACAGCGGACAGGCAAAGCGCTTCTGAAAAAGAAGCAAAAGAAAATAAAAAAAGTTGTTGACAAACGGTTGACGCTATGATATAGTAAATAAGCTGTCGCCGAGAGATGACAACGATGAATGAGATTGAAAAATCTGTTCGGGAGTTGCGAAGCAACTTCTAAAGTCAATACGAAGTATTGACGATGTACATTGATAACTGAACAGTGAATAAACCTTGAAAGATCCTAAATTTCAAGCTGTCGATCAAGAGATTGAAAGACAGACGAACGTTCTTATAAAGAACAACCTAAAACAGTAAATTCAGAGTAACATCTGAATAAGCCAGATTATTCTGGAAAAGGAAACAAACTATAACATGAGAGTTTGATCCTGGCTCAGGATGAACGCTGGCGGCGTGCTTAA
>ERZ826242.3267-NODE-3267-length-12027-cov-2.991146_pt1 | contig 12027 bp, 12 predicted proteins | sample MGYA00519871_ERZ826242 | MGnify/ENA primary metagenome ERZ826242 (study PRJEB31778, sample SAMEA3449226) | human gut metagenome | biome: human gut; feature: human-associated habitat; material: faeces | place: United Kingdom | collected 2010/2012 ...
GAAAAGGTGATCATGATTGACCAATCGCCGATCGGCCGTACTCCTCGTTCCAATCCTGCTACCTATACCGGTGTTTTTGATCTGATTCGCGATTTATATGCGATGACTCCAGATGCCAAAGCTATGGGTTATAATAAGGGGCGCTTTAGTTTCAACGTCAAAGGCGGACGCTGTGAAGCTTGCCAGGGTGATGGTATTATCAAGATTGAGATGCATTTTCTGCCGGATATTTATGTGCCTTGTGAAGTATGCCGGGGCAAGCGTTATAACCGGGAAACCTTAGAGGTACACTATAAGGGGAAAAATATTGCTGATATCCTCGATATGACTGTTGATGAGGCGGTAGAGTTTTTTGCCAATATCCCGCGGATCAAAAGAAAAATGACCACACTTCAGGACGTTGGTTTGGGATATATCCGTTTGGGACAGAGTGCGACCACCCTTTCAGGAGGGGAAGCTCAGCGAGTCAAGCTAGCCACTGAGTTATCCCGTCGCTCCAACGGCCGGAGTATCTATATCCTTGATGAACCGACCACTGGGCTGCATACTGATGATATCCGTTCTTTGTTAGATGTACTGCAACGTCTGGTGGATGCTGGTGATACTGTGGTGGTTATCGAGCATAATCTAGATGTGATCAAAACCGCTGATTATATTATTGACTTAGGTCCTGAGGGCGGAGACCGGGGCGGCCAGATAGTAGCATGCGGCACCCCGGAAGAGGTTGCTGCTTGTCCGCAAAGTTATACTGGCCAGTATTTGCAAAAGGTATTGGAGAATGAATGAGAAAATCCGCCAAAAATTAAAACAGCTTCCTGATTTGCCGGGTTGCTATTTGATGAAAGATAGCAGTGGGAAAATCATTTATGTCGGTAAGGCGGTTAACCTCAAAAATCGGGTCCGCTCCTATTTTCGTGGCAATCATGATCCTAAAACAGAGCGCCTAGTGGAAAAAATAGCTGATTTTGAAACAGTAATCGTTAAGAATGAGGCAGAAGCACTCATTTTGGAAGCCAATCTGATCAAAGAGCATGATCCTCACTATAATATCCTGATGCGTGACGATAAGCATTACCCTTATCTGCGGTTGACTTTAGATGAGGAGTTCCCCCGTTTATTGGTGGCTAGGTGTGCTAAGTCAGATGGCAGTAAATATTTTGATCCTTCTGGTTCTATTGGTAGAGCACGTGAGATAGTGCACGATATTTTCCCGCTGCGCACCTGTTCTGGTCATACTTTTAAAAAAGGGCAGCGCGCTTGTCTTAATTCACATATCGGACGCTGTTGTGCCCCCTGTGAAGGGAAGATCAGTGCTGAGGAATATGCCAAGATCGTAGAACAGGTCTCTTTGTTTTTGCAGGGAAAAATGCCTGCACTGATCAAGGAGCGAGAGAGAGAAATGGAAGAGGCCGCTGCGGAGCTGCGTTTTGAAGATGCCGCACATCACCGTGATGTTTTACAGGTGTTAAAGAATTTAGCTGACCAGCAGGAGATCGATAATAGCAGCGGTAAGGGTGATTATGACCTGATCGCTATTGCAGCAGCAGAAGAGTTAGCGGTTGTGCAGCTCTTTTTCGTCCGCAATGGTACTGTGATCAGCAGAGCTAACTACCGTCTTAGCCGTGGTATGGGCGAAGATGAAAGTATTTTGCTCCGCCATTTTTTACAGGAATACTATGGTGGAGGCGACCGTATCCCGTCAAAGCTTTTGGTTGATCGTCTGCCTGAGGATGCGCCCCTATTAGCGGAGGCCTTTTCGGCTCAGACAGGGCACAAGGTGCAGATTATTGTTCCACAGCGCGGGGATAAGCTGAGGTTATTGAAGCTGGTTAAAGAGAATGCTAGGGCGATCTTGACTAATTATCTTAATGCTAAAGACCGCCAGGAGGAAAGAAATGCTGCTGCGTTAGAAAAATTGCGCCATATCTTAGGACTTGATGTTACTCCGGCGCGGATCGAATGCTATGATATCAGCCATATTCAAGGGACTGATATGGTAGGATCAATGGTCGTTTTTATCAATGGGGTCTCTTCGCCTAAGAATTACCGCCATTTTCGTATCAAGACCCTAGATGGTTCCAATGACTTTGCTGCCCTCCAGGAGGTTTTGGAGCGGCGGTGGCGTAGGGGACTTGATGAGCGTGCTAAGGGAAAAACACCGCTTGATTTTGGAGATTTTCCTGATCTGATCGTTATTGACGGGGGCAAAGGACAGCTTTCCTCAGTTGTTGCCAGACTGAATGAATTGCCAGGCAAAAAGCCATATATTATTTCTTTGGCTAAGCGTCTGGAAGAAATTTATCTGCCAGATCAAGAGCAACCATTGCGGTTGCCATATGAAGATCCTGCCTTGCAGCTTTTACAAAGGTTGCGTGATGAGGCCCACCGCTTTGCTATTACCTATCACCGCCGACTGCGTAAAAAGCGGCAGACCAGGTCACTTTTAGACGATGCCCCGGGCATTGGGCCACAACGCCAAAAAAGCCTGCGTCAATGCTTTGGTTCTCTCAAGGCAATCAAAGCAGCCTCTGTTGAAGAACTGGCTGCTACACCTGGCATGACGAAAGCAGCTGCTGCTAGCCTCTATCAATTTTTGCATCAAGATGATGAAGGAAAAGATTAATGCCAGGCGAAACTTGTTAAGTAGATACTAATAATGGTAGGTAGTAAGGTGTTATCAGCATAAGGAGATGGAGATATGTCGGAAAAACGCAATGACTCCTCAAAAAATGCTCACGTTAAGCCAAAAGGGAAAATTCTTATTATCACTGGCATGAGCGGTGCTGGTAAATCTCAGGTGATTATGGCCTTAGAAGATATGGGCTTTTTCTGTGTTGATAATTTGCCGCCAGCCCTTTTCTCTAAGATTATCGAAGGCATGACTTTGGCCAATAATAATAATCTGCCTAAAATGGCTATAGTCGCTGATGTGCGGGCGGGAGTTGAAGTGATTCCGCAGATAGAGGAAGCTCTCAGTGAATTACGCTCAGCAGGCATTGATTTTCAGGTTATCTTTATGGAGGCGTCGGATAAGATTATTTTGGACCGCTATAAAGAAAACCGCCGCCCCCATCCCTTAAGCCGCCAGGGGCAAAGTACTCTGCAATGCGTACAGGAAGAGCGTCACCTGATGGAGGGTCTGCGTGGTTGTGCGGATATTATTATTGATACTACTGAGTTCACCAATCAAATGCTAACCAAACATTTGGAACAGCTTTTTATCGATGATAATACGGTTGGAATCACAGTTTCTGTCACCAGCTTTGGCTTCAAATATGGCATACCTATTGATGCAGACCTGGTGATGGATGTTCGCTTTTTGCCCAATCCATATTATATCAGCGAGTTAAAAAGCCTTAGCGGTTTGGAAAAGCCGGTTGCTGACTATGTGATCAAAAACGATACTACCCGGGAATTTCTTCGTTTATACATGAAGCTATTGCGTTATCTTCTTCCTCATTACCAGACAGAAGGGAAAAAACATATTTCCATTGCTATTGGTTGTACGGGCGGAAGACATCGTAGTGTGGCTTTGGCTGAGCATATTGGCAAAAGATTACGCTCCTTAGGATATAGCACCTCAGTATCGCATCGTGATATGGAACGAAAAAGGGAGAGAGTATGAGCTTTTCAACACAGGTGAAAGATGACCTGACACGCGTCATCTCCTCTAAACCGTGCTGTCGCAGGGCAGAGTTTATCGCTTTTTTTCTCATCAATGGCAATATTCGCATCGGCAATGGACGGCGGCTCTCCTTTTTTATGCAAACTGAACACTCTGCATCAGTACGCAAGATGTTTACCTTGGCCCGTGAGTTTTCTCTGGAGCGGGAGATTACGGTCCATCGCCGGGCGCAATTACATAAAAACCAGGTATTTACTTTGAATGTTCCGCCGCAAGAACAGCTAACGCATTTTCTGCAGCAACTCGGTATGGTAGATGAAAATGGAGCACTACGGCTCGTTTTTCCGGAACAGATTCATGAACAGTTTTTGGCTTCCTCCTGCTGCCGTCGCGCTTATCTACGAGGAGCTTTTTTAGCTAGTGGATCTATTAGCGAGCCAGAGGGAGCTTACCATTTGGAATTTAGTTCTTTAGAAAGTCCTCAGGCTGATTTGCTGATAGAATTATTGGCTGATTTTGACCTCAAGGGGAAAATTGTGCGCCGCAAGGATCTGGAGACCGTTTATCTCAAAGGAGCAGAGGAAATCAGCCAGCTGCTCGTTCTTTGTTGGAGTTTGAGAGTATTCGGGTAACCAAGGAGGTCCGCAACCAGGTTAATCGACAGCGTAACTGCGATACCGCCAATATTAATAAGGTAGTCAATGCTGGAATGCGGCAGGTCAAGGATATTAATTATATTGAGTCTACTATTGGTTTAGATAAACTACCCCGTAATTTACGCGTTGCCGCTGAGCTGCGTTTAGATTATCCGGATTATTCTTTGGCTGATTTAAGTGAGATTTCTGCTTTGGGCCGCTCTGCGCTTAACCATCGTTTGCGTAGGTTAGCGCAGATTGCTGAGAATATTCGTGAATACGGCGTAGAAGAATGGGACAGACAGGAGTAGCAGATGAAAAAACTAGTATTAACTTTGTTAATGATAGCAGTGGTCTTAGGCGGGTGCTCTTCACTCGCCGTTCTTGGTGAGGAGACACCTACATTTACTGCTAGCGATGAAAATAGTGTTAACGATGAGAGTAATGTTGATAGCAATATCGGCACACAGGATGAGAGACTTTATGAAGTGTTACGGGTGGTAGATGGCGATACTATAGAAATCGATTATAACGGTGAAAAAGAGAAAGTACGTTTGATCGGTGTAGATACACCTGAATCTGTTCACCCTGATGCAGAAAAAAATACTGACTATGGCAAAACCGCTGCTGAGTTTACTACGGAAAAGCTCGAAGGCCAATTGGTCTCTTTAGAATTTGATGTTGAACAGCGGGATAAGTACGGACGCCTTTTGGCGTATGTTTATCTTGACGGACAGATGTTTAATTCTTTGTTGTTAGAAGAAGGACATGCCATGGTTTCTACCTATCCGCCTAATGTCAAATACGCTGATTTGTTCCTGGAGCAGCAGCAAGAGGCACGTGAAGCTGGGGTAGGATTGTGGGCAGATATCCTGACTAGCGGAGAATATGTAGCTAGCTTGAATGGCAGTAAATATCATCTATCTTCATGTTCTAGCGCTCAAAAAATCAAAGAAGAAAACCGGATCTGGTTTAAGGACTCAGATTCCGCCGAGGCAGCTGGTTACGAACCATGCAGTATTTGTAATCCATAATCGATTATCAATTTTAGCTAAATAAAAGCGGGATAGCTAATGCTAACGCCACATAAGGCAGTAATTTAAAACAACATTGAAATATACTTTACGGGCAATAGCAAAGGCAAGAGACAGCGTAGAAGGCAAAAATGCTTTTTACGCTGTCTTTCTTTATGTTCAAAAATAAAATCGCACATTCGTCAAGCAAAAACTTCCTTGCTACAATGTAGGCGAGGGAGGTAAGCAGATATGCGAAATCAAAAATATTACATAGCGATTGATGAAAGTGAACGGAGAATTATTCTAAATGCTCTTAATGCGCTGCGGAACAAATTACTTGCACAAGACAGATATACGGACGCAGTAGATGATGTTCTAATCAAAGTAGTCAACGCACCTATTAAGAAATTCAAGATAAAGATGGCGGAGGTTTAAGGTTATGGAAAAAACAATATTTGAGCAGATGGGCGGCACATATACTCAGCAAGGCGATTGCTATTTGCCAAATCTCGTCTTACCCACCGAAAAAGAAACAAGACCTATTGGAGTATGGGGGCAACGGCATTTACGGTATCTGAAAGAAAATTTTTCCCAAGTGGAGACGGCTATGGAAGGGCTGATCAAAGGATATTGATGAGCGGGCAGAGAATATGTTTCTTCGGTTGGTAAAGCAGATGGCAGAGCACGAGGGTGTGACCGAGCGGCTAAAGGCGGAAAATCAAATGGAGTGGGTTGGACAGATAAATAACATTCGAATTTGTGCAACAGAAATTGTCAACCAAGTGATTATTTTTGGACAAATGACCGCACTAAAATAGCGGTCTAATTCTGCTGGCGTCTGCTTCATACAACTTTTTATCCACCATAAAACCATTTCTACAAAGTTACCGGAAACATGATTGATAAGAAAATCCAGCCGTATGTCTTTATTGTGTTTCCGATTTTGTTTGACAAAGTCACGGATTATATAAAGTAAAAAAACTGTGAATTCTTAAGGGATTAACTTGACTTTTTCTCCTCATGATTTTATACTAACAGAGATTAGAATTGGTATTTTTATTTCCTAATAGAGCCATATTATATTGCACTTTTTATTGGGAACGACAAGATCACGTTATATTTATGGATGTTTGTCTTCTTGATTAGCAAGGCTCCGGACAAATTACCAGAGTCATTTTTTTACAATATGAAGGGAATTATGGTGAAAGCGATATGGACAGCCAAACTCCAGACATAAAAGAAAAAATACTTTTCACAAGTCCAGCGGAAGCCTGTCACCTGATGGGTTCCAATATGCGGGGCCTCTCGCAAGAGGAAGCGGACAAGCGCTTAGAACAATACGGAAAAAATGAATTAGCGCAAAAGAAGCAGACCAGCATGCTGAAAAAGTTTTTGGCAAACTTTACTAGCTTGATGGCATTGCTTTTGTGGGCCGGCGGCGTTATGGCAATACTTTCCGGCGCATTAGAGTTGGGGATTGCCATTTTCTGCGTCAATCTGATCAATGGCCTTTTCTCCTTTTTTCAGGAATTTAAGGCGGAAAAGGCGACCAACGCCCTGCAAAAGATGCTGCCCGCTTACGCTCGAGTAATCCGGGATGGCGAAGAGAAAAAAATACTGGCAACAGAAATTGTCCCCGGAGACATTATGGTTCTGGAAGAAGGCGACCGCATCAGCGCCGACGCCCGAATTCTTCAAAGCAATGATTTCCGTGCCGACCAGTCAACGCTTACCGGAGAGAGCAATCCTATCCGTAAAAGCAGCGATGCTTTACAACAGGAATGCAGTTATTTGGAAGCGGAAAACATGGTGTTTTCCGGCACGTCAGCGGCGGCGGGTACCTGCCGTGTGCTGGTTGTATCAACCGGTATGGACAGTGAATTTGGGAAAATTGCAAACCTGACGCAAAATACAGAAAAAAGCCTTTCGCCTTTGCAAAAGGAACTAAATGTCCTGACTAAACAAATCGCCTTGATTGCTTTCAGTATTGGCCTTATCTTTTTCCTGATTGCGGTATTTTTAGTAAAAGACCCGTGGATGGAATCATTTCTTTTTGCGCTGGGAATGATCGTGGCATTTATCCCGGAAGGGCTGTTGCCGGCGGTAACGCTATCTTTGGCTTTAGCGGTACAGAAAATGGCTAAAGAGCACGCACTGGTCAAGAAATTGTCTTCTGTAGAAACATTGGGATGTACCAATGTCATCTGTTCGGATAAAACCGGTACCCTTACGCAGAATGAAATGACGGTCAATCACCTGTGGAACCTGCGTGCAGAAATGACGGTAAGCGGAGAGGGATATGCCCCGCAAGGGGAAATTCGGGATGGCGATATTGTAGTAACGGCGCAAAACAGCAACGCATTAAGGCTTTTGCTCAGTGGCGCTGCGTTGTGTTCTAACGCCAAATTGCTTCCCCCGGAGGAGGGAAAAGAACGCTACACGGTGCTGGGCGACCCGACGGAGGCGTGTCTTGGCGTTGTTGCCCAAAAAGGCGGCATTGACCTGGATACACTGAATCAGACGTTTCCGCGTGTCATGGAGCTGCCTTTTGATTCCCGCAGAAAGCGCATGACAACTATCCATCAGCTCAGAGAACCTTTTGAAGGAAGCAATCGAATCGCATTTGTAAAAGGTGCTCCCAAAGAGGTTATGGAACTGTGCCAACGCTGTTATGATGGTTCTTCTTCCCGCCCGATGAAGGAGGAAGACCGGCAGCGCATCATGCAGGCAAATGATACTTACGCCCGGGATGGTTTGCGTGTCCTGGCAGTGGCCTATCGTCCGTTACGCAGAGACGATGAAACGCTTCCTGAATCGATTCGTGAATATACTCCTGAAAATGTAGAAGAGAATTTAACCTTTCTTGGGCTTGTGGCGATGCAAGATCCGCCACGCAGTGAGGTAAAAGAAGCGGTTCGCCTGTGCCGCAGTGCGGGTATCAAAATCATTATGATTACCGGTGACTATGGATTGACTGCCGAGAGTATAGCCCGCAAAATTGGCATCATCCAGAGCCCTGATGCCAAGGTAATATCGGGCGTGGAACTGGCCGAGATGGATGATACTGTACTGAAGGAAGTGCTAAAAGGCGAGGTTGTTTTTGCCCGCATGGCGCCCGAACAAAAATACCGCATTGTCTGCGCTTTGCAGGAGATGGGCAACATTGTCGCAGTAACAGGCGACGGCGTGAACGACTCTCCCGCTCTGAAAAAGGCGGATATCGGTATTGCCATGGGAATTACCGGAACGGATGTCGCCAAGGAAGCTGCCGATATGATTCTGAGCGATGACAACTTTGCTACGATTGTCCGGGCGATTGAAGAAGGCAGAACGGTTTACAATAACATCCGGAAATTTCTTCGATATATTTTCGACAGCAATACGCCGGAAGCCGCAGCACCCACTTTATATCTGCTTTCCGGCGGTATGATTCCCGTGCCGCTAACTGTACTTCAAATTCTGACCATTGATATTGGTACGGATATGGTGCCTGCGCTTGGCTTGGGCGCTGAGCATGCAGAAGCAAGTGTGATGCAGCAACCGCCGCGCTCCACCAAAGAGCGGTTGCTCAATAAGAATGTTGTTTTAGTCGGATTCATCTGGTATGGACTGCTTGGCACACTCTTTTCTGTGGGTGGTTATTTCCTTGCCAACTTCCTGAACGGCTGGCCGGGTATACCACTGGCTGCGGAGGGGACGCACGGTTATGCCGAGGCCACAACGATGATGCTGGCCGGTGTGGTCTTCGCACAGATGGGAATGGCCATGAACAACCGAACGGATTATGAATCGGTCTTTAAAAGAAAGCTGTTCAGTAATCATTATATCAATGCCGGCTTAGTGATAGAGGTAGTGATTCTGCTTGCGCTGATGTATATTCCGTTCTTGAGCGGAATTTTCAATACGGCGCCGATTTCCTGGATTGAGTGGCTTTACTTAATTTGTATCCCGTTTATTGTGTTTGGCATTGAGGAAGCAAGAAAGAAATTACTGCGTGTACGCCGAGCGAAAAGGAGTTGAAAGCAATGAAAGCATTAGTTATAGGATGTGGAAAATTTGGTGTCCGGGTGTCGGAATATTTGGCACGAAAAAACCATGATGTCATCGTCATAGATAATAGCCCGGAAACATTCCTGGCTTTGAGCGAGGAATTTACAGGACGAACAATCTGCGGAGTCGGATATGACAAAGACGTGTTGGAACAGGCGGGAATTGCTTCGGCGGATGTAGTGATTGGCTGTACCAGCAGCGATTCGCTGAATGCAGTGGTTGCTAACATTGCGAAAAATGTATTTCATGTTCCCACAGTTATCGCTCGTATGTATGACCCTATACGGGCGAGAATGTTTGAATCCATGGGGATATATACAGTATCCATTACCCGCCTTGGACTGGATAATGTCATGGAATACCTTGAAGGAAACAGAAGCTGGCGTGTCATTCGCAAATTGGGAAACGATGTCCAGCTTGTAAAGGTACGAATTCCTGCCAGCTTGGAGGGGAAAAAGTATTCCGAGTTTGATGTGGCAGGAAAGATAAGTCTGATTGCTGTAGAACGTCATGGACGATCCTTTGTGCCGGAAAGAGATATGTGTTGCGAATATAACGATATCTTGTATTTGTCGGTTTGTTCAGATTGCATGGAGCGGGCCAGGGATATGTTGCAATTATAAAGTGGAAAGGAGCGGTGTACGATGAATGTGATTATTGTTGGCGGCGGCCAAGTCGGAGGATATATCGCTGGATTGCTAATAGAAAACGGAAACAATGCTATCGTCATTGAAAATAAAGAAAAGGCCCTTCAGGCATTAAAGAAAAACGGCCTAAAAAAAGAAAATGTCCTGACAGGCGATGGAACGGACGCTCTGTTGCTGGAAAAAGCCGGAGTGCGCAGATGTAACGCCTTGGTTTGTACTACGGGCAATGATGAAACTAATTTGGCCGTGGCAATGATGGCAAAATTTGAATACGATGTGCCAAAGGTAATTGCGAGAGTTAATAATCCTAAAAACGCATGGCTTTTTAATGCAGGTATGGGTGTGGATGTAAAGATCAATCAGGCCGACATGATCGGTCATATGATTGCAGATGAAATGAACTATCAGTCCATTATGACCTTGATGCGGCTGTCCAAAGGCGACTACTCGATTGTCCGTATCCATGTCGACTATCATTCTCCGAATGTCAATAAAACCATCGCTGAGATCAAACTTCCTTCGCACGCCCTCTTGATTGCTATTTATGAAGATGATGCGATGCTTATTCCCCATGGTGAAACCGTTATTCGTGCCGGCCAGTATATTCTGGCTTTTGCAGACGAGGCGGCCGTGGAGGAACTGAACCGGATATTTGGTGCGAAAGAGTAGAAAACATCATTTTATCGGAGGGATATTTTCTGCGATCTTCTTTCTTAGTCGCAATAAATTAGATTATGAAGGAACGAATATAGCCGCATTGATGCGGCTAGGGTAAAATGGAGGAAATGATCCTGTAACGCTTTCAAATGCAAAATGGAGGGGTAAGGTGTTTATACCTTATCCCTCAAAGTTTATGCTTTAGAAATGGCTTGAAATCAGGCTTTTTCAACCTCTAATTTTCGATTCTTATATGTTGTAATTAGAGGTTTTAACGACATTATAAAATGTGAATCGGTTTCTATTTCACTACGCAAGGCATAAAACAAAATAGTATCTCCGCTTTTTTGAAAAATATTCAAAAACTTATTCAGGAAGTATTGACAAACATTTGTTCTGTGGTGTATAATAAAAAAATCTCAAAAGAGAGCGACAACTGAATATCTTTCTTCACAGATTTGGGATGACGGCTGTGAGCCGGATAATGCCTGCGGTATGCTAAGAGAAAATGCCGCCGCTTCTGAAACTGCTTTGGACTGTCGGCAGTAAGAAAAGCGTAAAGGACAGTTTCGACTTTGAATTTCAAAGCCGGTTACATGAATGTGAAGCCACTACCGCAAGGGATAAGTTTATCCTTTTGGCGGTAAGTCGGTACGCATTTGTGTGCCGGCTTTTTTTGTTGCCCGAAAGCCGGTTACAACTGAATGACCGGCTGGATGGGATATGATTTTGCCAAGACCTCTTGTGTGAGCAGAGAGAGCGAAACAACGCTGCGGTGAGACTCCGGGGCAGGAATAGAAAAACGACATTCAGGCAGACCGGCAAAACACCCACGGGAAAGACAGCAGAGATGTCGTATGCTGTAACAAGCAGGGAAACTGTATTGACAGTTTCCCTCCCAATCGGCTTTGAGAGCCGATTTCACTTTAGGGGGCACCCCTAATACCCCTTGAAAAATCAAAGAAAGGACTGATGTTATGAACGAAGTTAAAAATAAAAATCTGTTTATCCGTGTCAGCGAAAAAGAGAAAAATATGATTGAGCATAACGCTGAAAGGTGCGGTCTCTCTGTATCAGAATATCTCAGGCAGCGAGCTTTGGGATATATGCCGAGAGCTGTTTTACCCGAAATATTCTTCTCTTTCAATGATAAATTAGATGAGCTTTGTGTGGTATGCGAAGGCAAAATCTCAGCAGACACGGAAGAAAAAATTATCTCTTTGATTGATGAGATAACCGCCGAACTTATCTTACCGCAAAAGGAAAGGATAGTGGTATGATGTGGCGACAACGGGATACTGGCCTGTGAAAAGCAGGCTGAAGGAAGTGATCGACTATGCGGAAAACCCCGATAAAACCATCGACAAAAGGTATGTGGACAGCGATCTCTACGCCGC
>ERZ826242.3274-NODE-3274-length-11998-cov-2.788579_pt1 | contig 11998 bp, 10 predicted proteins | sample MGYA00519871_ERZ826242 | MGnify/ENA primary metagenome ERZ826242 (study PRJEB31778, sample SAMEA3449226) | human gut metagenome | biome: human gut; feature: human-associated habitat; material: faeces | place: United Kingdom | collected 2010/2012 ...
TCCACGGCGGCGGCAAGGACCTGCTCTTCCCGCACCATGAAAACGAGATCGCCCAGACCTCCGGCGCGACCGGCAAGCCCTACGTGCGCTACTGGATGCACAATGGCTTTATCAACATCGACAACGAAAAGATGTCCAAGTCCAAGGGCAATTTCTTCACCGTGCGCGATATCTCCAGGGAGTTTGACCTGGAGGCCGTGCGCCTGTTCATGCTCTCGGCGCATTACCGCAGCCCCATCAACTTCAGCCGCGACCTCATCGAGGCGGCGGCCAGCAGCCTGGAGCGGCTCTACAATGCGCGCGACCAGCTTCAGTTCCTCCTCACCAGCGCCCAGGACCGCACGCCCGACGAAGGCGAGCGGGCCTTTATGGACGAGTGCCTGCGCTCGGAGGAAAAGTTCATCGCCGCCATGGATGACGACCTCAACACCGCCGACGCGCTGGCCGCGCTGTTTGAGCTGGTGCGCGCCGTCTACAAGCTGCCCCAGGGCGGCGTGAGCCGCGAGGCCGTGCAGCTGGGCATGGACAAGATGAAGGCGATCTGCGGCGTGCTGGGCCTTCTGATGAAGGAGGAGGGCGCCATCCCCGCCGAGGTGCAGGCGCTGGTGGACGAGCGCGCCGAGGCCCGCAAAAACAAGGATTGGAAGCGCTCCGACGAGCTGCGCGACCAGATCAAGGCCCTGGGCTACATTCTGGAGGATACCAAGGCGGGCCAGAAGGTGCGCAAGGGAGGGGCCTGAGGCCATGCGCCGCATGCTGGGCTGGTGCGCGGCAGCCGCGCTGCTGGCGCTGGCGCTGGGGCTGACGGCGGCGCACCGGGTGCCCGCGCCCGGAAGCGGCGCGTTTGCGCTGAATGCGCCTTGCGGGCCGCGTCAAACGGCTCCATCGCCCGTCCTGCCACATGGTCCGGTGGCCGTCAATTCCGCGGACGCGGACGAGCTGGATACCCTGCCGGGTGTGGGCGAGGTCATCGCGCAGCGCATCATTGAGGAACGCGAGGAAAACGGCCCCTTTTACTACCCGGAAGATCTGATGAATGTCAAGGGCATTGGCGAGAAGACGCTGGAAAAGCTGATTTCGCACATCCGCCTGCCATAACGGAGGAAACGCATGCGCGATACGGTACTGTTTCTGGATACCACGCTCAGGGACGGCGAGCAGACCCCCGGCGTGAGCTTTCATCTCAATGACAAGGTGGACTTTGCCCGCGCGCTGGAGACGCTGGGGGTGGACATGATCGAAGCCGGATTCGCCGGCGCCAGCCCCGGGGACTTTGAAGCCGTGCGCGCCGTGGCCCGCACGGTCAAAACCGGCGTGTGCTCTCTGGCGCGCTGCGTGGAGGCGGATATCCGCGCTGCCGCCGACGCGCTCAAAGGCGCCGCCAAACCCCGCATCCATGTCTTTATCGCCACCAGCCCCCTGCACCGCGCCGCCAAGCTGAACATGACCCGCGAGCAGGTGCTGGACGCGGCCGTGCGCAGCGTGCGCCTGGCCCGCTCGCTGTGTGCGGACGTGGAGTTCAGCTGCGAGGACGCCACCCGCACCGAGACAGATTTCCTCCTTGAGGTATGCAAGGCGGCGGTGGAGGCGGGCGCGACCACCATCAACATCCCCGACACCGTGGGCTATGCCACCGTGGATGAATACGGCGGCCTGATCGACGCCATCTGCCGCGAGGTGGTGGGGGAGCGCGACATCGTGATCTCCACTCACTGCCATAACGACCTGGGTCTGGCCACCGCCACCACGCTGGAGGCCATCCGCCGGGGCGCGCGGCAGGTGGAATGCACCATCAACGGCCTGGGCGAGCGCGCGGGCAACGCCTCGCTGGACGAGATCGTGATGGGCCTGCGCACCCGGCGGGATATCTACGGCCTGAAGGACAACCTCAACATCCGCGAGCTCTACCGCCTGAGCCGCCTGGCCGCGGGCCTCAGCGGCATGGAGATTCCGCCCAACAAGGCCGTGGTGGGCGCCAACGCCTTCGTGCACCAGAGCGGCATCCATCAGCACGGCGTGCTGCGCGAGCGCGCCACCTACGAAATCATGAAGCCCGAGGAGCTGGGCATTCCGCAGGGCGGGGTGGTGCTGGGCAAGCTCAGCGGCCGTCACGCGCTGCGCGAGCATGCGCAGGAGCTGGGCTTTGAGCTGACCGAACGCGAGCTGGACCGCGCCTTTGAAAAATTCAAGGAGCTGGCCGACCGCAAGAAGGACATCACCGAGAGGGATGTCATGGCCATCTGCCGCGAGCAGATGCATGGCTCGCATGGCATGTACCGCATTCATTCCTTCCAGATCTTCAGCGGCAACCGCATGACCGCCACCGCCACCGTCAGCCTTCAGCGCGGGACGGACGTGATCACCCGCGCGGACTGCGGCGACGGTCCGGTTGAGGCGTGCTTCCATGCCGTGGACCAGATTACCGGCTTCAAATGCAAGCTGGAAAGCTATCAGCTCCGCGCCGTCACCGAGGGCGAGGACGCGCTGGGCGAGGTCACCGTGCGCGTGAGCAACGAGGGCATAACCATGCTGGGCAAGGGCGTATCCACCGATATCATCGAGGCCAGCTGCCTGGCCTACCTCAACGCCGCCAACCGCGTCATCGAGGCGCGGCAGGAGCGGGAAAAGGCCCATCAGTAAGAAACGGGAGTTTGAACCGATGTACGAACGATATATCAAGCGCGCCCTGGACGTGGTTCTTTCGGCCATCGGCCTGGTGGTGCTCAGCCCGCTGCTTGCGCTGATCGCCCTGGCCATCCGCCTGGACAGCCCCGGCCCCGTGGTGTTTCATCAGAAGCGCTTCGGCAAGGACCGCAAGCTGTTTGAAATCTACAAGTTCCGCACCATGCGTGTGGACGCGCCCCGCGACGTGCCCACCAACGACCTGCGCGGCTCCAAAGGGTACATCACCCGCGTGGGGCGCATTTTGCGCATGACCAGCCTGGACGAGCTGCCCCAGCTTTGGAACATCCTGAGGGGCGATATGTCGCTCATCGGCCCCCGGCCCGCGCTGTGGAATCAGGAGGACCTGATGGCCTGGCGCGACCGCTTCGGGGCCAGCCACATCCGGCCCGGCCTGAGCGGCTGGGCGCAGGTCAACGGCCGGGATTACCTCAGCCGCGATCTGGAGAAAAAGGCACGCCGGGACGCCGAATATGCGCATAACGTCAGCTTTGCCTTCGACCTCAAGTGCTTTTTGCTGACGCTGGTCAAGGTGGTGAACCGTCAGGGCATCGCCGAGGGGCGCGAGGGCCGCAGCTATCCCATCGGCGGCAGGGAGGACAAGTCATGACGCGGGTAATCATTACCGGGGCGGGCAGCTATATCGGCACGCATCTGGGCGCTTGGCTCAGCCGCCGGCCAGAGCGGTTTGAGGTGGAGGAGATGAGCCTGCACGGCGCTTGGGATGCAAGCGCCTTTTTGGGTTGCGGCTGCGTCATCCACGTGGCGGGGCTGGCGCACAGAAGGGAGCAGCCCGGCGACGAGGCGCTCTACGACCGGGTCAACCGTGAGCTGGCTGTGGAGGTGGCCCAGGCGGCCAAGGCGCAGGGCGTAAAACAGTTTGTGTTCTTCAGCAGCATGAGCGTCTACGGCCTGACCTGCGGGCGCATCACGAAGCACACGCAGCCCGCACCCAACACCCATTACGGCGTGAGCAAATGGAAGGCGGAACAGGCGCTTGCCGAGCTGGAGGACGATGCCTTCCATGTGGCCGTGCTCCGGCCGCCCATGATCTACGGCCGCAGCTGCCGGGGCAACTATCCCCGGCTTTCGGCGCTGGCGCAGAGCCTGCCGCTGTTTCCCCGCGTGCAAAACGAACGCAGCATGCTCTATATCGATACCCTCTGCGCCTTTGTAGAACGTCTGGTGGAGAGCGGGGCGGGCGGGCTGTACTTCCCGCAGAACCGCGAATACGTGTCCACCTGCGCCATGGTGCAGGAGATCGCCGCCTGCCATGGCCGGCGGGTGAGGCTGGTGCCCGGCCTGAACGCGCTGCTGGGGAGGATGGCCCCGCGCGTGGGGCTGGTGGGCAAGGTGTTTGGTACGCTGACCTATGACCAGGGCATGAGCGAAGCGTTCCGGCCGGAGGAGGAGCCCCCCTTTGCCCAGACCATTCGCATGACCGAGGTGGGGACATGAGCAGAAAGGTGCTGTTTGTGGCCACGGTGCTGCGCATGCATGTGCTGGTGTTTCATCTGCCCTATATGCGCTGGTTTCAGGAACAGGGCTACGAGGTGCATCTGTGCTGCGCCAACGATACGCCCGATCCCCATCCCCGGGTGCCGTATTGCGACCGCTGGGTGGAGCTGCCCTTTTCCCGCTCGCCGTTTTCCGCCGACAACCGCGAGGTCTTTCGCCGCCTGAAGCAGCTCATCGACGCCGAGGACTACGCCCTCATCCATTGCAACACGCCGGTGGGCGGGCTGCTGGGCCGTCTGGCGGCGCGTGCGGCGCGCAAACGCGGCACGCGCGTGGTCTATACGGCGCACGGGTTTCATTTTTTCACCGGCGCGCCGCTGAAAAACTGGCTGCTGTACTACCCCGCGGAGCGTCTGCTCAGCCGCTGGACCGACCTGCTCATCACCATCAACGGCGAGGACTATGCCCGCGCGAAGCGGTTTGCCGCCGGCCGCGTGGCGCTGGTCAGCGGCGTGGGGGTGGACCTTGCGCGCTTCCGCGGGCCGGTGGACCGTGCCGCGGTGCGCGCCGGGCTGGGTATCGGCCCGGAGGACGCCGTGCTCATCACCGTGGGCGAGCACAGCGAGCGAAAGAACCACGAAACCGTGATCGCCGCCGCCGCGCCCATCGAAGGGGCACATGTGCTGTTTTGCGGCGTGGGGGACCGTCAGGCCGCGCTGGAAAAGCAGGCACGGGAACTGGACATGGAGGGCCGCGTGCATTTCCTGGGATTCCGCAAGGACATTCCGGCGCTGCTGGCGGCTTCGGACGTATTTGTGTTTCCCTCCTTGCAGGAGGGGCTTCCCGTGGCCCAGATGGAGGCCATGGCCGCGGGGCTTCCCTGCGTGGTCAGCGATGTGCGCGGCAACAACGACCTCATCGCCCCCGGCGAGGGCGGCTTTCTGCGCGAGCCGCGCGACGTGAGCGGCTTTACGCAGGATATCGCGCGCCTGCTGGCGGACCCGGCCCTGCGCGCGCGCATGGGCGAGCGCAACCGCCGCGAGATGCGCCGCTACAGCCTGGAGGCGGTGCTTGCCCAGATGACCGCGCTCTACCGCGGCCTGCTGGACGGGCGTGAGCCATGACGGAAGGGGGATGCGGCTGTGGCGTCGGTGCTGTTTCTGATGCGCTACCCGCTGGAGAAGGACGATAACCTCAAGATCAAGTTTGACGGGCAGATGGCCGCTGTGCGCGCCATGGGGCACGAGGCGCGGCTGATCGGCTGGGACCATGAGGGCCTGTGGCTGGTGGGGGAGGGCGAGCACACGCTTCTCCATCGCGTCCGGCTGACGGGGCTGCCGGGATACGAAAAGACGCTGCTGTACGTGGACCTGATGGCTGCGCTCGAAAAGGCGGCGGCCCTCAGGCGCTTTGATCTGGTGTACATGCGCTTTCTGCCGGTGTTCCATAACGCGCCGGGGGCGCTGGCCGCCGTGAAGGCGGGCGGCGCGCGGCTGGTGGTGGAGCATCCCACCTATCCGTTTGAAAACGGCAAGCGCTCCTCGCTTCTGCGCATGCCGGTCTTTGCCTATAACGCGCACGTGTTCCGCCGCCTGGAGCCCATGATCGACCTCTATACACTCATCGGCGACCCCTGCGACGGCACGCTCAACGGCCGTCCCGCCATGAACATCCTCAACGGCGTGGACGTGAGCCGCCTGCCTCTGCATGTCCCGCGCAGGGGCGCGAAGGACATCGGCCTGCTCGCGCTGGCCAGCATGTCGGTCTGGCAGGGCTATGATCGGCTGATTGAGGCGCTGGCGCGGTACAGGGGCGGCGAGCCGGTCACGGTGCACATGGTGGGCGGCGAGGGCGACGGCTCGCTGGCGGCGTGGAAGCGGCTGGCGCAGGAGCGGGGCGTGGCGGACCGCGTCGTCTTTCATGGCGAGCTGCACGGCGAGGCGCTGGACCGGGTGGCGGCCCGGTGTGACATCGGCGTGGGCGGACTGGGCCTGCACCGCAAGGGCCAGTACCGCAGCATGACGCTCAAGCTGCGGGAATACATGGCGCGGGGCCTGCCCTTTGTCTACGCGGTGGACGACCCCTCTTTGCCGGAGGACCCCGCCGTCTGCCTGCGGCTTGCCAACGACGAAAGTCCCATTGACCTGGCGGAGCTGGCGGCCTTTGCGCGGCGCGCGCAGGCCGATGAAGAAACGCCCGCGCGGATGCGCGCCTACGCGGAAAGCCACATGTCCTGGCAGGGCGTGCTGGCCCAGGTGCTGGAAAGGGTGGGAATCGAATGCCCGGAACGCTGATTTATCTGAGCAACTGCGCCATTTCGGCGGATGGCCGTCAGAACCCCTTCATGATGCAGGAATTGCCCTGGCTGATGGCCCATTTTGACCGGGTGATGATGGTCAGCTATTATGGCGTGCGCACGCTGATGCCCGGCGACGAGCGGGGCGAGCGGCCCTTTACGGCCGTGCGTCCGGGGCTGGCGGGCCTTCGCGCCCTGCTGAAAACACCGTTTACGGCGGATGTGTGGCGCGAGCTGGCGCATATGCGCAGGGACGGGGTGCTGACGCCGGGCAACGCGCTGCGGCTGCTGGCCTTCACGCAGCGGGGGCTCAAGATGCACTACTGGACGGAGCGGCTGCTGCGCGGCGTGGTGGAGGCGCATACCACCCTGTACTCCTGCTGGATGAGCTTTGACGGCTACGCCGCCGCGCTGTCCAAGCGAAAGCATCCCCGTGTTCGCTGCGTCATCCGCGGCCACGCCTACGACGTGGATACGGAGCGCTTTGCCAAAAACCCCTATATGATGAAGCGGCGCATCGCCGCCGAGGCGGACGGCCTGTACCTGATCAGCCGCACGGCCCGCGCTCAGTTCATGAGCTATATGCGCGGCCACGTGGACGAGCGCAAGGTGCACGTCCTGGCCATGGGCTCATCCGGCATGCCGGTGGATCACCTGCGCGAGCCGCCGCTGTACACGCAGGGCGTGTTGCGCGTGGTCAGCTGCGCCATGTTCAACCCCATCAAACAGGTGGATGTGCTGGTCCGCGCACTCTCGCGCTGGGAGGGCGGGCCGCTGTGCTGGACGCACATCGGCGGAGGCGCGGAGGAAGGGGCCGTGCGGGCGCTGGCCTCCGAGCTGCTGGACCCCAAGGAGAACGTGATCTGCGAACTGCTGGGCGAGCTGGACGGCGCGCGTGTGCAGCGCCTTTACGATACGCGCCCCTTTGACGTGTTCATCAATACCAGCAAAAAAGAGGGCGTGCCCGTGTCCATCATGGAGGCTATGCGCCATGGCATCCCGGTCATTGCGCCGCGCGTGGGCGGCATTCCCGAGCTGGTCACGCCGGACGTGGGCTTCCTCTACGCTCCGGAAAGGGGCGAGGAGGGCGTTCTGGAGGCGCTGAACCACTTCGCGGCCCTGCCCCGCGAGGAGGCCGAGGCCATGCGCCGGGCGGCCAAGCGCCGCTGGGACGAGGGCTATTGCAGCGCCTCGCTGCTGCCCAAACTGTTTCCCAGGCAGTCCTGAAACGCACGGAAAGGAGGGCGCGCTCGTGGGTAAGCGCATCCTGATTATCAGCTATTTCTTCGCCCCGCAGAATGCCATGGGGGCGGTCCGGCCCACCAAGCTGGCCAAATATCTCAGCCGCATGGGCCACGAGGTCACCGTGCTGTGCGGCCCCGGCATGAACGACCGCCGGGACCCCACCCTCGCCCGTGACCTGGCGGCCCTTAGGGAGGTGCATGTCATCCGGGAGTGGAACCCCCTCCGGGACCGTCGCCCCCGCCCGACCACACCCGCCGCAGCAACGCAGCCGTCCGCGGCTGCCCCGCGCGGGGGAGCGCTCCACGCCGCCAGGGACGCGGCCTACCGCTGGCTGCGCTGGCAGGCGGACCGCAGCTTCCGCCGTCGCGCCGTGGCCGCGCTGGACGGGCTGACCGGCACGTACGACGTGGTGTTTTCCACCTACGCACCCTGGAGCGTGCATGAGATCGCCCGCGAGGCCAAGCGCCGCGGACTGGCCCGCCGCTGGATCGCGGATTTCCGGGACGAGGTGGGCACGGCCTTTGCCTGGGAGAAGGGGAAAAAGGCCCGCTACCTGCGTATGCTCAGGCGCGAGGCGGATGTGCTGTGCGCCGCGTCACAGGGCTTTCTGGAGATGATGGGCTTTGAGGATGTCGGGCGCGTTTTGTCCAACGGCTTCGACCGCGAGGACCTGCCCCCGGCGGAGGCTGCGCCCGCACGCACGGACAGGCTGCGCGTGGTCTACTGCGGCATGCTCAGCATGGGGCGCAAGGGCGTAGGCGACCGCGACCTCACCCCGATGTTCCGTGCGCTGGGCGCATTGATCAAGCGCGGCCAGCTGGCGCGCAGCCAGGTGGTGCTGGTGTACGCGGGCGGCGAAAGCGCCCTGATGCGCCGTCAGGCCGCGGCCTGCGGCATGGGGGATCTGGTGGAGGACCACGGTCTGGTCTCGCGCGAGGAATCCATCGCCCTGCAGCGGGGGGCGGATGTGCTGCTGATGGCTTCGTGGCACATGGCCGCCCAACGGGGGATTCTCACGGGCAAGCTGTTTGAATATATGATGATGGAGAAACCCATCGTGTGCTGCATGTCGGGCGATCTGCCGGGCAGCGGCGTCAAGCGGGTGCTGGAGGAGACCGGCATGGGCCTGTGCGTGGAGCAGGCCGCCGGAGCTGCGGACGAGTCGGCGCTGGACGCCTACATGACGGATCTGGCGTATCGCTGGAAGCAGGGAAAGCCGCTGCTTGAGTCGAAACACCCGGACGAGGTGGAAACATACGCTTATCCGGCGCTGGCGGCCCGGTTGGCGGGCTGGATGGAGCGTTGAGCGTTCCTGCGCGAAAAGTGAGGAGGTTGTTCATGAAAAAGATTGCAATCGCCCTTGTGATAGTGGCGTGTCTGTTGACCGGAGCCCTGCTGCCGGCCTTTGCGGAAACGGACTTGTCCCGTCCCACGGCAGCAGAGGAGCCGAGGATGGAGGAAAAGACACCCGGGGAGACGGAGCTTCCCGCAAGGGAAGAAACCCCGAAGGTGACCGACGGACGCGAGGACCCGGCGGCTTCCGAAACGGAACCCGTAGCTCCCAAGGCAACGCGGGCACCCAAGGCGACCGACGGGCGCGAGGACCCGGCGGCTTCCGAAACGGAACCCGCAGCTCCCAAGGCAACGCGGGCACCTAAAGCGACCGACGAACGCGAGGACCCGGCCACGCCTGAAGAAAAGCCGGATGCCTTTGAAGCTCCGGAACCTTCGCATCGGCATGACCACCACGGTGCGGCGCACCCGCATGGCAAGCGGCATCACGGCGGGGAGGGGCTCAGGCCCGGTCCGGGGGCAGACATGCCGCGCCGTCCCGGAGCAGACGAGCGGCCGCGGCAGGCGGCCCCGCATTGCCGCCGGTGGTGCGGGCCGGAGCGGAGCCGGCCCCATTGCGCCGGCTGTCCGTTTGGCCGCGAATGTCCCGGCTGGGAAAACGACCAGCCCGCCGAAACGCTGCCGGCCCCGCTTCCGGAGCAGGAATCCCGCCAGGCAGAGGAACCCGCAAAGAAAACGACGCTTCGGTTGGGACCCGGAATGACCGTCTGAATCTCAAACCGGAGGGGGAAAACGCCCCTTCGGTTTTTTGTTCCCATGCCGGTTTGTGAACCTTCTGTAAACCTTCCCGGCATTCGCCCGCAAGCCCTTGACAAGCCCATGCCGGAATGCTACTCTGTGACCAAAAGAACGGTTTTGGTCCCAGCGTTTTGTATTATTTTCCAGACCACCGTTCGGAAAGGAAACGCCGTGAGTTATATCACCTTTGAGAATGTCACCAAGGAATACCACACCGGCGGCGAAACGGTGCTCGCCGCCAACAACGTCTGTTTTGAGATGGAAAAGGGCGAACTGAGCGTGGTGCTGGGTCCCAGCGGCGCGGGCAAGACCACCATCCTCAACCTCCTGGGCGGCATGGACCGGGTCACCTCCGGGAAGATCATCGTGGACGGCAAGGAGATCACCAGCCTCACCGGGCGCGAGCTGACCGAGTACCGCCGGCTGGATGTGGGCTTTGTGTTCCAGTTTTACAACCTCATGCCCAACCTGACCGCCCTGGAAAACGTGGAGCTGGCCCGGCAGGTCTGCCCCAACGCCCTGGACCCGGTGCAGGTGCTGGAACAGGTGGGGCTGGGGGAGCGGATGAACAACTTCCCCGCCCAGCTCTCCGGTGGCGAGCAGCAGCGGGTGTCCATCGCCCGGGCACTGTGCAAAAATCCCGCCCTGCTTCTGTGTGACGAGCCCACGGGCGCCCTGGACTCCAAGACCGGGGTGCAGGTGCTGCGCCTGCTGGTGAACATCTGCCGGGAACACGGCGCCACGGTGGTGATTATCACCCATAACGCGCTGATTGCCCCCCTGGGAACCCGCGTGATCCACATGAAGAACGGCGGCATCTCCGCCGTGGAGCTGAACGCGCATCCCGCGTCGGTGGAGGAGATCGCATGGTAAAAACAGTGCTGCACAAGAAATTGCTGCGGGATATGCGTCACTCCGCCATGCAGTTCATTGCGCTGATGGTGCTGTGCGTGTTGGGCGTTTTTCTCTTTTCGGGTATTGATACCCTGGCGCTGATGACCCAGGCCACCAATGAAACGTATTTTGAGCGCAATAACCTGGCGGATTTCTGGATTACCCTGGCCTCGGCGGACCGGGATGCCCTGAACAAGGTGCGCGCCATTCCCGGGGTGGAGCAGGCACAGGCCCGCTTCTCCCTGGACATGGAAACGGATCTGCCCGGGGATGCCACCCTGAACGTCACCGCCTATGACGGGGAAATGCTGATCAATACCCCTGTGGTCCTGGCCGGGGAGGCCCTCTCCGTGGATGACCGGCGGGGATGCCTGCTTCAGGAAGGCTTTGCCCAGGCACAGGGCTTGCAGGTGGGGGACGTGATTACCCTGCGCTATCAGGGGCTGGAATACCGCCTGTTTATCCGCGGCATTGTCAATAGCCCCGAATTTGTCAGCGTCACAGGGGGCATGGGCCTGTCCACGGACATGAGCAAGTATGGCTATGTGCTGGTAAATGCTCGGGCCTTTCAGGAAATCCCCCTGACGCAGATTGTGGTCACCCTGTCGGAGGGCGCGGACGCGGACGCGGTGCGCCAGCAGCTGGCCGCCGCGCTGCCCTCCGCCTTTATCCTGGGACAGGACGCCCACCAAAGCACCGTGGTGGTACGCAGTAATGCGCAGATGTTCCGCAGCGTGTCCATTGTGTTCCCCCTGGCGGCCTACGCGGTGGCGGCGCTGATCGTTATGACCACCCTGACCCGTATGATGGACAAGGAGCGCCAGCAGATCGGTACCCTGCGGGCCCTGGGATACAGCAACCGGCAGATACGGGGACACTACCTGTCCTATGCCATCTGGCCGTCCCTGATCGGTTCCCTAGTGGGGGTTATGCTGGGGCATTGGGTGGTGCCGGCTACCATCTGGGATATTCTGGTGGGACAGAATGAGTACCCCTTCCTGATCCGTCCGAGGATTTCTGTGCAGAGCTGGTGCATGACCGGCCTTACGGTGGTGATTAGCGCCGTCATCTGCCTGGTAACCTACCGGAAAACCACCCGGGAGAGCGCCGCGGCCCTGCTCCGTCCCAAGGCACCCAAGGACGGCCGCAAGCTCCTGCTGGAGCGCATCACCCCCCTGTGGCGGCGGCTGGACTTCAACGGCAAAATGGTCTTTCGCAACCTGGCGCGGAGCAAAATGCGCACCCTGATGTCCACGGTGGGGCTCATCTGCTGCAATGCGCTGCTCATTGCTTCCATGGGCCTGCAGGACTCGGTGCAGCAGACCATCGATA
>ERZ826242.3276-NODE-3276-length-11977-cov-3.005033_pt1 | contig 11977 bp, 6 predicted proteins | sample MGYA00519871_ERZ826242 | MGnify/ENA primary metagenome ERZ826242 (study PRJEB31778, sample SAMEA3449226) | human gut metagenome | biome: human gut; feature: human-associated habitat; material: faeces | place: United Kingdom | collected 2010/2012 ...
GCACGAATACAGTTAGAGACCTTATTATCTGATGGAAAGTCAAAAAACGTTATTCTATTTACAGATGGAGAACCAACAGGAACGGGTAATACCTGGAATAGTACAGCGGCGACAGCAGCGGAAAATGAAGCCGATAGAATAAAAGAAAAAGGCATCAAGATTTATACCGTTGGTTTTGCATTAAATGATAAGACAAAAGCATGGTTAGCAGGAGGCAAAGATGGGAACACACCTTATAAAGGAATTGCTTCTAAAGACTGTGCACTGACAGCGGATAACATTGATCAGTTAAAGACCATATTTAAGGAACTCCAGCAGACCATGACACAGAGTCTTGACATTAAACCGGCACAGATTAAGGATGTCATTGATCCGAGGTTTACGATTATTGGTGATGATAAGAAGGCGATTACTCAGGATTATACAGTCACAAAGAACGGAACGACTTACAATACAGAAACAGGAATTCCATTGTCCAACGGAGGAACTGTTTATTACGGAGAATTTGAGCAGAAAGATGCCAATGGAAATGTAGTAAAAGATGCGAATGGAAATCCTGTAAAGAAAACATATCAGTATATTGTATGGAATGATGAGACGATACCGAATAAAACAAAAGGAGAATGGCATAAGACGATTTCTGTTGTTGCCAAAGAGGAATATATCGGTGGTAATAATATTCCTACCAACATTTCTCCAGATTCTCAGATTACAACAAGTTACGGTGATGCGACATTGCCGCAGCCAAAGGTGAATGTAAAGGCAGATCTTCTTGTGAATAATCATGAAGAAAAAGTCTTTTATGGAGAGAAGAGCCCGTATAGTGATGATATCTTAAAGCAATTATTTGATACAGCAAATCCTCAGGGTGAGATTAAAACACTAGAAGGTACGACCAAGAAGGTAACATATACAATTGGCGCAGACGGTAATCCAATAGAGGCCAATGACTTTATATTGAAATGGTATAAAGATGCCGACTGTACAGAAGAGATAACACCAGGAGAGGAATATATGGAGGATGAGGCTCCAGAACTTTCTGAAAAGAATTATTATCTTAAAGTAACGTATAATAAGATGCAGCAAGCGACAGACAAGAGCGATGCAAATACAAAGATTGGAGATGAGGTTAAAAATAATAATGTTCCGTTAATGGCACATAATTCCGAAGATTCCAAGACGAGAGAATATGGAGTTTATAAGATTACAGTTGTCCCAGGCCAGATCGAAATCGAGAAAAAATTATTAAGTGACAGTAAGTATGTAGGTGCTCATTCGAAAAGCTCAAGCTTTACCTTTACAGTAAAGAAGATAAAGGATGAAAATGGAAATGTGTTAGACTCACCAATAAAAGTTGGCGATTTTACTGTGACTTTTGACAAAGGTGATACTTCTTTTACAAAAGCAGTTTCTGATGATAAAAACCTGCTCAGTAATTTGAAAAAAGGAGTTTATGAGGTTTCTGAAACATTACCAGCTTCTGATTATGAGTTTAAGAGTGCCGAGATAGCAGGAGAAACAAATTGTGCAAGTAACAAGGAAACAGATAAAAACACACTTACCTTTGCAATTGGCTATGAGGATTTAAACACACCAGGAAGTCGAAATGTTACTAAGAATCTTGGAAAGGCACTGTATACCAATGAAAGACTTTCTTCCATTACAATGAAGAAGATTGGTGAAAAAGACAGTGAGGATAAAGATACCCCTCTGAAAGGAGCCAAATTCAAGATTGAAAGAATTACAGAGACAGATGGTAAAGAATCTTATGAATCAGCAAAGGCAGATGGTTCCGATTATATTATCGAGACAGACGAGAATGGAATTGCTGTATTTGAAGGCCTGAAGGAAGTCAAGTATAGAATCACAGAAGTTCAGTCACCAAAAGGATATAGTCTTTTAGCGAATCCAATAGAGGTAACTTTACCATATGTTACATCAAATGATGCAGGAGTTACAAAAAATAGTGAACCTGTTAAAGTAGGAGATACAGATTATTATTATGATCTTACTTACACAGTTAAGAATAACAAACTCTTTGATATGCCAGAAGCCGGTGGAGGTTTCCGGGCAACACTCTTTGGTATTGCAATTATGATTATCGCCGGAGGATGGTACACCATCCGTAAGAGAAGAAGAATCGTATAGTCGATTATTTACAACATTTTAATTTAATATAGCGGGGCTCATCTGCCCCGTTTATATAAAAGGTACTCAGAGACAAACAATCATGTTTCAAAAATAACAAAGAAAGCGGGGAACGAATATGAAGAAGTTATGGAAGAAACTGGTAGCGGTAACAACTGCAGTAATGATGGCAGTTACGTTATTGCCGGCAATGGCGAATGCGGAAACAACAATTGATTATAATCGAAAAGGTAGTATTACAATCAATAAGACAACAAATGTCGAGAAGAAGAATACAGATGGTACAAATAAAGAATATGAACCATTAAAGGGCGCAGAATTTACTCTGTACAAAATTGCAAGGTTAGATAAAAACGGCTACACAATGCTTGTTAACGATGTAGCTGGCTACACAGAAGCAGATTCTTTATTAAATTTATCAAAAGATGCGCAGAAAACAGTTGCATCTCAATTTGCAAATAGTACACAGACAAAAGCTAATCGGATAAATACACAGGTTACGGATGATAAGGGTCAGGTCAAATTTACAGGATTAGACCTTGGATATTATTTAGTAGTAGAAACAAATGCACCGGAAGGATACGTAGCAAGTGTTCCATTTTTTGTAGCAGTCCCAACATCTAACACTGCTGATGATTCTAATAAAAATCCAGAAAATACACAGGCTACTTCCTGGGTTTATAATATCACAGCAAGACCAAAGAACGAATCTGTATCTATTGATAAGAAGATTGTTGAGAGCGGGAAAGGAAAAGATGCTACTCAGGCAGGAGTAGGCGAAACAGTTACTTATGAAATTACATCTATTTCTCCAAAATATACTCAGGAATATTTTACAGAAAATGGAGCGGAGAAAGATCCTACATATACAATTCATGATACTTTATCTGCAGGTTTAACTTATAATAAAGATTTAACAGTAACTGTAGATGGAACTAAGTTAAAGAATACAGATACAGATGTATATTATAATGTAGCAGGAGAAACAGACAGAGGATTTTCTATTGCATTTACTAAAAAGTTTTTACAGACAGAGAAGTATAAAGGCAAATCTGTAAAAGTAACTTATACAGCAACAGTGAACAAAAATGCAGTTGTTGGTACAGATGGCAATACTAATACAGTTACTTTAGATTATAACCGTACACCAGGATCTAATACTACAAGTGCACCAGGTACAACAACTCCTAAGGTTTATACATATGGTCTTAAGTTGACTAAAAAAGATGGCAACGATAATAATACTGTTTTAACAGGAGCAGAATTTAAAATTTATAAAGTTGTAGATGGTACGGAAACCCAGATTAAAAATTTAGATGGTATGACTGATGGAATTTATACAACAAGTTTAGATGGAGAAATTACTATCAAAGGTCTTAATGCTGGAACATACAAATTAGAAGAGGTTAAAGCACCAACAGGTTATACATTATTAAAAGATAAAATTGAATTTACCATTACAGGTGCAGAACCTGCAAATGGAACAGTAACAACTACAACAAATGGTTTTAAGGCGGAAGGAGATGGATATGTAAGCACAACTGTTACCAACAACAAAGGCTTCAACCTCCCATCCACCGGTGGCATGGGTACCTACATCTTCACTATTGCTGGTCTTGTAATCATGGCTGGTGCTGCATTTCTTCTTATCGCTTCTAAGAAAAGAAGAGCATAATTGATTCACTGCACACGCACAATGGAATGACAGCAATAGGAATTAGACGCAGGAGTGCATAACTCTGATGTATGGATGAGGGAATGAAGAAGAAACTTGTCGATACACAGACATGACAAACCAGATTTGTCTCTGAATAATGATATGCCGTGAGGCAGACCGCGGGGGAGTCTCATATGACTTCCCCGTGATTATATGGTAAGAAAGCAGGAGCAGGATGAAACAGAAGATTATAAATATAGTATTGATCCTGTTCTTTTTAGCAGGATTAATTATCACGCTGTATCCGGTGGTCAGTGACTGGTATATCAGTCACCATCAGGGACAGGTAGTGGATAATTATGATAAGAAAGCGGCGGAAATGTCGCAAAAAGAGATTAACGATGCGCTTGAGAAGGCGCAGGAATATAACAGGGAACTTCTCGGTAATGTTGTGCTGACGGACCCGTTTGATCCGGATGCCGTAAAAAAACAGAATGAGGATTATGATAATCTTTTAAATATCGCCGGAGACGGTGTTATGGGATCGGTGGAGATACCTTCGATTGATGTATATCTGCCTATCTATCATGGAACAGACAGCACTTTCTATTATGGAATCTGCAGACTGCGCGATTGGTTATGAAGCAGCGAACATGGTATATAAAGGATTGGAAAGGGAACCCATTCGATTATTTCAGCTCATACCGGATTGCCGTCTGCAAAAATGTTTGATAATCTTACAGAGGTAAAGGAGGGAGATGTCTTTTACATTCATGTACTGAATCGAACGCTGGCTTATGAAGTAGATCAGATCAAGGTTGTTCTGCCGGAGAACGTATCGGATCTGTTAATTGATAAAAATAAAGACTATGTAACTCTGGTAACCTGTACTCCTTATGGAATTAACAGTCACAGACTTCTTGTAAGGGGAACACGCATCCCGTATAAGGAGGCGAAGAAGAAGGATAACTCGAAGAAGAAGGGCAATACTATGTGGAAGGCATATGCGCTCATGCTTGTTCTTGCGGTTGTTTTAATTATTTTATTATGGTATTATTTTCATATAAGACCAAATAAGGGGAAGAAGAGAAAGAATAGCAGAACAGGGAAGAAAGTAAAGAAAAGACAGGTCAGGAGAAATGAAAAGTAAGATACTGGGAATACTGATTGCACTGCTTTTTGCAGCGGGGTATGTTACCTTGAATTATCCGGTTCTTGGAACATTGTATAATCAGATTCGTGAGGGAAAGGTTATGGATTCTTACGACCATGCAGTCCATACGATGGATAAGGAGAAGCGTAAGAAGTACTGGGAGGAAGCCGAGGAGTATAATGCGATGCTGGTGAGGGAGAACCCACAGCTATCGGATGCATTTTCTCAGGAGGCGAAGAAGTCAGACAGTGCATATAGTCATGTGCTGGATATGGAGGACAGTGGTGTTATGGGAGCTTTGGAGATTCCAAAGATTTCATTGTACCTGCCGATTTATCATGGGACTTCACAGGAAGTATTAGAGAAAGGAATTGGACATCTGGAAGGAACGTCGATTCCCATTGGCGGGAAGAACACACATGCAGTTTTGACGGGGCACAGAGGATTGCCCAGTGCGGAACTTTTCTCAAATCTGGACCAGTTAGAGAGGAACGATGAATTCTATATTCACATTCTGGGGAAGACACTGGCATATAAGGTGTTTCAAGTGGAGACGGTGAAGCCGGAAGACACAGGACATCTTACGATTGCGAAGGGACAGGACAGGGTAACGTTAGTAACCTGTACACCATACGGAATTAATACGCACCGTCTGTTAGTGCATGCAAGACGTGTGAAGTATGTTGCGGAAAGTACAGGCTCTCAAAAGAATACGTTATGGAAGTGGTTATTGAAGCAGAGGACTTTCTTGATTTCGACAGGAGTTCTTGTACTTTTGATTATTTACAGTCTGGTGCGTGGCAGGCAGCGAAGGCGGCAAAAGAGACGCAAACATAAAAAGAAGTCAGGCAGTAAAAAGAGAAAGTGATAAAACAAATCCATAACCAATCATGAAAAAGGAGGAGCAATTGATGAAATCTATAATAATTAAATACAGCAAATATATTCTTACCTTGTTAGCTGTAGCTGCGATGGCAGTAGGATTATTAATGCCGGCCCAGATTAAAGCGGCAGACAGTTATAACAAAGATAAGAAAGGCAGCATAACAATTAATTTAGATGATGTAAAGCAGGGAGACAGCATTACCAATAAGGCCAACGTTTCTATTAGCATTTATCAGGTTGCATCTATCAGTCATGATGGAGTAAATATTTCTTTTGATATTGTTAGTTCATTGAAATCTACAGGTGTAGATGTCAATGATATTACAACAAGTGATAAGAACCTGAATTCGGCGAAGAAGCTTACTACTGTCATTGACAATTCCGGTATTTCATCAGTAACAAAGAAAACAGATAGTAACGGTAAAGTTAGTTTTACGGATCTGGCGCAGGGAATGTATCTTGTCGAAGAAAAAGACAGCGCTTCTTATGGGATGTTTTCTCCATTTTTAGTTGCGATTCCATATATGGAAGATGGACAGAACTGGATTTATGATGTGGAGACTTATACCAAGGGAGTAAGTAATCAGCAGGGTTCTTTAGAAGTAACAAAGGCTTTAGTTTATATGGATCCGGAAACAGGGAAGATTTATAATCTGCAGGCGCCGAAATCTTATGAAGAGAATGGAGAGACTGTTCCAGGAGCAAGATATTATGTTGGATTGTTCTGCGATGCCGAAGGAACGATTCCTTATGGAAAGAATTATTTGAAGACAATTGATTTTAATGGAAGCCACAGTGAGACAATAAAGTATGATAATCTTCCAGACGGTATTTATTATCTGTTCGAAACAGATGAGAATGGTGTTCCATATGCTATGGGAGAGACACATACAGAGAAGGATAGAACATATAAATGTGTAGTTGGAGATGGCTCCGGTGATTCTGCAGATAATAAAGTGCAGTTACAGGGTCGTCCACAGGGAAAGATGAATATCAGTAATGTATTTACTACGCTCCCTGATGATTTCATGGTTGTAGCAGAGCTGACCATTGAGAAGAAAGTGCTTGATCAGAATGGACAGCAGACAACAACAAATGATACGTTCTATGCTTCTGTCTACAAGCAGACAGGTTCAGACGATAATGTAGAGAATGAACTTATTCAGACAGTACAGTTACAGCAGAATGGTAAGGTGACTGTACCTGTTCGAGTTGAGAAGGATGGCAGCACAACGAAAGTTTACATAGAAGAGACAGATGCAGATGGTAACACGATTGATCCAGATAATTTTGCTTATAAGGTCAGTGGTGAGGGCAATGTAGAATTATCTATGGAACAGCAAACTGGTACGATCACTCTTACAAATAGAGAAAAAGGTGACGAGGAGGAAGAGACAACTTCTAGTGAAGAGGAGACTACTTCAACAGAAAAGGAAAAGACACCACCTAATAATAATAAGAAGAAGAAGTCTAAGAGTGGTAAGACTGGCGATACTACACCAATCCTGACATGGATTATCATTGGAGTGGCTGCAGCCGTTGTGATTATCTTCCTTGTAGTAAGAAGACGAAAAAGTGAATAAAGCGTGATATAGCGTTTTCAGTATGCAGATACTTTCCGTATATGAGTGAATTGGTTACCATTTTTTAACTACATTTTATGGATATCACTGATAATAATATGTAGTTATACTGAGTATTAATAATTTTAAAGCAAGTAGAAAACTTCTACTTATATTCTTAAATTCCTACACCAGGCAATTTGATTCAAACAAAATCAAGCCAAAGACAGTACCCGAAGAGAGAAGCCGCCCTATATCTGTGGTCTTAGAACGAGGACTGAATGTGAGCCGTCAAGCGAACATTCAGCCCATAGTGATAGAGTCACAGATATAGGGCGGCTTCTCTCTTCGGGTGCGTCTATTTCTTATATGAATTAAATCAGAACAAATATTTGGATTTTGTCTGTACATTTGTTCGTATATTTGATATAATCGGAAACATACTACGATAAGAGGGAGGATTTGCTTCATGGACCATTTCGAATTAGTGTCGGACTTCGCGCCGACTGGAGACCAGCCACAGGCAATTGAGGAGCTGGTAAAGGGATTTAAAGAAGGGAATCAGTTTGAGACTTTGCTTGGAGTTACTGGTTCCGGTAAGACATTTACGATGGCGAATGTCATTGCACAGTTGAATAAGCCGACGCTGATTCTGGCACATAATAAGACTCTGGCAGCGCAGCTTTACAGTGAGTTTAAGGCATTTTTTCCACATAATGCGGTAGAATATTTTGTGTCTTATTATGATTATTATCAGCCGGAAGCATATGTTCCTTCTACGGATACTTATATAGAGAAGGATTCTTCGATTAATGATGAGATAGATAAGCTGCGCCACAGTGCGACAGCAGCGCTGATTGAGAGGAAGGATGTCATTGTTGTGTCATCGGTTTCGTGTATTTACGGCATTGGTAGCAAGAACGATTATGCGAAGATGATGATTTCGCTGCGCCCTGGAATGGAGATTGACAGGGATGAGGTTGTACGCCGTCTGATTGATATCCAGTATGTGCGTAATGAGCTTGATTTTAAGAGAGGCAGTTTCCGTGTACGTGGGGATGTGCTGGAAGTTGTGCCGGTTTCTTCTTTTGAAGATGCGATTCATATTGAGTTTTTTGGCGATGAGATTGATCGGATTATGCAGGTCGATGTGCTGACGGGAGAGATTAAGGCGAGTCTTAATTTTGCGATTATTTTTCCGGCTTCGCATTATGTTGTGCCGCAGGAACAGATTGAGCGTGCGGTGAAGACGATTAAGGAAGAACTTGACGAGAGAGTGGAATATTTTAAGGAGAACGATCAGCTTTTAGAGGCACAGAGAATTTCAGAACGAACGAATTTCGATATAGAGATGTTAAAAGAGACAGGATTTTGTTCTGGAATTGAGAATTATTCGAGACATCTTACGGGATTAGAGCCGGGAAAGGCTCCGTATACGCTGATTGATTTCTTCGGGGATGATTTTCTTATGATTGTCGATGAGTCACATATTACAATTCCGCAGGTGCGGGGAATGTATGCAGGAGACCGTTCGAGAAAGCAGACATTAGTTGATTTCGGATTTCGGCTGCCTTCAGCTTTAGATAACCGTCCTCTTAATTTTGATGAATTTGAGGAGCGGATTGATCAGATGCTTTTTGTATCTGCGACTCCGAATGTGTACGAGGGAGAGCATGAGATGCTCCGGGCAGAACAGATTATCCGTCCGACAGGACTTCTGGATCCGGTGATCGAACTGCACAGCACCGAAGGTTAGATGGATCATCTTATCGGCGAGATCAACCGCGTTACGGAACGAGGGGAACGAACGCTGGTCACTACACTGACGAAGAAAATGGCGGAGAGTCTGACGGATTACCTGACCAGTGTCGGGATCAAAGTGCGCTATCTGCATTCTGAAATAGATACGCTGGAGCGAATGGAGATACTGCGTGATCTGCGGCTGGGTGTTTTTGATGTGCTGGTTGGAATAAATCTGCTGCGTGAAGGTCTGGATATCCCGGAGGTTTCTCTGGTGGCTATTCTGGATGCGGATAAAGAAGGTTTCCTGAGAACAGAAACATCTTTGATCCAGACTATCGGACGGGCAGCCAGGAATGCAGACAGCAAGGTCGTCATGTATTGTGATGGCATCAGCCCTGCCATGCAGTCGGCCATGGATGAAACAGAACGCAGACGCAAGATCCAGGACGCTTACAACAAGGAGTATAATATCACGCCGAAGACAGTGAAAAAGGCTGTGAGAAGCGTTATTGAGGCGACGAAGGTGGCGGAAGAGGAAGGACTTTATGAAGGAAAGAGTCCGCTGGAACTTACAAAGAAGGAATTAAAGGATTATGTCAGAAAGCTGGAAAAGGAAATGAAACAGGCCGCCGGAGATCTGCAGTTCGAAAGGGCGGCACAGCTGCGTGATATGATTTTCGAATACAAGGCCAGAATGTAGTATGCTGCAGGAAGCGGCACGGCAATGAGAGGAATAAGCAATGGCAAAAGATATAGTAATAAAAGGAGCGAAAGAAAATAACCTGAAAAATGTGGATCTGACGATCCCCAGGGACAAGCTGGTAGTGTTTACCGGGCTTTCCGGATCCGGAAAGTCTTCACTCGCATTTGATACGATTTACGCAGAGGGGCAGAGAAAGTACATGGAAAGCCTGTCGTCCTATGCGAGACAGTTTCTGGGACAGATGGAAAAGCCTAATGTGGAGTATATCGAAGGACTTTCACCGGCGATCTCTATCGATCAGAAAACCACGAATAAAAACCCTCGTTCCACAGTAGGAACGGTAACGGAAATTTACGATTATCTGCGTCTGATGTATGCGCGGATCGGCATTCCTCACTGTCCGGTTTGCGGCAGAGAGATCACCAGCCAGTCTATCGACCAGATCGTAGAACTTTTGATGCAGGAGGGCGAAGGAACGAAGCTGACGGTGCTGGCTCCGGTAGTGCGGCAGCGCAAGGGGCAGCATGAAAAGATCTTAGAACGTATCCGCAAAGAAGGATTTACGCGTGTCCGTGTTGATGGGGAGATCCACCTTCTGGAAGAAGATGAGATCAAGCTGGAAAAGACTTTCAAACATACCATAGAGATCGTTGTAGACAGGATCAAGGTGAAAGATGGTGTGCAGAGCCGTCTTTCGGAGGCGTGTGAACTGGCTATAGCCCATGGGGAAGGGCTGGTTCAGGTCATTGTGGACAAAGACGGTGTCCAGGAAGAAAAGACATTCAGCACCAGTCTGGCCTGCCCTGATCATGGCGTCAGCATTGAAGAACTGGAGCCGCGGATGTTTTCCTTCAACAACCCGATGGGAGCTTGTCCGGATTGTAATGGACTGGGGTTCATACAGAGAATAGACCCGGATCTGATTATTCCGGATCAGGACAAGAGCATCAATGACAAGTGCCTGAGCAACGTGTTTTCGACAATGGAATACACCGGTTTTTATTGGCAGGTGATTCGTGCGCTGGCGGAGAAATATGACGCTGATATGGACACACCATATAAGGATCTGCCAAAAAAATTCAAGGAAGTCCTGTTATATGGCACCGGGGACGAAAAGCTGTCTTATGTGTATACCAATCGTAATGGCGATACGCAGAATCGAAATCATACGTTCGAAGGCATCATCAATAATCTGGAACGGCGGTATCGGGAAACTCAGTCAGAGTGGATCAAGGAAAAAATGGAAAAATATATGCGTATCACCACTTGCCCGTCCTGCAAAGGCAACAAACTGAAGCCGGAGCTTCTGGCAGTGACGGTTGGCGGTAAAAATATCATGGAATTCTGTGATATGTCTGTATCGGAGGCCATTGGATTTGTAGAGCATCTTGATCTCTCTGAGACGCATCGGCAGATCGCTGCTGAAATCATCAAGGAGATACGCGGCAGACTGACATTTCTGGCCAACGTGGGACTGGATTATCTGACCCTGTCCAGAGCGTCGGCGACCTTGTCCGGAGGAGAATCTCAGCGGATCCGCCTTGCGACTCAGATCGGCTCGGGGCTGGTGGGCGTTCTTTACATTCTGGACGAACCCAGTATCGGACTGCACCAGAAGGACAATGAAAAACTGCTGGAGGCACTTCGCAGGCTGACTGACATCGGCAATACGCTCATCGTGGTGGAACACGACGAGGATACCATGTATGCTGCGGATCATATCGTTGATATAGGTCCGGAGGCCGGGATCAACGGAGGAGAACTGGTCGCACAGGGTACGGTGGAGGATATCATCAATTGCCCGCGATCCATTACCGGTCAGTATCTCAGCGGGAAAAGGAAGATCGAGGTTCCTGCAAAGCGTCGCAAGGGGAACGGCAAGAAGATCGAGATCATCGGTGCATCCGAGAACAATCTAAAAGGTATCGATGTCAGGATCCCGCTTGGAGAAATGGTCTGTGTGACAGGTGTATCAGGATCCGGTAAAAGCAGCCTTATCAACGAAATTTTATATAAGGCCGTTGCAGAAGAAATGTATGGCAGCAAGGAGAAACCGGGCAAGTACAAGAAGATCAAGGGAATCGAGCACATCGACAAGATCATCGACATCAACCAGGCTCCTATCG
>ERZ826242.3281-NODE-3281-length-11956-cov-6.451727_pt1 | contig 11956 bp, 8 predicted proteins | sample MGYA00519871_ERZ826242 | MGnify/ENA primary metagenome ERZ826242 (study PRJEB31778, sample SAMEA3449226) | human gut metagenome | biome: human gut; feature: human-associated habitat; material: faeces | place: United Kingdom | collected 2010/2012 ...
AATGAGAAATGGTGCTGGGAATAGATCCCAACACCAACTTTGTCTACAGTCTGAATCTGGCAATATAAATTGCCAGATTTTTTTATTCAAAATGATAAATTAACTAATAATCTGACAATTTACGGAATATTCCTTCTTTACAAAGGTAAAACCTTGTGGTATAGTAGGAAAAAATAAAAAAAGAAAGGAACAGGTATATGAAAGAAGGAAACGTAGTCCAGCAGAATGGGCTGTACCGTTCCGAGTTTGAACATGATAACTGTGGAATCGGTGCGATTGTAAATATCAAAGGACACAAAAGTCACGACACAGTGGCGAACGCATTGAAAATTGTTGAACATCTTGAACATAGAGCTGGCAAGGATGCCGAAGGTAAGACAGGTGATGGAGTTGGAATCTTATTACAAGTTTCTCACAAATTCTTCTCCAAAGTCTGTAAACCTCTCGGCATCTTTTTGCGTTCAGAAAGAGATTATGGAGTGGGAATGTTTTTCTTCCCGCAGGATGAACTGAAGAGAAATCAGGCAAAGAAAATTTTTGAAGTAATTGTCAAAAAAGAAGGGATGAATTTCCTTGGCTGGAGAGAGGTCCCGGTAAAAGCAGAAGTTCTCGGAAGCAGAGCGGTAGAGTGTATGCCTTGTATCATGCAGGGATTCATTGAAAGACCGAAAAAGACAGAACAGGGAATTGATTTTGACCGTAAGCTTTATATCGTAAGACGTGTATTTGAACAGAGTGCAGATGATACATACGTAGCATCTCTTTCCAGTCGTACGATTGCTTATAAGGGGATGTTCCTGGTAGACCAGTTAAGACTGTTCTTCTCAGATCTTCAGGACCCGGATTATGAATCAGCGATTGCGCTGGTGCATTCACGATTCAGTACGAATACAAATCCTAGCTGGGAAAGAGCACATCCGAACCGCTTTATCGTACATAACGGCGAGATCAACACCATCCGTGGTAACACAGATAAGATGCGTGCCAGAGAAGAAAATATGGAATCTGAATGCATGAAGGGTAAGCTTCATGAAGTACTTCCGGCAATCAACAGCAGCGGATCAGATTCAGCAATGCTTGATAATGCAATTGAATTCATGGTTATGAGTGGTATGGATCTTCCACTGGCAGTCATGATCGCAATTCCGGAGCCATGGGCAAATAACAGAAACCTTTCACAGAAAAAGAAGGATTTTTACCAGTATTATGCAACCATGATGGAACCTTGGGACGGACCTGCATCCATTCTGTTCAGTGACGGTGACTGTATGGGTGCTGTACTTGACAGAAACGGACTCCGCCCTTCCAGATATTATATTACAGATGATGATACACTGATCCTTTCTTCTGAGGTTGGTGTATTGGATATCCCGCCGGAGAAGATTGTAGTAAAAGAAAGACTTCATCCAGGTAAGATGCTTCTGGTCGATATCAAGAAGGGAAAAGTTATTGATGATGAAGAATTAAAAGAGACCTATGCAAGCAGACAGCCGTATGGTGAATGGCTGGATAACAACCTGATCGAGCTGAAAGATCTGAAGATTCCGAATCAGAAAGTACCGACTTACACAGCAGAAGAGTGCAGAAGACTTCAGAAAGCATTTGGATATTCTTATGAAGAAGTGAAGACATCCATCCTGAACATGGCCAAAAATGGAGCAGAAGGAACTGCAGCCATGGGTATCGATGCACCACTTGCGGTATTGTCTGATATGCATCAGAATCTGTTCGGATATTTCAAACAGCGTTTTGCACAGGTAACCAATCCTCCGATCGATGCCATCAGAGAAAAAGTTGTAACATCAACAACGGTATATATCGGAGAAGACGGAAACCTCCTGGAAGAAAAAGCAGAGAACTGTAAGATGTTAAAGGTACATAACCCGATCCTTACAGAGACAGATCTTCTTAAAATTAAAAATATGAAAGAAGATGGATTTAAGGTTGCAGAGATTCCAACCATTTACTATAAGAACTCAAGCCTTGAAAAAGCAATTGATTATCTGTTCATCGAAGTAGACAGAGCTATCCGTGAAGGGGCAAATATTCTGATCCTTTCAGACCGTGGTGTGGATGAATACCATGTGGCTATGCCGTCACTTCTGGTTCTGTCAGGACTGCAGCAGCACCTGGTACGTACGAAAAAGCGTACATCCGTAGGAATCGTTCTGGAGACAGGAGAGCCAAGAGAAGTACATCACTTTGCAACACTGATCGGATACGGAGCCTGTGCAATTAACCCATACCTTGCACATGAGTCAATTAAGCAGCTGATTGATACAGATATGCTTCAGAAAGACTACTATGCAGCAGTTGATGATTATAATAATGCAGTACTTAGCGGAATTGTTAAGATTGCATCTAAGATGGGTATTTCTACGATTCAGTCTTATCAGGGTGCTAAGATCTTCGAAGCAATCGGACTGAAACAGGAATTTATCGATAAATACTTTACAGATACCGTAAGCCGTATTGGAGGTATCGGAATCGAAGAAATCGCAGCAGATTATATTGCACGCCATTCGCAGGCATTTGATCCGCTTGGCCTGGAAGTGGATATGACACTTAACAGTGTAGGGCAGCATAAGTTAAAGAGCGGTGGAGAAAGACATCTTTACAATCCGCAGACGATACATATGTTACAGGAATCCACAAAACGTGGAGACTACGGTATGTTCAAACAATATACAGATATGGTCAATGCAGAAGGAGAACATATCAACTTACGTGGACAGTTGGAATTCAACTATCCAAAGAAAGGAATTCCAATCGAGGAAGTAGAAAGTGTTGATGAGATCGTAAAACGATTCAAAACTGGTGCGATGTCTTATGGATCGATTTCAAAAGAGGCACATGAGACACTGGCAATCGCAATGAACCAATTACATGGAAAGTCAAACAGTGGTGAAGGTGGAGAAGAGATTGAACGTCTTGACACGAACCGCTGCTCGGCAATCAAGCAGGTTGCTTCCGGACGTTTTGGTGTAACAAGCAGATATCTGGTCAGTGCACAGGAAATCCAGATTAAGATGGCACAGGGAGCAAAACCAGGAGAAGGTGGACATCTGCCGGGAGGAAAGGTATATCCATGGATTGCCAAGACCCGTCATTCAACACCGGGAGTCAGCCTGATCTCACCACCGCCTCATCATGATATCTATTCGATCGAGGACCTTGCTCAGCTGATCTATGACTGTAAGAATGCCAATAAAGATGCAAGAATTACAGTAAAACTGGTATCAGAAGCAGGGGTAGGAACCGTTGCGGCAGGTGTTGCAAAAGCCGGAGCCGGTCTGATCTTGATCTCTGGATATGACGGAGGAACAGGAGCTGCACCAAGAAGCTCTATCCACAATGCAGGACTTCCTTGGGAGCTTGGACTTGCAGAGACACATCAGACACTGATCCAGAATGGATTAAGAGAAAGAGTGCGTATCGAGACAGACGGTAAGCTAATGAGTGGACGTGACGTAGCGATCGCAGCAATCCTCGGAGCGGAAGAATTCGGATTCGCAACAGCTCCGCTTGTAACCATGGGATGCGTGATGATGCGTGTATGTAATCTGGATACCTGCCCGGTCGGAGTAGCAACCCAGAATCCGGAACTTAGAAAGAGATTCCGTGGAAAACCAGAATATGTAGTGAACTTTATGAAGTTCATCGCGCAGGACCTGAGAGAATATATGGCAAAATTCGGTGTACGTACACTGGATGAATTAGTAGGAAGAACGGATCTTCTAAAAGTAAAAGATGTACCAACATCAGAAAGAGCTTCTACGCTGAATCTGGAGCAGATTCTTAACAATCCATATGAAGGAACTAAGACACCGATGACCTTCAATCCAAAGAAGGTATATGACTTTGAACTTGAAAAAACACTGGATGAAAAGGTACTGATAAAAGAACTCCTTCCATCACTGGAAAAGAATCAGAAGAGAAGCATTGAAGTAGATGTAACAAATACAAACCGTACATTTGGAACGATCTTTGGATCAGAGATCACCAGAAGATATCCGGAAGGACTGGACGAGGACAGCTACGTAGTACATTGTAAGGGCGCTGGCGGACAGTCGTTTGGAGCATTTATTCCAAGAGGTCTTACACTGGAACTGACAGGTGACAGTAACGATTACTTTGGAAAAGGACTTTCCGGTGGAAAACTGGTTGTATATCCTCCGAAGGGAATCCGCTACAAAGCAGAAGAGAATATCATCATCGGTAACGTAGCTCTGTATGGAGCAACCAGTGGTAAAGCATTCATCAATGGTGTGGCCGGAGAACGTTTTGCAGTACGTAACTCAGGTGCAACAGCTGTTGTTGAAGGTGTAGGAGACCACGGATGTGAATACATGACAGGTGGACGTGTTGTCGTACTTGGCGGAACCGGTAAGAACTTTGCAGCCGGTATGAGCGGTGGTGTTGCTTATGTACTGGATATGGAAAGCGATCTCTATACAAGAGTGAATAAAGAGATGGTGCACATCGAGCATGTTACAACCAAGATGGATGTAGGTGAACTTAAGAGCATGATCGAAGAACATGTGGCAAGTACCAACTCAGAGCTTGGAAAGAAGATTCTGGACAGTTTCACAGAATACCTTCCGAAATTTAAAAAGATCATCCCGATTGATTATGAACGGATGCTGACCACAATTCTTCAGATGGAAGAACAGGGTATGAGCAGCGAACAGGCAAAGACAGAAGCGTTCTATGCGATCAAAGAAGGAAGATAGGAGGTAAGAACAGTGGGAAAAGCAACAGGATTTATGGATTATAACAGACAGGACAAACTGGCAGAAGATCCAAAAGACAGAATCAGACATTTCAGGGAATTTCATACTCCGCTTTCTAAGGAAGAACAGGAATTGCAGGGTGCAAGATGCATGGCATGTGGTGTACCGTTCTGCCAGTCCGGTCAGATGCTGATGGGAATGGCAAGCGGATGCCCACTTCATAATCTGGTACCGGAGTGGAATGATCTGATTTTTCATGGCAACTGGGAAGAAGCATATTACAGACTGAAAAAGACCAATAACTTCCCGGAATTTACATCAAGGGTATGCCCGGCACTCTGTGAAGCTGCATGTACCTGTGGACTGAATGGAGATGCGGTATCAAGTAAGGCGAATGAATACAGCATTATTGAAAATGCATATAAAAAAGGATATGCCGCAGCAAAACCTGTAAAAGTAAGAACAGGAAAGAAAGTGGCAGTTGTAGGTTCCGGACCATCCGGGCTTGCAACAGCTGATATGCTGAACCGCAGAGGCCACAGCGTAACAGTATTCGAACGGGAAGATAAAATCGGTGGACTTCTCCGCTATGGTATTCCGAACATGAAACTGGAAAAGCAGTTTATTGACAGAAAAATTGCTATCATGGAAGAAGAAGGAATCGAGTTTGTTACAGGATGTAATATCGGAAAAGATAAAAAGGCTTCTACATTATTAAAAGAATTCGACCGTGTAGTACTTTGCTGCGGGGCATCAAATCCAAGAGACATTAAGGTTCCCGGAAGAGATGCAAAAGGAATACATTTTGCAGTGGATTTCTTAAAGTCCACAACAAAAGCACTCTGGAAACATGCAAAACAGAATGAAGACGGAACATATGAATTCAAACTGGAAGATGGAAGTTACATTTCCGCAAAAGGAAAGAATGTCATGGTCATCGGAGGTGGAGATACGGGAAATGACTGTGTGGGAACTTCTATGCGTCATGGGGCAAAAAGTGTATTGCAGCTTGAGATGATGCCTAAGGCACCGGATCAGCGTACAGAGATGAACCCATGGCCGGAGTGGCCGAGAGTCTGCAAGACAGACTATGGACAGCAGGAGGCTGCAGCAGTATTTGGACATGATCCTAGAGTTTATCAGACGACCGTAAAAGAGTTTAAAAAAGATAAAAATGGAAATGTCTGCAAAGCAGTACTCGTCAAATTAGAGCCAAAGAAAAATGAAAAAACGGGCCGTATGATGATGAGCGAGGTCGCTGGAAGTGAGTATACTGTAGACGTGGATCTGGTACTGATCGCAGCAGGATTCCTTGGCAGCCAGGACTATGTAACAAAGGCATTTGGCGTAGAAGTAAATGAACGTACGAACGTTAAGACGGCTCCTGGAAAGCATGATACGAACGTGAAAAATGTCTTTACAGCAGGAGATATGCACAGAGGCCAGTCACTGGTTGTATGGGCAATCCGTGAAGGAAGAGAAGCTGCGAAGGAAGTGGATGTCAGTCTGATGGGATACAGCAATATGCATGTCCAGTAGGAATGTGACGGGATTATTTAAAAAAGTATTTATATCGTAGTATTTCGACATATTATCATATTATAAATAAGAAGAAACAGGCCGGGGCGAAATGTCCCGGCCTGTTAATTGTTACAAAAATATTAAAAAATGTTGCAATTTACATTCATGTGCGCTATAATGACATGCAGATGCGGAAAACAGGTTCCGCAATGAGGGAAGTATAAAACTAAAAAATAAAAAGAAAGAAGAGTGAATATGAATAAATACGGAATCAGATTAATCACAGCAGTGGCAGCAAGTTCAATGATCGTTACACCTGTTTTAGCGGCACCGTCAGTTGACGATTTGAAAAAAGAAAAAGCAGCAAAACAGAGCGAAGTAAGTTCCTTACAGTCACATCTGACAAGCTTGATGGGAAAAGTTAATAACCTGGAACTGGAGCTGATCCAGACAGGTGAGAATATCACACAGGCTCAGAGCGATCTGGAAGTTGCGCAGGAAAAAGAAAAAGAACAGTACGCAGCTATGAAAAAACGTATCAAGTACATGTACGAAGCTGGAAATGAATCAGCATTTGAGACACTGATCGCATCCGATGACTTCACAGACTTACTTAGTAAAGCAGAATACGTTCAGAACGTACATAGTTATGACAGAAAACAGTTACAGGAATATGTAGAGACAAAACAGCAGATCTCAGATCTGAAAGACAGTCTGGAAAAAGACCAGAAAGAACTGGAAAGCAAACAGGCTGAATACGAAAAACAGGGAGATAACCTCAACAATCTGATCAGTTCAAAATCAGCAGAGGTTGCAAACCTTGATTCTGAGATTCAGGCAGCCGCAGAAGCAGCAGCCAGAGAAGCAGCCGAAAGAGCAGCAAAAGAAGCCGCTGAGAAAGCAGCAAAAGAGGAAGCCGCAAGACAGCAGGCAGCTGCAGCAGCAAGCAGCAATGCTCCAAAGAGTAATTCGACAAGCAACTCATCATCAAGTAGCTCAAACAGTACAACAACAGCAAGCAGACCTGCATCAAGCAGCACAAGCTCAAGCAGACCTGCATCAAGCAGTTCAAGCTCTAATACAACGACAAGTAAGCCGTCAACAGGCACAAGTACATCAACAAGTACATCAAATGCAAGCGGCAGCACAATCGTAAGCAGAGCATACAGCCAGCTTGGTAAACCATATGTATGGGGCGCTTGTGGACCGGATAGTTTTGACTGTTCAGGATTCGTAAGTTACTGTCTGACAGGAAGCTATACACGTATCGGAACAACAACAACATTCATGGGATGGACAAGAGTAAGTAACCCACAGCCAGGAGATGTTGTAACAACAGCTAACCACTGTGGTATCTATATCGGAAATGGTCAGATGATCCACGCTCCACATACAGGAGACGTTGTAAAAGTCGGACCAGTACAGTCTGGTATGATTTACGTTCGTAGATAATACATAGAAGAATATAAGAGGATTCAGAGTCAGGAATGATTTTGAATCCTTTTTTTTCGAAAGAAGTAGTCGGTGACATGTCCTCTGAATACAATTATTATCAGGGTTTCAGGGAAAAGGACTTGCTTTTCTTATGTATGTATGCTAGACTAGAGAAGTCGCAAAAAATCACGCATAGGCTTGTCCCGATGGTGCCAAAGCCTGGTAACAGGACGGTTTCGGGGACGTATAACAACATATGCGGAAGTAAAAAACCAATGGAGGAAAAAAACATGAGCGTTATTTCAATGAAGCAACTTTTAGAAGCAGGTGTTCACTTTGGACATCAGACAAGAAGATGGAACCCTAAGATGGCTCCTTATATCTACACAGAGAGAAATGGTATCTACATCATCGACCTTCAGAAATCTGTAGGTAAAGTAGACGAAGCTTACCAGGCAGTAGCTGATATCGCTGCAGAAGGTGGAACAATCCTTTTTGTAGGTACTAAGAAGCAGGCTCAGGATGCTATCAAAGTAGAAGCTGAACGTTGCGGAATGTACTATGTAAATGAAAGATGGCTTGGAGGAATGCTTACAAACTTCAAGACAATCAAAAGCAGAATCGCTCGTCTGAAAGATATCGAAAGAATGTCAGAAGACGGAACATTTGATGTACTGCCTAAGAAAGAAGTTATCCAGTTAAAGAAAGAATGGGATAAACTTGAGAAGAACCTTGGCGGAATCAAAGACATGAAGACACTTCCAGATGCTATTTTTATCGTAGATCCTAAGAAGGAAAGAATCTGTGTTCAGGAAGCACACACTCTTGGAATTCCACTTATCGGTATCGCTGATACTAACTGTGATCCAGAGGAACTTGATTATGTAATTCCTGGAAATGACGATGCTATCCGTGCTGTAAAACTGATCGTTTCTAAGATGGCTGATGCTGTAGTAGAAGCTAACCAGGGTGTTGCAGGCGAAGAAGAGTATGTTGAAGAAGCTGAAGAAGCAGTAGAAGAATAAGATTCTTAAAAAACATAATTGGAGGATAAGATCATGGCAGTTACAGCTAAGATGGTAAAAGAATTAAGAGAAATGACCGGTGCAGGAATGATGGACTGCAAGAAAGCTCTTAATGAGACAAATGGTGATATGGATGCAGCTATCGAGTTCTTAAGAAAGAACGGAGAAGCTAAGGCTGTTAAAAAAGCCGGACGTATCGCAGCAGAAGGTATTGTTATGGCTGATGTAAAAGAAGACAAGACAGCAGCTATCGTAGAGGTTAACTCTGAGACAGACTTCGTTGCTAAGAATGCTGAATTCCAGGGATTCGTTAAAGCAGTTGTTAATCAGGCAATCGCTTCTGAAGCAACAGACATGGAAGGATTCATGGCTGAGGCTTGGAACGAAGATGCTTCTAAGACAGTACAGGATGCATTAAATGAGAAAATCTCTGTAATCGGAGAAAAACTCAGCATCAGAAGATTTGAGAAAGTTGTTACTGATGGTTGTGTAGTATCTTACATCCACGGCGGCGGACGTATCGGTGTTCTTGTAGAAGCTGAGACAGACGTTGTTAACGATGAAATCAGATCATGCCTGAAGAACGTAGCTATGCAGGTTGCAGCTATGTCTCCAAAATATACTTCACGTGATGAAGTAGATGCTTCTTTCTTAGAGCATGAAAAAGAGATTCTTCTTGCTCAGGCTAAACAGGAGAATCCAAACAAACCAGATAATATCATCGAGAAGATGATCATCGGACGTCTCAACAAAGAGATGAAAGAAATCTGCCTGTTAGATCAGGTATACGTTCAGGACAGCGACCTTACAGTAGCTAAATACGTAGAGAAGGTAGCTAAAGAGAACGGAGCTAACATGACAGTTAAGAAGTTTGTTCGTTTTGAGACAGGAGAAGGTCTTGAGAAGAAGAATGAAGACTTCGCAGCTGAAGTTGCAGCACAGATGAATGCATAATCTTACAGTTCGCATAAGAATCTGAACCGTATGATTATCATGTAAATCAACGAAAAACCTTGAATTTCCTATGAAAATGGGATAATTCAAGGTTTTTTGCGTATTGGGGAATAAATTTTGACTTATCGTAAATTACCGCTATTTATGCATGGAATTGGGTAAAAGTTGGGGAGTGAGTTGGGGAATTTCAATTCCCCAACTGGCGTGTGAAACTTTGCCTCATTCTTCTGAAATAAGTAGGCGAAGATTGCCTGTTTTATTTTGTTGGGGAGTAGTGTAACTCCCCAATATTTTCCCAACTTTTGATGTATGATAGCGTAAGATTCCCCAACCTTTCGTAAGTTGTCGTGGAAGTATTTTCCGATTGATGAAAAGAGAAATTGAGATTATAATAGAGAAAAGTTAGATGGTGAGGCATATTATAGAATACCTGTCTCTTAATCTGATTTCAAGTTATTTTCAGTGCTGAAACGTCCATTTGATCCATATTTCCATATAATTTGGATATAAAACACGGTTTGGACGGAATAATGCGAATCGGATTTGTGACCTAAATTCGTGTAAGGGTATATATGCAAGATAATGATTAGATTTGTGAGGGATACTTAAAAATAATATGTATTCTGTTGATATAATTGATGTTATGATGTATTCATTTTGTTTATGATTTATGATATGCTAAGAATAGCATAATGGAACAGTAAAAGTATGTACATATAAAGGTGAGAAGATGATTAAGGAAGTACTTCAGACAGAACAGATTAATACAGATGCAGATTCAAGTATCAAAGGCATTGGTTTGCAAAAGATACGTGCTGCTGAGAGATTGTTAGGGGCCCTTTTAGAGAATAAGAGGGCTGTGTTTTGTACTATTGAACATATTGATGATGTCTTAGAGGTTGATGTAGAGCATGAAACCACTAATTATACGGCAGAACAAAATAAATCGTATTCAACAGATTTTTCAATGAACAGTCATGAAGTAAAGAATTCTTTAAGAATCTTCTTTGATACTTGGTATGGTACAGTTGAAGTGTCTGAGAGTATCAAATTTGTTTTTTATACAAATACAAATATAAAAAAAGAAAAGAAAGTTGGCGAATTAAAAAAAATAAAAGAGACGTTGCCAGAAGAACCGTTAATTCAGTTGTTCCGGACGCAAGCTCAACAAAAATCTCATCAACAGACTTGCTACTTGCGAATATATATCTGAACATCGGAATCTCTTTATTACTGGTGCAACAGGCTGTGGGAAGACCTACATGGCTTGTGCTTTTGGTATGGAAGCGTGTAAACGTTATTTCACTACCAGATATATCCGTCTCCCAGATCTGCTTATTGATCTAGAGATTGCAAGGACGGAAGGAAACTACCGAAAAGTCATGGCTAAATATGCAAATCCACTGGTGCTCATTCTCGATGAATGGCTTCTTTTAAAACCAACTGAGATCGAGCAGAAAGACATTTTTGAGCTCCTACATCGGAGACGTAAGAAATCATCTACGATTTTCTGCTCTCAGTATAGATTCGAAGAATGGTATGATCAGCTTGGTGGTGACGACAGTCCATTGGCTGACGCGATCATTGATCGAATCGCACATGACAGCTACCGGATCAATATCACAAGCATTGATGCTGAGCATGATATCTCTATGAGAGAGATCTATGGCTTGGATAAAATGTTACGCGAGTAAACTCGCATAAGCGGTTCCCGCATTACCGGACAGACGGTTTCCCGTCTGCCGGATTTGCGGTGTTACCGCACAGGAATATTCAAAAGAATTTGCAGCAATGTTGGATTCGATTATCTGTACGGGAAAGATTATGCAGGGAGAAGAATAATCATGAAAAAGCAGTTTTTTGAAACTGAAAAAGACGGTTTCTATGGAATCTATTATGAAAATCCAAAAGTTTCAGACTGTGCAGTCATTGGATTATTCGGAGATGATCCTAATGATTACATGGCAAAATGTGGTGCCAGATGGCTATGTGATTTATATAAAGATATATATGATTAATGTATATAGAGGATAAAAATAATGTAGAAATATACATGGAGCATTTTGGGTGGTAGTATGTAGAAAGAATAGTATTGGAAAGCACTTTGAACTTGTGAGAGTATAGAAGAATGAAAGGATAGCAGGATATGATTAGAGAATTACAAAAATCAGATATAAATAAAGTTGCAGATATATGGCTGGATACAAATATAAAGGCACATTATTTTATTCCTGCTCAATATTGGAAAAGTAATTTTGAATTAGTAAAAGAACTGCTATTACAGGCAAC
>ERZ826242.3285-NODE-3285-length-11929-cov-2.840239_pt1 | contig 11929 bp, 12 predicted proteins | sample MGYA00519871_ERZ826242 | MGnify/ENA primary metagenome ERZ826242 (study PRJEB31778, sample SAMEA3449226) | human gut metagenome | biome: human gut; feature: human-associated habitat; material: faeces | place: United Kingdom | collected 2010/2012 ...
CCGCCCTGTGCCTCAGCCGCGATCTCATGCAAAACGAAATCATGGTGCTCCTGCGCGTTCTTTGCGTTTGTCACGTTGCCCACCATCGCGCGGAAATAATCCGCCTCCGCGCCGAGCAGCTGCTCGCGGTGCTCCGCCGTGCAGGCACTCTCCTGGTACTTTGCCGCGTTAAACGCCGCACGCACCGTAAACGCCAAAACAAGGTACAGCGCCGCTGTCAGAATAAGGCGCTGCGTTACGCTGTTCAGGCCGAAAAAAGTCGGCAAAATTCCATTTGCGCAGAATAAACAGACAACAAGCGCCGCACAAAGCCCCACAGACAGCACCGAAACGCCGCGCTGTGCAAAATAGCGAAACGGGTGTGCCAGCGTCATGAAAGAGAGGAATGTCAGTACAATGTACAGTAAGCTGCCGATGACCGCCGACCATATGCCGCAAAAGGCAGCGCTTTCAAAAGCGTGGTCGTCACGGGCAGCAAAAAGGCGTAATTGCTGATGAGCAGCAAAGATAAGCTCAGCTTCTGCGCCAAATTGTTCGTGTAGAGGAATACCGCCGCAACCAGCAATAAGAGCACATTCATGCCGTTGCCGAATTGCCCCGTCGCGTCGTTAAAGGCAGGGGAGAGCAGCAGATTCAACACAATAGAAAGCACAAACACGCCGCCCGAAACAATGGCCTCCGCCAGCAGCCGAAAGCGGCTGTTTAAAACCGTCAGAAATAAAAGTGCATTGCACAGAAAAACGACCGGTAAAAGCATTTTAAAACGCCTCACTTTTCCAAGTTTGTGTGCGCGAACCCCTAAATCGCACACAATTTTTTTCAGTATACCATATTTGGCCGCTTCTTTCAACAAATTCCACAAAGAAATGTTCCGTAGCACGAATTTTTCGACACTACGGAACACATTTATGCATTATACAATTCTATATCTTTTAACATCAGCACATGCGGCAGTTCTGCTTGCCGGTGACAGATTCAATCTCAATGCACCACACACCCGTCGATTTCGGCCCCGTTTCCACGCAGCCGGTTTCCTCTTTCGTCAAACTCGGCACAAAACGGTCGCAAAGCAGACGCAGTGCACGGCGTTTTTCATCGAAATCGGTTACTTCTGTCACTTTGCCGCGCACCACAGTGGAGGTATAGAGCGTCGTCAGCCCCTTTTCGTAGATCGTCGGGTTTTCCACAAACAGCAGGCAAACCTGCGGATTTTCGCGCAGAGAGTTGACCTTCAGCCCCGCCATCGCGCTGTGGAAGAACAGCTTCTCGCCGTCACGCACCACGTTCAGTGCCACCGCATACGGCGTGCCGTCCGTCGCAATAAGGGAAAGTGTGCCGTAAGCGCAGCGGTCAATGACCGCAAGCGCATCCTCGCGGGAAATCGCGCGGTCGGCGCGGCGCATTTTGGTCATGTCTGGTTTTGCCATATCCATCAATTCAAAACAACTCCTTGTCCTTTGTTGGCTTTAGTATAGCATTGCATAGTGCCGAAAACAACCGTTTTCAAAAAACACGCGAATTTTCGACGAGAAATTGCAAAATTTCGCTGTGAAATTGCCAAATTTCGCATAAACCCTTGTTTTATTCCGGGTTTTACAGTATATTTAATTGGTATGACTTTCGGAAAGGAGCGCAATGGACTGCACGGCAGTCCATATCTGTATATATGGAAAACACAGAAGCAAAAAGAAACATCAAGCTCATCGCGTTCGATCTGGACGGCACCACGCTGCACGGCTTCGCGGAGCTTTCAGAGCGCAACCGCCGCGCCATGGAAAAGGCGAACGACGCAGACATTCTGATCGTCCCGGCCACAGGACGCGTGCGCAATTTTATTCCGCCGTGCCTCACCGAGCTGCCGTTTATCCGCTACGCCATCACCTCAAACGGCGGCGCCGTGTGGGATATTCTGGAAAACAAAGTGCTCTGCACCGATCTCATTCCCACCGAGACCGCGCTCGAAGTGCAGAAAATTTTTGACGATTACGAGCTTTATGTGGAATACTACGTGCACGGGCGCGGCGTTACAAAGCGCGGCAACCCGGATAAAGCCCGCACCGTTTTCGGCTTCCCGGAAGAAAAATATTACTTCCTCACAAAAGATTATACGTTCACGGACAACCTCTCCGCGTATTTAAAAGAAACGCACGCCGAGCCGGAAAAGATCAATATGATGTTCATCCCGGAAAGCGTCCGCCCGGAAATTTTGGCCCGCCTGCAAAAGTTAGGCGGCATCGAGCTTACATTCTCGAACGTCGATAACATCGAGATCAATAAAAAGGGCTGCGATAAGGGCACCGCACTGTATTCGCTCTGCAAGGTCCTCGGCATCAATCCCAAAAACACCATGGCGGCGGGAGATAACGGCAACGACCTCGGCATGCTGAAAGCCGCAGGCTTCGCCGCCGTCGTCGGCAACGGCATAGAGGAAGCGAAAGCGATTGCCGACGCCGTCGTCGCACCGTGTATAGAAGACGGCTTCGCGGAAGCCGTGGAGCGGTTTGCACTGAGATAAAAAGAAAAATATAAAAGCACCATTTGAAAGGAACCAAACTATGCTGAATGTCAACGGGGTCGCCATCAATTTTGATGGTCAGAACCTCTTTTCAAACGTCAATCTCCAGTTTTTGCCGGGCAACTGCTACGGCATCATCGGCGCAAACGGCGCGGGTAAATCCACCTTCCTGCGTATTTTGTCCGGCGATTTAGAGCCCAGTAAGGGCGAGGTCACGTTTGACCCCAAATACAGAATGTCCGTTCTGAAACAGGACCACTTTGCTTACGAAGACCAAACCATTTTTGATACCATCATGCAGGGCAATGCAAGGCTGTATGAGATCGCACAGGAAAAAGACGCGCTGTACGCAAAGCCCGATTTTGATGAAGAAGACGGCAACCGCGCCGCCGAGCTTGAAGCCGAGTTCTCCGAGCTCAACGGTTGGGACGCCGAGACCGAAGCCGCAAAACTCATGCAGGGCCTCGGCCTCGACAGCAACGATATGTATAACACCATGAGCACTCTGAACCAGACCGAAAAGGTTAAAGTGCTCTTGGCCCGCGCGCTGTTCGGCCAGCCGGATATGATTCTCCTTGACGAACCGACGAACGGCCTCGACGCCAAAGCCATCACATGGTTAGAGGATTTTCTCATTGAGTACGAGGGCACCGTCATCGTTGTCTCCCATGACCGCCACTTTTTAAATAACGTCTGCACCCATATTGTCGATGTCGATTACGGCAAGATCAAAATGTACGTCGGCAACTACGACTTCTGGTATGAGTCGAGCCAGCTCATGCAGCGCATGATGCGCGACCAGAACCGCAAGGCGGAGGAAAAAATCAAGGAGCTCCAGAACTTTATCCAGCGCTTCTCCGCAAATAAATCGAAGTCCCGTCAGGCGACGTCCAGAAAGAAGCTGCTCGATAAGATCACCGTCGAAGAAATGCCCGCGTCCTCCCGCCGCTACCCGTATGTCGGCTTTACGATGGACAGAGAGCTCGGCAAAGATGTCCTCACCGTCTCGGGCCTTACAAAGACCGTAGACGGCGTAAAGGTGCTTGATAACGTCACGTTCACCGTCGGCCGCACGGATAAAATCGCGTTCACCGCATCAAACGAGTTCGCCGTGCCGACGCTTTTCAAAATCTTAATGGGCGAGCTGGAGCCGGATGCCGGCACATTCAAGTGGGGCGTTTCGACGAGTCAGTCCTATTTCCCGCAGGATAATTCCGCCTATTTCACCGATACGGAAGATTCCATCATCCGCTGGCTCGAGCAATATTCCAAAGACACCACCGAAACGTATCTGCGCGGTTTCCTCGGCAAAATGCTGTTCTCCGGCGAAGACGTCTATAAGCCCGTGCAGGTGCTTTCCGGCGGCGAAAAGGTGCGCTGCATGCTCTCGCGCATGATGATGTTCGGCAGCAACGTCTTGCTGCTCGACCAGCCCACGAACCACCTCGACCTCGAGTCCATCACTGCCGTCAACAACGGCCTCATCGATTTCAAGGGTGTCGTGCTGTTTGCATCGCACGACCACGAGTTCACCCAGACCGTCGCGAACCGCATCATCGAAATTCTGCCCGAGGGCGGCACGTTCGACCGCGTTACCACCTACGACGAGTACCTCGAAATGCGCGGCTGATTCATAATCTGGAAAACGTTGTCCGGCACTAAGCTTTAGTCGCCGGACAAACTTTTATCGAAAATTTCAAAATCCGTGTAACCTGCCGATATAAAACGCCTACTTATAAAGTGAAGGGGAAGGGAGGATAAAAGCATGAAGGAAGACCATGAGATCATCGAGCTCTACTGGGCGCGCAGCGAAAGCGCCGTGCACGAAACGGACGAAAAGTACGGGGCGAAGCTCCACACGCTCTCCGGGCGCATTCTGCCCGAAGCAGAGGATGCCGAGGAGTGCGTCAACGATACGTACCTCGGCGCGTGGAATGCCATGCCGCCGCAGCGCCCGCTCGCGCTCTTTGCGTTTCTGGCACGCATCTGCCGCAACATCGCGTGCGATAAGTTAGACAAGCTCCGCGCGAAAAAGCGCAGCGCAGAGGTCTCCGCGCTCACGGAGGAGCTTTCGGCGTGCATCGCAGACCCAACAGCAGCAAGGGAAGCGGAAAGCCGCGAGATTGCCGAAGCCTTAAACAGCTTTCTCTCGACGCTCCCCGTCGATGCCCGGCTCTTTTTCATGCGCCGTTACTGGTATATGGATTCCGTAAAAGCCATCGCCGAAAAGTACGGCTGCGGCGAAAGCCGCGTCAAAACGTCCCTCCACCGCACGCGTGAAAAGCTGCGGGATTATCTCCAAAAGGAAGACATCTGGCTTTAAAGAAAGGCGGGAACAGTATGACAGGTATCGATTTGTTCAAGGCCCTCGGCGGTGTAAAGGAAGAATATATCGCGGAAGCGGACGGCAGCCGCAAGCTGCCGCACGTGAAAAATGTCACCCTGCAATGGTGTGCCGCGCTCGCCGCGTGCGTGTGTCTGCTGCTCGGCTGGGGCTTCATCGCGCAGCACCTCAGCGGCATAGCCGATTACACCGGCGACGAAACGAAAGTCACAGGCGCCGCCGAGACCGCGCAGGCAGACGGCGCAGATCAGGGCACCGCGCCCGCCATCGGCGGCAAGGTCGTGTTGCCTGTGCGCATCACGGCAGAAGCACAGCCCGTAAGCGACGTGAAGGTCTTCACGGACGAGGAAAAAATCGGGCAGATCATGCCGCTGCTTCTCCTAAAGAACGCGGCGGAAACGAGCGACGACCCGGACGCATACGACGGCTCGGCCAACATTTTTACGCTGGAATACGCAAACGGCGAAACGAGCACGATCACGGTTTACGGCAATCTGTTCTATAAAAAGGACGACGGCCCGTGGTGCGATATTCCGTACGAACAGGCCGAAAAGCTCGAAGAGCTCGTCCGCAGCCTTGGGTCCGACGAATAAAAACGTAAAATTTGACAAAACAGGCAAATAAGACTGGATTTTCCCGCGGTTCCCCGCTATAATAGAAATAATGTCTTTCTCCGCGTAATCTTGCGGAAGAAGAAAACGAAAACGCTCTGAAAGCGTAAAAAAGGGGAATTTGCAAATGGAAATTGCAATTACAGTCTTGCTGCTCATCGTGGGTCTCGTGCTCATCATCAAGGGCGGCGATTTCTTTGTGGATGCCGCATCGTGGATGGCGGAAGCTTCCGGCATTCCGAAGCTTATTGTCGGCGCAACGGTCGTCAGCTTCGCGACCACTTTGCCGGAGCTGCTTGTCTCCATCTTCGCGGCGCTCGACGCACGTGCCGCAGAGGCACTTTCGCCCGGCAGCGGCATCGGCATGGTGGATATGTCCATCGGCAACGCCATCGGCAGCGTCACGGCGAACCTCGGTCTCATCATGGGCATCGCGCTTGTCGCCATTCCTATGGCGATCCGCCGCAAAGATTACATGCTCAAAATGATCCTCATGCTCGTGGCTGCCGCTGTCGCCGTATGTTTCTCACTGTTTGATAACGGCGTCGGCATGGTTGCCAGCATTTTGCTCATCATTATTTTCGTCATTGCCATGTACGACAACATCCACGAGGCCGTCGTCGCCGTCAAGGGCGGGGCAAAGGGTCAGCAGCTCGATGAGCCCGTCACGAAAAAAGCCGTCATCACCAATGTTGTCAAGTTCCTCATCGGCGCGGTCGGCACGGTCGCCGGTGCACAGCTCCTTGTCGATAACGGCTCCGCGCTCGCTTCCATGTGCGGCGTTTCGGATCGCGTCATCTCCGTCACCATCATCGCCATCGGCACGTCTCTGCCGGAGCTTGTCACCACGCTCACCGCCATTGCGAAAAAGCAGGGCTCGCTCTCCGCAGGCAACATCATCGGCGCAAATATCATCGATCTGACCTTGATTCTGCCCGTATGCGCGCTCATCTACGGCAGCAAGCTCCCCGCGTCGCCCACCGTCGCCATGGTCGATATCCCGGCATGTCTCATCATCGGCATTCTGTCTGTCGTGCCCACGCTCATCACGAAGAAATTCTCGCGCTGGCAGGGCGTTTTAATGCTCGCCGCCTACGCCGTCTATATCGTGCTCAGCGTCATTGTTATGGCATAACTTGTAACTTTTGTAACGAAAGCTCCGTTTTCAAGAAAAACGGGGCTTTTTATGCACTTTTCAAATCATTTCCTCTTGACTTTTCAGCGCTCTGTATGCTAAAATGTAACAGAAGTGTAACAAATGTTATTGCTTTGTAATTTTTGAATGTCAGGTGAGAAGCGCATGCAGGCGGCAGAAATGCAGATAAAAACCGAAAACAGTGTGGAGGCAGCAAGCACCATTCTTCGCACACTGCGTCATGCCGTGCCGGTGCTCTTGGCCTTGCTTATCGCTTTGCTCGCCGCCGCACCCGTTTTGGCGGATGAGACCGATGAAGCGATAACGGATACCGAAACCGTTTCCGCCGAACCGACGGAAGACCTCCGGGACGATTACACCGCCGTCGCCGCGCAGCTGGAAGCCGTCGCGCGCGCAGAGGGCAGAGATATGGCCGATAAAATGCTCAGCACTGCCCTGCACAGCCTCACGGGGACTTCGGTCGATACCGATGACGCCGAAAGCGCCGTTTCCGCCGCGGCTGCGCCCGAGGCCGCAGAACCGAAGGCTGTCGTCGTCAACGCCTCCGTGCAGGCGGGCGCCAAGTGGTCTGCAAAGGGCATTCTGCCGTTTTTGGCCGTTGTGCTGTTGGCGTTTTTAGGTCTTTCTCTTGCCGTGCGCCCCATGCGCCGCCGTCGTGTGCATTCGGCCCGTGCTTATCGCCCCATGCGTGACCGCACTCTGAATGACACTGCGTTTCAAAGCCGCGCACATTCCGCTTTATAAATCCGATCATAAGGAAAAACATACTTTTCCTCTCTTTTCGGCGCCGCTCGGTTCTCGGGCGGCGCTCTTTTTTTCGCAAACCCGCATAAATCCCGTTTTGACATTCCTGAAAATCCCATTTTTAAAAATGCACACAAATCCATCGTCAAACTTTATTCATATTTTACGCAAAAGCGGTTGACAAATCCTGACTTTTTCCGTAAACTGAACTTATTGCGTTTGCATCTAAAACCAAATAAAATCGGCTGTTCCGGAAAGGTCGCTAAAACGGGCAACACACAAAGCGTTGTGTTGCTTTTATCCTGTTCGGAAAAGTGTTCCTGCCGCGGCCGGATCGCGGGCGAAAGCCTGCGGCCGTGAAAAATCCTTTGCGGAAGCAGTACGCATCATGCAGCCGGGGTGTGTGATTCACTAAGACCGCGCAACTTTCGGGGGACAAGGGTCCCACCAAACCGCAAAGGGGATGCTTTCCATGTTAAAACCAATCATCACGCTCAAAGACATTGCAGTATCGTTTGACGGCGAGCAGGTCTTAAAGAACTTCAACCTCACCATCGGTGACGGCGAGTTCGTAACACTGCTCGGCCCCTCCGGCTGCGGCAAAACCACGGTTTTGCGCACCATCGGCGGCTTCGTCACACCGGATAGCGGCGATGTCTTTTTTGGTGACGAGAAGATCAATAACGTGCCGCCGCATAAGCGCGCCGTCAATACGATTTTCCAAAAGTACGCGCTTTTCCCGCACCTGAACGTCTATGAAAACATCGCGTTCGGCATGCGTCTCAAAGGTAAGAAAGAAGACGAAATTCAAAAGACTGTCACCGAAATGCTGCATATGGTCAACTTAAACGGCATGGCGCACCGCGGTGTCGGCCAGCTTTCCGGCGGTCAGCAGCAGCGTGTCGCCATTGCGCGCGCCCTCGCAAACGAGCCGAAGGTGCTCCTCCTCGATGAGCCGCTTTCCGCGCTCGATTTAAAGCTGCGCAAGGATATGCAGAACGAACTCAAAAAAATCCAGCAGGCCATCGGCATCACGTTCATTTTCGTCACGCACGACCAGGAGGAAGCGCTCTCCATGAGTGACACGGTCGTCGTCATGGATAAGGGCGAAATTCAGCAGATCGGCTCGCCGATTGATATCTACAACGAACCGAAAAACGCCTTCGTTGCGGACTTCATCGGCGAAAGCAATATCCTCGACGGCACCATGATCGAAGACTACCTCGTCGAGGTCGCCGGTCAGCGCTTCAAGTCGCTCGACAGCGGCTTCGGCAAAATGGCCCCGGTCGACGTCGTCATCCGCCCGGAGGATATCGACATCGTGCCCACCGGCTCCGCCGCCGCACACATCAACGGCGTCGTCACCAGCGTCACGTTTAAGGGCGTACACTATGAGATTATCGTCGATGTTGACGGCTTCAAGTGGATGATCCAGACGACCGACAGCGCCAACGTCGGCGATAAGATTGGCCTTGCGCTCACCCCGGACGACATTCACGTCATGGCGAAGTCCGTTTACTCCGGCACTATGGGCGATTACAGCACGTTCAGTGACGAAATGGAGGAAGCGCTCCAGGAGGAGGGCAGCGAACATGAGGACTAAACTCATCTCCGCCCCGTACACGATCTGGATGACGCTGTTCATCATCGTGCCCATGGGTCTTGTGGCATTCTTTGCCTTTACCGATAAAAGCGGCGCTTTTACGTTAGATAACATCGCGCGCGTCGGCCAGTATTCCAACGTCTTCCTGCGTTCCATCTGGCTCGGCGCACTCGCAACGTTTATTTCGCTTCTGCTCGGCTACCCGCTCGCGTATACCATCGCCAAAGCGGCGCCGAACCGCCAGAGCTTCCTCATTTTGCTCATCATGCTGCCCATGTGGATGAACTTCCTGCTGCGCACCTACGCATGGATGTCCCTCCTTGAGGATAACGGCCTCATCAACAATATGCTCGCCGCCGTCGGTCTGCCGCGCATCCACATGATCAACACCGCGGGCGCAGTCGTCCTCGGCATGGTGTATAACTACATCCCGTACATGATCCTGCCCATTTACTCTGTGCTTACCAAAATCGACAACAGCGTCATCGAAGCTGCGCAGGATCTCGGTGCAAACAACCGCAATGTCTTCCTTAAAGTTGTCCTGCCCATGAGCATGCCCGGTGTCATTTCCGGCGTTACCATGGTGTTCGTGCCCGCTGTTTCCACATTTATTATCTCTAAAATGCTCGGCGGCGGCGGAAACCTGCTCATCGGCGACCTCATCGAGCTGCAGTTCCTGGGCAACAGCTACAACTACAATCTCGGCAGCGCCATGAGCCTGGTGCTGATGGTCATTGTGCTTTTGTGCATGAGCTTCACCACTGCCGACACCGAGGAAATGGAGGCGATGGTATGAAAAAGGGCCGCCTGCTTGCAAACGCATATCTGGTGCTGGTGTTCGGCTTTTTGTACGTGCCCATCGCCGTGCTCATCGCGTTCAGCTTCAACGAAAGCAAAAGCCGCACCGTGTTCACGGGCTTTACCTTTAAATGGTACCAGAACCTGTTCCACAACGACATGGTGCTGAAAAGCCTGGGCGTTTCGCTGGGCGTGGCCTTTGCGGCGGCGTGCATCGCCACCGTGGTGGGCACGCTGGCCGCCATCGGCATCAGCAGCATGAATAAGCGCGCCCGGGGCGCCGTCATGGCCGTCAGCTATGTGCCCGTCGTCAACCCGGAGATCATCACCGGCGTTTCGCTGATGCTGCTGTTCGTGGTGTTCAACCGGCAGGTCAGCGCGGCACTCTCGTGGCTTCTGCAGCGCGAGGTGGATTTTCAGGGCTTCGGCCTGGGCACGCTGCTCATCGCGCACATCACGTTCTGCCTGCCCTATGTCATCTTCAACGTCAGCCCTAAGCTGCGCCAGCTGGACCCGGCCGTTTACGACGCCGCGCTGGACCTTGGCTGCAATCCCCGGCAGGCGTTTTTCAAGGTGGTGCTGCCGCAGCTCACGCCGGCCATCCTGTCGGCGTTTCTCATCAGCCTCACCTATTCCATTGATGATTTCATCATTTCCTATTTCACCTCCGGCACCATGCAGACGCTGCCCATCGCCATTTACAGCATGACGAAGAAAAAGGTCAGCCCGGAGATCAACGCGCTTTCCGCCATCATGTTCGTGGTGATTTTAACCATCATCCTCGCGGCCAACGCCGTGGATTCCGCAAAAGAGCGCCGCCTGCACAGGGCCGCGCGCGCAGAGGAGGGCAGGCGATGAAGCATATCCTGAAGGCAAAAAAACGCTTTTTGTGCCTGCTTCTTGCGGGCGCGCTTGCGGCCTGCCTGTCCCCCGCGGCCCTTGCCGCACCGGACGGCGTGGAGGTTGCCCCCGGTTACGATTACACCCGCTTCAAGGACGCGGGCATTACGCTGAATGTCTACAACTGGGGCGAATACATCTCGGGCGGCGCCGACGGCTCCATGGATGTGGTGAAGGAATTTGAAAACCTGACGGGCATCCGCGTCAACTACACCACCTACGACACCAACGAGAGCCTGTACGCCAAGCTGAAAAGCGGCGGCGGCAATTACGACGTCATCATCCCCAGCGATTATATGATCGGCAAAATGGCCGCCGAGGGCATGCTGGAGGAGCTTGACCCCGCCAATATCCCCAACGCGGCGCTCATCGGCGAGGCATACCGCTCCAAACCGTTCGACCCTCAGAACAAATACAGCGTGGCCTATACCTGGGGCCTCGTGTGCATCGTGTACAACCGGACGATGGTGGACGAGGGCGACCTGGAACAGGGCTGGGGCATCCTGTGGGACGAAAAGTACGCCGGGCAGGTGCTGATGTTCAACAACAGCCGCGACGCGTTCGCCATTGCGGGCAAGCTGCTGGGCAATTCCATCAACCCCGGCTCCGTGCAGGAGATCGAGCAGGCGGCCGAAAAGCTGAAAGAGCAGAAATCCGTGGTCCAGAGCTATGTGATGGACGAGGTGTTCGACAAAATGGGCGGCGGCGAGGCCGCGCTGGCCCCCTATTACGTGGGCGACGGCGTGACGATGATGGCCGACAACCCCGACCTTGCCATGTTCATCCCCGCCGAGGGCACCAATATCTACATCGACGCCATGTGCATCCCCAAAGGCAGCCGGAACAAAGAGGCCGCGGAAATGTTCATCAACTTCATGTGTGAAACGCAGGTAGCGCTGGCCAATGCGGAGTACATCTGCTATTCCTCGCCGCAGGTAGAGGTCCCCGCGCTTCTGGACGAAGAGACCCGGGAGAACGAGATGATGTACCCCGGCGCAGACATGCTTTCCCGGTGCGAGACCATGGAGGTGCTGCCCGACGAGCTGAACAGCGCCATGGACAAGGCATGGAGCGATGTGCGCAGCTACGACGCCGCGGGCAACGGGTGGGTGATGCCGCTGATGCTGGTGGCAATGCTGGCCCTTTCCGGCGTAGGCTACTGGCGCAAAGCGGTACGCCGCCGGCGCAGCCAGTTTTAAACGCCATTCCCTTTTTTACAAGGCAATGAACGCAAAGGCGCCGCCGTTCCGAAGAACGG
>ERZ826242.3293-NODE-3293-length-11909-cov-2.373967_pt1 | contig 11909 bp, 11 predicted proteins | sample MGYA00519871_ERZ826242 | MGnify/ENA primary metagenome ERZ826242 (study PRJEB31778, sample SAMEA3449226) | human gut metagenome | biome: human gut; feature: human-associated habitat; material: faeces | place: United Kingdom | collected 2010/2012 ...
TCACCGGATGCACTCTAGCATCAATATAACCACCGTCCTCTTCGCCATGATGACGAGCAATACCCAACATTTTGATGGTGTAGCCAAATTCATCAGCATAACGCATATCCCATTTACTAATGCGGGTGATACCTTCACAGGCAACCATATCAAAGGTTACTCTGCTATTGAAAGCCATTGAAGACAAAATAGCAACTTTACGTGCAGCATCGTATCCCTCAATATCCGAGGTTGGATCCGCTTCAGCATAACCAAGACGCTGCGCTTCAGCCAAAGCATCGGCGAAATCTTCACCGGTTTCACTCATCTTAGTAAGAATAAAATTGGTGGTACCGTTAACAATACCCATAATACTCTTAAACCTATTGCCAGCTAAACCCTCTTTAACAGCCTGCACTACAGGGATACCCCCAGCAACCGCAGCCTCAAAGAAGAGATCTGTTTGTTTTTCAGCAGCGATAGCCAAAAGCTCGCCACCGTAAAGAGCCAGCAGGTCTTTGTTAGCAGTAACAACGCTCTTGCCTGCTTTAAGAGCAGCGGAGATAACTTCCCGGGAAAGCGTGGTGCCACCAATAGTCTCTACCACAATATCAATTTCCGGATCATTTATCAGGTCATGCCAATTATCAGTCAATACCGTATCCTTAAGGCCGATATCATCAAGAAAAGCCCGTGCTTTCTCTGTAGCGATATCAGCAACAGCGGCCAAGCGGATTGCTGTGGCGCGGGCGGCGATGACATCGGCATTTTCTGCTAATACGGTAGCGGTGCCGCCGCCAACTGTACCCAAGCCAACAATACCGACCTTGATTTCTGATTTACCAACTACCATCATCAATCCACTCCTTTTTCAAAAGCATAAAAATACCCATAGTTATTATAGTATAACAGGATTTTTGCAACATGGCAATATTTCTGACAAATAAAAGCTCCAGAATCAGCTATTTTTAAAAAATAGCCCCCAGATAAGGAGCTATTTTATTCACTGCTTAAATAAATTGCAACATAATCAGTTCAGCCCCTGTTCGACAAAGGCTCCATTATGCCATACCCAAATAGATTTGAAACCAATATCGCGTAATAATTCTTTAGCATCAGTGAACCTAAAAGCCAATGCTTCTGTGGCGTGAGCATCAGCGGAGAGTGCAATGCGTCCACCGCGATGCAGCAATTCCTTGAGTAAAAAAGTAGCAGGATAGGGGGTTTCTCGGTATCTACGATATATGCCACCCATATTCAGCTCAAAAACCGGCGCCAGCTCTAAACATGCCTCTAACGCCTCGATCGCACTATATCGATAGCGCTTATCATCCTCATCAAAAAAACGCCCGTCAGCATTGTTTTTTACTATCAAATCAAAATGGCCAACTAAATCCGGCCGATATTTAAGTACGTTTTCCGTGCTGTTCTCATAAAACCGACGAATCATTTGATAAGGTTGACCGGCGAACATCTCCGAGATACAAGCGGCTAATTCTTCAGCACTACTATCGACCGGGTAATAAATATCATCTGCGCTGGAATGAAAATAATGGACAGCGCCAATAAGATAATCATAGGCGGAACGGTCATCCACTGGAGCACAAAAATCCTGTTCTACTCCACAATAGATATTCATTCTGCCGGCATATTCTTCTTGCAATGAATGTACCGCTGCCAAATAGCCAGGGACATCACGAACCGAGCAGGGCAAATCAAACTCTGCGTGACTATGCCCGGAAAAACCTAGGTCGGTAAAACCCATTTTATAGGCAGCCTCTGCCATCTGCTCTGGAGTATCACGCCCATCACAAAAATTACTATGATTATGCAGGTCTGCAAGGATAGGCTTCATCTCATAGTCTCCTGTTTAACCTTTTTATCAATAATATGGCGGCTACCCAGTTCTTTCCTAATATCCTCCGGGGTGATGCCAGTCTCTGCCATCAATACCATCACATGATAAGTCAAGTCAGCTATCTCGTAGATCATCTCTTCTTTGCTATCCTTCATCGCGCCAATGATGACCTCAGTAGCTTCTTCCCCTACTTTTTTAAGTATTTTCTCCCTGCCTTTAGCAAAAAGGTAAGTGGTATAACTGCCCTCAGGCATCTCTTGCTTGCGGCCTAGTAATAATCCGTATAGATCATCCAAAGTAAAGTGCTCTTCGCCAGTTTCTCCAGATAAGGTATTAAAAAAGCAGCTTTCTGCTCCTGTATGGCAGGCTGGCCCATCTTTTTTTACCACAGCTAACAATGCATCGCCATCACAATCCGCAGTCAAAGAGCATAAATGCTGAGTATTGCCACTGGTCTCTCCCTTGCGCCAGAGTTCTCCACGGCTACGTGACCAAAAGCAGGTGCGCTTCTCTTCCATAGTTATGCCTACGCTCTCTTCGTTCATATAGGCTAACATCAAAACCTTATCATTATCAGCATCCTGAACAATGCAAGGGATCAGCCCCTTATCATCAAATTTCAAGTCTTTAATCTCCATTAGATTCTCCTCATTCCCTTAACTTATAAACGCATTTGAATACCGTGACTGCTGAGATAAACTTTCAGCTCTTTGATATCTACCTGTCGGAAATGGAAAATGCTGGCCGCCAAACCGGCATCAATACCGGGCAAAGCAAATAGCTGGAGAAAATCCTCCATTTTACCAGCTCCACCACTAGCGATTATTGGCACATCGATCTTCTCAGCAATGGCTTCTAACATCGGCAAATCAAACCCTCCGCGCACACCATCAGCATCAATGCTATTGATAACCAATTCTCCCGCTCCTAATTTTTCTCCCTGTACAGCCCACTCTACCGCATCCATGCCAGTATCTTCCCTACCGCCTTTGGCGAAGACATGGAAATTGCCATCAACCCGGGCCACATCCATGGATAAGACAACACACTGATCTCCATACTTTTCGGCAGCAGCAGAAATCAGCTGCGGATTTTTGATCGCTCCAGAATTAACACTAACCTTATCCGCACCTGCCTTGAGGACCCGGTCGAAATCGTCCAGGCTGTTGATACTGCCACCTACTGTCAACGGAATAAAAATCTCCGCTGCTACACGCTCCAAGATATCAGTAAAAAGCGGGCGTTTTTCCACTGTGGCAGTAATATCATAGAAGACAAGTTCATCTGCCCCTGATTCATTATAAAAGCGAGCCATAGCTACCGGATCTTCAACATTTTTCACATCCTTAAATTTGACCCCTTTAACGACCTGCCCATCCCTAATATCCAAGCAAGGGATTATCCGCTTAGTAATCATACCTCTTTTTCTCCTCTCGCTACTGCCAATGCATCATGAAGATCTAGCTTACCGCTATATAAAGACTTGCCTAAAATAGCAGCAGCAATGCCCATCTCACGCAACTGTTTGATTTCTGCTAAAGAGCTAATTCCGCCGGAAGCCACGATATCTAAACCTGTTATCTGGCTCAACTGCTGATAAATATCAATATTAGCGCCGCTTAAAGCGCCATCACGGGAAATGTCGGTATAGATCACTGTTTTAACACCGTAATCACGCAGCTGCAAACAAAAAGCTATCCCCTCAATAGCAGTAGTCTCCAGCCAACCAGAGACAGCGACTTTTCCGTCACGGCAATCAACGCCAACAGCTATTTTTTCTCCATATTTAGCGATAGCGTCCAGTAAAAACTTTTTGTCTGCCAATGCGGCGGTACCTAAAATTACTCGCCCAGCACCAGCAGCAAGGTAGCGGTCAATAGTAGCCATATCTCTAATGCCTCCGCCGATCTCTGCAAAAAGTTTGCTCTCTTTTAGCAAAGGCTCAATCACTGCAGCATTACCAGGATGCCCATCTTTAGCGCCATCCAAATCAACAACATGTACGCAGGTAGCTCCGGCATCGCTGAATGCAGCCAAAGCATCGCTAGGGGCCATATCATAAACGCTCATCTGCTGATAATCGCCATATTTCAAACGGACGACCCGGCCATCTTTAATATCGATAGCAGGGAATATTTTCATTGGTTTAAGCCTCCAATTCTATAAAAGCTTTTAGTATATTCAGTCCCACCTTACCACTCTTCTCCGGATGGAACTGACACCCATACACATTGCCATTATTAACAACGGCAGGAACAGCAAGACCATATTCAGCTGATGCGACTACATATTCATCGCAATCTTTGGCATAAAAAGAGTGGACAAAATAAACAAAATCGCCATCATGACTATTTTTCATCAACGGGCAATCTTTTTGATGAATGGTAAGTGCATTCCACCCCATATGCGGTATTTTTAAAGCATATCCAGATTGCTGCAAATCAGCCTCCAGAGATGCTACCTGTCCGGGAATAAGAGCTAAACCTTGATGATGTCCATATTCATATCCCTCTGCAAAAAGGATTTGCATTCCCAAACAAATTCCCATTAAAGGTTTCCCTGAGGCAGCCTGTTCCTGAAGCAGTTTATCCAAACCTATACTATGCAAGCGTGCCATAGCATCGCCAAAAGCACCTACGCCAGGTAAGATTAAACGTTCTGCCTGGCTGATTTTTTGGACATCAGAGGTCACTACCGCTTCTGCACCTAATGCTTTTAAAGAAGAGATTAGACTAAATAAATTTCCTAAACCATAATCAATAACAGCTATCATAAAATAGTTCCTTTCGTTGAAGGAATACGCCCTTGGGCGTTTTCATCGATTTTTACCGAAGCAGCCAATGAACGAGCCACTGATTTAAAGACCCCTTCAACTATATGATGGCTGTTCTCTCCGGCCAATTGCTTGATATGCATGGTGATGCCTGCTTCTCTGGTAAAAGCAAGCCAAAATTCTTTAACCAGTTCAGTATCAAAGCTGCCAATAAGCGCTGCTGGTATTTGTAGATCATAAACCAACATCCCTCTACCGCTGATATCAGTAGCAGAAAGGATCAATGCTTCATCCATCGGTAAAATAGTTGATCCATAGCGGCTAATGCCGGCCCTATCTCCTAAAGCCTGAGAAAAAGCTCGTCCCAGTACAATACCGATATCTTCGCAACTATGATGAAAATCGACGTTGATATCGCCATCACAATGCAGATCAATATCAAATCTTCCATGGTGGGCAAAAAGCTCCAGCATATGGTCAAAAAAACCATTGCCAGAGGAAATATTTCCCTTGCCGCTACCATCAAGAGCTAATTGCAAAGTTATTTTAGTCTCACCGGTCTGCCTGCTTAGTGATGCATTTCTTGTCATTATTGCACCCCCTTTAAAATAGTGTGGGTAACATTTATCAATTCTTCAGTATCTTCCTCAGTTCCTATACTAATGCGCACAAAATTATCTATTCGTGGCGTTGAAAAATAGCGCACCAAAATGCCGGCCTCTCTTAATGCCTGATAGTATTCAGCAGCAGTTATCTGCGGATGCTCTCCAGCAAAAAGAAAATTAGCGCGACTATCCGGAATAGTAAAGCCCATTTCGCACAAGGCAGCTTGTAATCTTTGTCTGGAGGCAATGACCCGTTCCCGGCATTGGCTAAAATACTCCTGATCTAGCAAACCAGCTTCACCTGCTAAAAGGCTTAAGCGGTTGATATTGTAAGGGTTAAAACTGAACTTGATCCGCCGCAAATCATCGATGATAGCCTCGCTGCCAATAGCCAGTCCGATACGAGCACCGGCAAGCGAATACCCCTTAGATAAAGTCCTGATGATCAACAAATTATCGTATTCAGCCAAGAGCGGTAAGGCATTTTCTTCGTTAAAATCTACATAGGCCTCATCTACTATCACTAAACGATCCTTATCCTGTTCTAAAAGAAGCCTTATATCTGATAGCGGCAAAGCTAAACCAGTGGGTGCATTGGGGTTGGCAATAATCACCGTTCCCTTTTGTCCTTCATAATCCTCAACGGCAATCTGTAAATTTGACCGCAACGGTATTTGCGTATAAATATCTCCGTATAGGCCTGCCCATACTTGATAAAAGCCATAGCTGATATCAGGGAAAGCAACACCATCTTCACCAAAAGCTTGAAAGCAGAAGGCCAGCAGTTCATCACTACCATTCCCAAGTAAAATTTGGGAGCGCTTTACGCCATATACCTGCGCTGCCGCAGCTATCAAAGCAGTAGTATCTGGGTCCGGATAAAGACGCAGCTGGTCGCAAGCAGCATTAGCTAGAGCTTCCTTGACCTTATTACCTGGGGGATAAGGATTTTCATTAGTGTTCAGCTTAATCAAACGGGTAGTATTACGCGGTTGTTCCCCCGGAACATACGGCGCCAAGCGGTTTAACCGGCTATTGAGAAAACGGCTCATTCTTCTTCAACCGTCCTTATCTTAATACTATTGGCATGCGCATCAAGTCCTTCACGTGATGCAAAGACTTCAATATCATGGGCTGCCTTTGCCAATGCTTCCTGAGTATAATAAATATAGCTGCTGCGTTTCACAAAATCATCAACTGATAATGGACTGGAATAACGAGCAGAACCAAGAGTAGGCAGCACATGATTAGGCCCAGCCCAATAATCGCCTAAAGGCTCTGGCGCATACTCGCCTAAGAAAATACTGCCAGCATTTTTGATCTTAGGCAACCAGGAAAAGGGATTGGCTACAGCTAGTTCCAAGTGTTCAGGTGCAATACGGTTAGCAAAATCAACAGCCTGTTCAAGGTTATGAACAATGATAATCGCACCTTGATCAGTAAGCGATTTAGCAGCAATCTCTTCCCTAGGCAGCTGCTGCAGCTGTTCAATTAGTTCTTCTTTGACTGCCTCCGCTTTCTTTCTAGATAGACACAGCAAAGTAGCAGAGGCCCGCACATCATGCTCCGCCTGTGAAAGCAAATCAGCAGCAAGATAATCTGGCCGTGCAGCCTCATCAGCTATCACTAAAATTTCGCTAGGACCAGCAATCATATCGATATCTACCATGCCAAAGACTTGTTTTTTGGCAGTAGCAACAAAAATATTTCCCGGTCCGACTATTTTATCTACTGCCGGAATGCTCTCAGTTCCATAAGCCAAAGCCGCAATAGCCTGCGCACCGCCGACTTTATATATATCAGTAACTCCAGCTACACGTGCAGCAGCCAAAATATCTGGAGCAATGCTGCCATCAGCTAAGGGAGGCGTCACCATCACTATCTGTTCACAACCAGCTAAGCTTGCAGGGATAGCATTCATTAGCACGCTGGAAGGATAAGCAGCAGTACCTCCAGGCACATAAATACCCACCTTGGCAATGGGAGTAAAGCGCTGGCCTAAAATGATGCCATCACCTTTAGGAATCTCAATATTTTCTCGTATCTGCCTGCGATGATAGTCACGAATATTTTTAGCTGCCTTTTCCAAAACCGTACGGAATTCCTCATCAGTATGTTCCCAGGCAGCTTCTATCTCTTTTTTGGATACACGCAGTTTTTCGATATTAGCATGATCAAAGCGAGCACTATACTCCCGTAAAGCTACATCGCCTTCGGTTTTTACATGCTCTATTATCTCAGCGACAATCTGCTCCACTCTATCATCTTTAACACTTTGCCTCCGGGCAAGCAGTACATCCTCATTAAATTCACTACCCTCGTATATGCGAATCATTTCGCAGCCTCCATTTTACTTCTGATTTCATCGATAAGTTCTCGATTGAACTGATAACTGCTCTTATTGGCGATCAAGCGGGCGCTGGAAGGAGCAATCTCCGCCACAACCACCAATTTATTTTCTCTTAGCGTGGTACCTGACTCAACAATATCAACTATTACATCTGATAGACCAATCAAGGGAGCTAATTCCACACTACCATGAAGCATGATTGTTTCTATTTGTCTGCCCACACTAAGGAAATATTCACTAGTAACATGGCAATAAGTAGTAGCCACCCGCAAAGGCCGGCTAAGATCATCATGCCACCCCTCCGGTGCGGCAACAGCAAAGCGACATTTACCAAATTCCAGATCGAGCAGCTCATAAATATCCGGCTGGCTTTCCATAATGACATCACGTCCTACGACGCCGATATCTGCTGCGCCATATTCAACATACATAGCCACATCTTTTGGTTTGACCAGCATATATCGCAAACCACGTTTTTCGTCGACAAAAACTAATTTGCGATTTTGGTTTTCCATTCCTGGGCAGGCATAACCAATATCCGCAAAACAGCGGTAAGCCTTTTCCCCCATTCTGCCAGTAGGCAGAGCTATATTCAGCATTTGTCATTCTCCTTAGTTGCCAAAATATCGTTTAACTGAACTACCTGCCTGGCGCTAATCTCCGGCGGTATATCTTTAGCAGCCAGCACTGTTTTGCCATCTGCTAATATTTCTTGTACAGCTTCAGCTATCTGACAGGGAGTCTGATCTGTGTAGATTAGCAGGATATCTACATCATAATCTCTAGGTTGCACAAACGCCCCCCAAATATCATTGAGATAAATGGCAAATCCTAAAGCCGGCTGGCTTTTACCAAAACGTTGCAATAATTTATCATAACGGCCACCGCTCAATATCGCTCGTGGCAATCCTTTGATATATCCCTGGAAGACAATACCATTATAATACTCTAAATCATTGAGCAGAGATAATTCCATTCTTAATCTAGGCTTCAGACCCCAAACCTCACAGGCGCTGAAAACCGCCTCTAATTCGCTAATAGCGTTAAGCATATCTGTATTCAAAGCCATCGATCTCAACTGATCCAAAGCTTCATCTAACGACGCAGGAAGATCGATCAGCGAAAAGACTGCAGCCTGCTGCTTTTTAGTCAAACAAATATCTTTTAACGCAATAGCTATATCGCCAGCGCTTTTACGGCCGATAGCCTGAAGGAGGATTTCTTGAGTAGGATCATCTATCTTTAGCTCGTCCATCAAGGCTGAGATATAACCCATATGGCTGACGCCAAGAAAGTACTCCTGGTTAATAGCTGCTAAGCTCTGACAAGCCAGGGAAATGACTTCCGCTTCGGCATAGCCGGTATCTGCGCCGATATACTCTAACCCCATTTGCTTAATCTCAGTAAACTGGTTAGCTCCCGGCATCCGGCGAAAAACATGCTCAGAATAAAACAGTTTTCTGATCATTTCCTCTGGCTTGGTATCCTTAGCAATACTGATCGTCACATCTGGCTTAAGCGCCATCAAACGGCCATCAATATCGGTAAAAGTCAAAACATTATTATCAGAGAGAAAATTTTTATTCTCCCGATAAAGATCATAGGTCTCAAAATCAGACATTTTATATATCTGATAACCATAGCTACGATATAAGGAGCGTAATTGCATCGGCAGACGCTCTTCCCAGGACATATTTGGATTAGCCATATTTACGCAATAACCTCCGCCTAACTTGATGACAGTATTATGCAATACTTTATCGCATTAGTCAAGTAAATTACTAAAATAATTTATCTAAATTTAACCTAGCCATGCATGGTTCCATTGTGGCTTCTGTCCGGCCATCTCTGCCCGCACCATAATCAACTCCCCGGCAATGCTAATAGCGATTTCCGCCGGTGTTTCCGCTTTAATAGCCAGACCGATCGGCCAGTGAATGTGATCGATCTTTTCTCGCGGAATGCCATCATTAAGCAAACGCTGGGTAGTGCCGCTGATTTTAGCACGACTGCCAATGCACCCAACATAAGTGGTATCTACCAGCAAAGATTGACGCAGTACTGTATAATCATGAGCATGTCCGCGAGTCATGATAACAATATAATCTCTTCTGTTAATATGCAAATAAGAATCTATATCCTCAAACCCCTGCATAATAACATCTTTAGCTCCAGGAAAAAGCTCAGGTCTAGTGAATTCCGGCCGGTCATCGATGACCATACAGCTAAACCCTACATGAGCCAAAACTGGCACTAATTCCTGAGCAACGTGTCCACCGCCAAAAACCAATACCCTGCCTCCTTGATGGATCGGCTCACTATAATATTTTTTATCACGGAAGTTAAAACGCACAGAATTAGTGCGCAGATGCTCTCTTATGCCATCAACATCGGCATCAATACCTATCAAACCAGCGGACTCGCTATAGAGCCCCATTTTCCAGCTATCATCATCCAAAAGTTCACAAACCATCCAGGCATCTTCATTTTTATCCAACATGGCAAGGGCTTCATCACAAATCTCTTCGACACCTTGATCGTCGTTAGCACTAATATATTGAAAAATCACTAAAACATTGCCGCCACAAATCATACCGATATCTTCAACCTGGTTCTGATCCAGGCTAAAGGCTTTAATTAAAGAACGTCCTTCTTGTAGTGCTTCGGCAGCCAATTTCTCTGACTGATACTCAACAGCGCCACCGCCAATGGTGCCATAAATACGGCCGGAATGATTAACCAGCATATGAGCACCGGCTCCTCTGGGGGCAGAGCCAAAATCACCAATAATACTTACTAAAATTACATCATTGCCAGTTTCAATATTTTGTTTGATCAGGCTAAACATTTCACGCATGAGATTACCTCCAATAAATAAAGAGTATCTTTATAGATATTACTACTTGCCCTGCAAAACATCATAAATACGATCATGCCATTTTTATACAAACTCAAGTATAAATAGCTATTTCTGCTTAAGGATATAAAATCCTCTGCTCAAAAAGAGATAAAATTAACGGGCACCTCCGGGCATAGCGCCAGCAGGTGCCCGTCAAGGCAATTATTAGCTAAAAATTATGATAGTGGCTCAAAGTCTTCCGCGCCATGTTTACATAACGGGCAGATAAAGTCTGGGGGAAGCACTTCACCCTCATAAACATAACCGCAAATCTTACATACCCAGCCTTTCTTATTCTTTTCAACTGGCTGCGGTTTCGGTTTAATATGCGAGAAGTAATATGCATAAGTTGCCGAAGGTACATTAGATAACACTCTAGCCTCAGTAACATCAGCAGTAAACAAAGTATGCGTTCCATAGTCAGCGGCACTGATAACTTTACCGGAGATGAAGGAGTTGGCTGCTTGCGGCAAATAAAGCAGTCCGTTATCGCTCCTCTCATCAAAGGTATAGTCTCCACCAGGAAGAAATTTGTCAACAGTCCGCCCACTTTGGAAGCCAAAATGCTGGAAGAGCTTAAATGGAGCCTCCTCAGTTAATACCGATAGATTGAAAAGACCAGTTTTGGCGATCATATCGTGAGTATAATTGGCCTTATTGACTGCAATAGAGATCCGTTTTGGTGAATCAGTAATCTGCATCACGGTGTTGATAATACAACCATTATCTTTTTCATCACGCGAAGTCAAGACGAATAAGCCATACGACAGCTTGAACATAGCGTCTTGTTCAATTTTTTTATCATTGAGAATGATATTGGCAGTAGTAAATAGGGTTCCGGTAATAGCTTCTACCAAACGGTCTAGATCATCCAGTTGATTCTTTTTCAACGAAGATCTTATGGTAAGTGATGGATCAAGGATTGTCATATCCTTCATTCCAGAGACAATCTCGCGCATCAATTCGCCGGCAGTAGGAGCCCAAGAGCCATTCTCAATAAAGGCTACTGTACGGTTTTGCAAATTATGAGCCTTAAGGTCTAAAAGGACCGTCTCCATATTGCAGAAGATGCCAGCGTTATAGGTTGTAGAGGCAAAAACGATATGGCTGCATCTAAACGCTTCCGATACAATCTCTGACGGATGAGTGACTGATACGTCATACATCGCGATATTTCTTACACCAGCATCAGCTAAACGTGAAGCCAGGATATTAGCAGCATTCTCGGTATCTCCATATACAGATGCATAAACGATCAAAACTGCTTTTTCTTCAGGAGTATAAGTGCTCCAAGTATGATATTTATCAATATACCAATTTAGATTTGTCCGCCATACTGGACCGTGCAGAGGACAAATCATACCAATATCTATTCCCGCAGCTTTTTTCAAAAGGGCCTGTACCTGCGTACCATATTTACCAACGATATTGGTATAATAACGCCT
>ERZ826242.3296-NODE-3296-length-11896-cov-7.122034_pt1 | contig 11896 bp, 9 predicted proteins | sample MGYA00519871_ERZ826242 | MGnify/ENA primary metagenome ERZ826242 (study PRJEB31778, sample SAMEA3449226) | human gut metagenome | biome: human gut; feature: human-associated habitat; material: faeces | place: United Kingdom | collected 2010/2012 ...
GCTTCTGCTCCGGCCAGGCGTCGCCGGTGCGCATATTGTGCAGCCGGTCGCACAGTTTAATGATCATCACGCGGACATCCTGACTCATGGCCAGCAGCATCTTGCGCAGGTTCTCGGCCTGGCGGTCCTCGACATTGGAGAATTTGATCTGGGTCAGTTTGGTGACGCCGTCCACCAGCAGAGCCACATCGGGGCCGAATTTCTGCTTGATTTCGGCCACCGTGACGGGGGTATCCTCGGCCACATCGTGCATCAGGGCGGCGGCGATACTCTCGCTGTCCATACCCAGTTCCACCAGAATGGACGCCACCGACAGCGGATGGCAGATATACGGCTCACCACTGCGGCGGCGCTGACCGCCGTGGGCTTTCTCGGCCAATGCGTAGGCACGGTCGATCATATCGAAATCATAGGGGCGGCCGCTGTCCACCAGCGACTGCTTTAAGTCCTCATAGGTGATGGGCATTTTTACATCACCGGTTTGGGTGTTTTCCATATGAGATTCCCCTTTTGCAATTTATTCCTCTTTCACGAGAGAGTGTAGGAGTCGCTGCTTGCATCGACCCGCGGGCGGGTGACAAGCATCCGCCCCTACAGGATGTCACTTAACAACTGCTGCCAGCTTTTGCAGGATCGGCGCGCTGGCCAGGTCCTGCTTGGTGGTTACCGGCACGGGCAGCCAATGGCCGTTCTGCTCCTGGATCAGCCCCAGTTCGTGCAGGGCGGCCAGGCTGGTCAGGGTCTTGCCGGTGTTCTCCGGCCCTTGGGCGGCAAACACAGGCTGCAGATCGCCCGAGGCGACCTGCCCGCCCCGGATGCGCTTGTACAGCATCACGGTGTCGGCACGGTCGGGCAGCAGCGCGGCGGCGCGGGCGGGTTCCAGCGTGCCGCCGGTGCGGAACGCCTCGAACCAGGCGGCCTGCTCGCTGGGCAGATTGCCCAGCCCCGCGGGGCGGATGGCCCGCAGATGGGCCGAGACCATTGGCCCGCTGCGCCCGGTAAAGATCGAAACTTCCAGCGCGGCTTCCACCGCTGTGCCCACCGGGTAGGCAAAAGCCGACGGTGCTACGCCGAAGATCGAGGCAAACAGGGTATCGTTACCCTGGCGCAGCCGCACCCGGGTGTGGCGTCCCTCGGCGCCCATAGGCCAGATACCATCGATCATAGCGTCGCAGACCAGCAGCACCGGCATGGGGTTTTCCCGGCCAAAGGGCGCCAGACGGGAGAGTTCCTGCACGTTGGGCAGCGTCAGCTCCGAGAGCTGCACCGCGGCGTCCAGTTTCAGTTCCGGCGCACCGGGGCGCGGCGCATGCTTGGCCGCCCAAGCGTTGATGGCCTGGCGGAAAGCGGGCAGCTTTTCTTCCTCAATTTCCACACCGGCGGCCGCCGCATGCCCGCCAAAGCGGGTCAGGTATTGGGCGCAGCCAGCCAGCGCACCGTGCAGGTCGAACGGGTCGGGCGCACGGCCGCTGCCGCGTCCCTCTCCATTTTGCAGCGAGATGACGATGGCGGGGCGGTTGTACTTTTCCATCAGCCGCGCGGCCACAATACCGATAACGCCGGGGTGCCAGTCCTCGCCGGAGACCACCAGTACGCGGTCCCGCTGGCGGGCAGGGTCGGCTTCCAGCGTCTTTTGGGCGGCAGCGAACACTTCCTGTTCCGTCTGCTGGCGCTCGGTGTTGATCTCCGCCAGGCGGGCGGCAATGCCGGCGGCCTGGGCTTCATCGGTGCAAAGCAGCAACTTTAACGCGACCGCCGCATTATCCATGCGGCCTGCTGCGTTCAGCCGCGGGGCCAGGCTGTAGCTGACGGTGTCCGCGGTGACGGGCTTGCCCGCGACCCCGGCGTTTTCCATCAACGCCTGCAGGCCGGGGCGCATCGTGTCCTGCAAAAGGGCAAGTCCCTCCCGCACGAGGGTGCGGTTCTCCCCCACCAGCGGCATCACGTCAGCCACGGTACCCAGGGCCACCAGCTCACCGTACATTTCCAGCAAGTCCGCAGGCTCGCAGCCTTCCAGCGCGGCACAAAGCTTAAAGGCCACACCCGCGCCGCACAGATCCTTAAAGGGGCTTTCGTCATCCGCCCGCTTGGGGTCAACGACGGCGACGGCATCGGGCAGGGTCTCGCCGGGCAGATGGTGGTCGGTCACGATAAGGTCCAGCCCAAGCTCCTTGGCGCAGGCGGCTTCCTCGATGGCCGAAATGCCGTTATCCACGGTCACCACCAGCTTAAAGCCCTTTTCGGCCAGGCTTTCCAGCGCCGGGCGGGTCAGACCGTAGCCGGTGCCGCGGGTGGGCAGCTTGCAACGCACGTGGGCGCCCATGCTGCTTAAACATTCATACAAAATGGCGGTGGCAGAGATACCGTCCACGTCATAGTCGCCATAAATAACGATGGTCTCCTCGTTTTCCACGGCCTGCTCGATGCGGGCCACGGCTTTGTCCATATCCCGCAGCAGGAACGGGTCCGAAAGTTCGGCCCCGGCTCCCAGCAGGGCCTGCACTTCGGCCGGGTCGGTACAGCCGCGGGCGGCCAGTACCCGGCGCAGCAGCGCACCGCACCCGGCCCCGGCCAATGCCTGCTCGGCGGCGGGGTCTGCGGTTTTGATCTGCCAGGCGGGATAGTTCATAAACGGGTTCTCCTTTTATCTTTTACTTTACCTTAAAGTCCGCGTCAAAATCATGGGTCAGGCCGTCCTGGCGCAGCATGGCCTCTAGGGTATCAATTTCCGTAGATACATCCATACTGACATCCTGCAGCAGGGTGTCGTACAGTTTGGTGTAGGCCCCATTCAGCGTATGCAGGATGGCGGTGATGTCCCGCCGGATCTCGGCGGCGTTGGCGGTGTCGCTCTCCCCTAACCCTTGCGCCGTGTCCAACAGCTTGCGGGTGGTAGGCAGGTAATACTCGCGGAAGCGGCGCACCCGGGGCAGCTGCTCGGGGTGATTATGCACGAAGCCCAAAATCGACGCGCAGGTCTTCTGCATCCGGGTCAGTTCTTCGTCCGTCTGGATACCCAGCTTGCCACGGCAGATTTTTAGATAGTTCAAAAAATCCACGCCGTTGCGGTTGAATTGTTCGGCATCCGTCAGGGTTTGCACGGGCGCGGCCTGCGGGGCCGGGGTACCGGCCGGGCAGAGGGAATCGTCCAGATACAGCGTGCTGTAGTCGTCGCTGATGGCGGCGTTGGGCAGGTCGCCGTTGGCCACAGCTTTGGCCACCGTGTCGTAGGCTTTTTCCTGCTTAATTTGGGCCTTGCGGGCCAGGGATGGCAGGTCGCAGGTCCAATCGTTGGCGGCTCGCAGCAGTTTGCGCAGGCGGCCAAAGTAGCTGAGCTTTTTCATACCCACAATGGCCATGAACAGAAAACCCAGCGTGACCGGGTAAAATACAGCGGTCAGAATCGGCAGCGCCACAAATTCGTCGGGTGTCAGTCCCAGCGTACCCGCGCCGACAGCGGTCAGGATGCCCAGCACCAGCGCTGCGATGCCGAAGCAGCCGGTGAAGGTCCAGCCCACAGCCGTAAGCACCACGCCCACCGATTGGCCGCCGTTTTTCCATTTGCGCTCCAGGCGGCGTTTCCAGGCGGAGAAGCTGTCCGGCTGGGCGTTGGCACGGTTCATGGCGTCTCCAGCCTGCTCCAGTGCATCGGCAATGCTGCCCAGCACCGAGGAGCCGACCTGCGTGCCAAACTGTACGGCAGAGTCGATCATATCGCCGAGGTCATAATCGTAGTTGTTTTTGTTGTTATCGGGCATTTTATATCCTTACTCACACGGTTTGTATCGTTTCATCAACTCAGCGGCACAACGCACACCGTCTACGGCGGCGGTCATGATGCCGCCGGCGTAACCGGCGCCCTCGCCGCAGGGGTACAGCCCGGGCAGGGCTTCGCACACCAGCGTTTCCTTATTGCGTACCAGACGCACCGGACTGCTGGTGCGGGTCTCCAGGCCCGTCAATACGGCGTCCGGGGCACGGTAGGCGGCCAGCTTGCGGCCAAAGGAGGTCAGGCCCTCCCGCAGGGCGCCGCTCAGTTCGTCCGGCAGCAGGGCCCCCAGGTTGGCCGGGGTCACGCCGCGGGGGTAGGTCGGCTGCACCGCCCCCAGCTGCAATTCGCCGCGCCCGGCCAGAAAGCTGCCCACCGTCTCGGCCGGGGCAAGGTATCCCCCTCCGCCCGCACGGTAGGCGGCCTGTTCCAGCTGGCGCTGAAAGGCTACCGCCTTGGTTGGGTCATTATCAAAGTCGCGGCCATCCACGCTGACCACCACCGCCGTGTTGGCATTTTTGCCGTTGCGGGCATGCAGGCTCATGCCGTTGGTGACCACGGCGTTTTCCTCGCTGGCGGCGGCACAAACCGAACCGCCGGGGCACATGCAGAACGTGTACACGCACCGCCCGCCACTGACATGCTGGCTGAGTTGGTACTCGCCCACCGGCAGCACCGGGTGGCCGGCGGCGGCGTGGTAGAGGCTCTTGTCAATTTCGGTTTGCAGGTGTTCGGCCCGGAAGCCCACCGAGAAAGGCTTGCACTCCAGCGGCAGGCCTGAACCGTGCAGCATGGCAAAGGTGTCCCGGGCGCTGTGGCCAACCGCCAGGATCAGCTGCTCGCAGGCAAAATCGCCTGCTGTGGTCTCGACGCTCGCCAGGGCACCGTTTTCGATCTTCAGACCGGTCAGGGCGGTGTTGAACCGCACCTCACCGCCCAGCGCGATAATTTCCTGCCGGATGCTGCGGATGATGCCGCGCAAAAGGTCAGTACCCACATGGGGCTTTTGCCGCCAGGCAATGTCCGCCGGGGCGCCGTGCTGCAAAAAGGCATCGGTCACAAAGGCGCAAAGCGGGTCGCCCACGCGGGTGGTCAGCTTGCCGTCGGAGAAAGTACCTGCGCCGCCCTCGCCAAACTGGATGTTGGCGTTCAAGTTCAGTTCACCGGTCTTTTCAAAATGCTCGACGGCTTTCACGCGCTCGTCCAGTTCTGGGCCGCGTTCCAGCACCAGCGGACGGAAGCCGCTGCGGGCCAGCAGCAGCGCGGCAAAGAGGCCTGCCGGGCCAAGGCCCACGACCACCGGGCGCGTTTTTAACGCTGTATCGCCTACCGAGAAAGAAAACCTGGTGGGCTGTGTGAAACAGACGCAGGGCGAGGCCCCGGCGTATGCCGATTCCTCACCCTCGTCTTTGAGCGTGATCGCCATGGTATAGACCAGCACGGGCTTACCGTGCCGGGCATCTACCGATAATTTTGCCACCCCGCAGCGGGCCGCTTTGTGGGCGGGCACGCGCAGGATGTGCAAAGCCTGGGCCGCCGCCTCTGCGTCCGGGTCAGGACAGCTGAGCGGCAGGCGGATATTGCGGACTAATAGCATAGATAACCTCTTTGGCTCCCTCTGTGAGACAGACTCCCCCGACGCGGGGGAGGTGGCACGAAGTGCCAGAGAAGGAGTGCTGTCAGTGAAGCTGACTGAGGGAGAGACATTCAAACCAAGGCTCTCTCCCCCACCTGCTTCGCGGGAGCCCCCTCCCAGAGGGGGCCATTTGCGGGATGCGCACTTTTTATTTCGCCGTGACCTCGCACTGTACCGTGTAGCTGCCGGTGGCGAAGATGCGGGTGGAGGACGGGATCTGGATGGTGACCGGGATGGTCTGCTGGCCTACCGTCAGGCTGATGCTCTGGCAGTCGATCTGCGCGACTACGCTGTCGGCGGACAGCTCCTCGATCTCATCCTTCGGGCCGTACAATTCCACGCCGCTGACCAGGCTGGACAGGATCTCCATATCATAGTTGCTGGGCACGTTGACCAGCCGGATGTTGGAGATGTTCAGCGTAGTGGAGGCCATGTCCGTAGTGTCAAAGCTCAGCGTTACGTTTGTCACGCCGTCCAGCGAGACTACGCCGGCGGGCAGCTCGATCAAACGCTGGTAGTCGCGGTCCATCTCGAACTCGCGGGCCAGGTCAAAGTCGGTCACGGTCAGGCTTTCCAGCGCACTGACGGTGCGGGCCGGGCCTGCTACGCGCAGCTTCTGCTGGCTCAAGGTGTAGTGCAGGCTGCTGGTGTCAAAGCCGTTGGGCACGCCGATGAAATCCACTTCCAGCGGCAGCTCCCGCACCTGGTAGATCGTCAGCGTGACGTTGGCGGAATCGCTGTCCATCGTGGTGTACTGCGGAGTGATGGTGTTGCCGTTCTCGTCCCGCAGCTCCAGCGTGGAGGGCGTGGTGGTGGTGTCGGCCAGCGCATCGTCGCTCAGCACCGGGGCCACCACCTGGCTGATCTGATCCAGCTCACTGGTGGGGCCGCGCAGCGTGATCTCAGCGGGAACAGCAGAGGTCTTGTTCAGCATATAGCCGTCGGCGATAGAGACAGCCGAGGCATCCACCGTGACGGGCACGGTCTTTTCGCTGACTTCATCGAACATGACGTCGATCGTATCGTAGGGTTTTTCCACTGTACACTTGATGTTGCCCGGGTAGTCGGTGGTATTGGTCACACGAGCCTGCAGGCGCAGGGTGACCTTGCCCGCACCGCTGACGCCGGAATAGCTGGGATAGACCATGATGTCGGAGCTGGTCATCTTACCAATGCTGGTGATGTTGCCCTCGACCCGCACGGTTACGCCGCTGATGTCGGGCCGCTCCACAATGTCCAAGCCTTGGTTGGTGTAGGTAGTGGCGGAGTTGGCGTAGTTGATGGGCACATCCCGGATGGTGGTGCTGCCCTGGGGATCGATGTAGATGGTAACGACCAACCAGGTAGCCAGGCCGCAGGCCAGCGCCATCAGGATGGAAACTACGCGGTTATCCATTAGGGATTTGCGCCCCTGGGGTGCGTTATTCGGCTTTGGCATGGGGTGCGTTTCCTCCTTTTCGCAGCAGTTTTTTCAGCACGGATTCGTTATCTTCCTCGGTCTCCTCAGGCGGGACAACCTCCTCCTGCAAGAGGTTAAAGAGGTTCTGGCGGTCCAGACGGCGGATCAGCACGCCGTTTTTCGCCAGCGAGATAATGCCGGTCTCCTCGGACACGACCACGACGATGGCATCGGAATTCTCGCTCATGCCCAAGCCGGCGCGATGGCGGGTGCCCATATCCTTGCCCATATCCAGGTTGTTGGAAAGGGGCAGCACGCAGCCCGCAGCCACAATGACGCCGTCCCGGATGACAACTGCGCCGTCGTGCAGGGGCGTGCCCTCGTAAAAGATGGTGCCCAGCATTTCGGGGATGACGTCAGCATGCATCGGCGTGCCGGTGCGGATGATCTCGTCCAGGTTATTGCGGCGTTCCAGCACCATCAGGGCACCGGTGCGGGTGTCGGAAAGCTGTTCAGCCGCATCGCAGATGGCAACCACAGCGCTCTGCCACACACCACGCAACGAAGGATCGGTGCGGCGGTTGCCGAACAGCCGGTTCGCCCATACGGTGGTCTGGCCCATGCGCTCCAGTGCACGACGAAGCTCCGGCTGGAAGATGACCACCGCCGCCGTAAAGGCCACGGTGACCACGTTATTCAGTACCCAGGTGACGGTGCGCAGGTCCAGCAACACCGCGAAGCCGTAGAATAAGATCAGCAGCGCGATGCCCTTGACCAACTGGCCGGCCCGGGATTTGCGGGCGAACTGGATGAGCTGGTAAAACACAAAGGAAATGATCAGGATGTCGAGCGTGTCTGAAAACAGATCGAACGCCCGCAGGCTGCTGATGATAGCGGATAACGTTTGGTTTTGCAGCATGGGTAAAGTCCTGTCCTTTCCTCTTAAAGGTTGGTTACGTTCACTCGATCAGAGCGACAGCGTGGGCCGCAATGCCCAGCCCTTCGCCGGTAAAGCCGAGATGTTCCTCGGTGGTGGCCTTTACGCTCACAGCGTCCAGCGGCAGGCCGAAGGCATCGGCGATATTCTTACGCATAGCCGGGATGTGGGGGGCCAGCTTCGGCCGCTGGCATAGGATCGTCGCATCGATGTTGCCCACCTTGTAGCCGTGAGCGGCGATAATTTTCGCTACTTCGCGGGTCAGCGCCAGGGAGTCCGCGCCCTTGTAGGCGGGGTCGGTATCGGGGAAATGCTGGCCGATGTCACCCAGGGCCGCTGCGCCCAGCACGGCGTCCATCACCGCGTGCAGCAGCACATCAGCGTCGGAATGGCCCAGCAGGCCTTTCTCGTAGGGGACCTCTACCCCGCCTAAGATAAGCTTGCGGTCCTCGACCAAACGGTGTACATCATATCCGTGACCAATACGCATGGTGTTCTCCTTTTGTAAGTCCTCTTTGGTGGTGATTTTTAAATTGGCGTAGTCACCCGCCGTCAGTGTGACGGGCAGGCCGGCCAGTTCAAACAGGCTGCAATCATCGGTGACCAGGCTGGCTTTCTCGCCGCTGACAGCTTCCAGCGCCTGCAAGTACAGTGCCCGGTCAAAGCACTGGGGCGTCTGCACGGCGTAAAGGGTGGCGCGGTCCGGCGTGGTGACGACTTTGCCGTCCTTGTCCGCCACCTTGATAGTATCCTTCACGGGCACCGCCGGGGCGGCAGCGCCGGTCTTGGCGGCAGCCTGCAAGACCTGGGTGATGACTTCCTCGCTGGCAAAGGGGCGGGCAGCATCGTGGATGGCCACCAGCTGGCCCTTGGCGACAGCCAGGCCATTATGCACACTGTCGGCACGGGTCGCGCCCCCCTGCACCACGGTGCAGGGCTTGGGGCAGGCCGCGGCGATAGCCTCGCACTGGGGGCGGTTGCCGCCCGCCACCAGCACCAGCTCGTCCACCGCCGGGTGGGCGGCAAACAGGGCACAGCTTGTCTCCAATACCGTGCGCCCATCGGGCAGGCAGTAGCTGAGTTTATCAAATCCCATGCGGCGGGAGGCCCCCGCGGCCACGATAATGGCAGTTACAGTTGGCAGCCCCTTTTGCGGCATACAGCTGCGCCCCCTTACACTTAGATATATACTTATCATTATACAGGGTCAGCTTGAAAAAATCCACTAAAATCAAGAGGTTTTTTCGGTGAAAGTTCCGAAGGTGCTCTCCCACCTTACACGACCTTATACGAGCGGCACAGAACCACCTTGACGGAACTGCCTGTACCTTCTATAATAGTATATAGAAATAACAAGCCACAGAAACGGAGGCTTTTGCCTATGGCGTGGATGATCGTATGTGACAGCTCCTGCGAGATCCGGGAGCTGGAGCACCCCAGTGCCGGGGTGCAGTTTGCCCTTGTACCGTTCAAGATCCGTGTGGGTGAGCGCGAATATGTGGACCTGGCCACCCTGAATGTGCCACAGATGCTGCAGGCCATGACCGACTACAACGGCGCCAGCACCACTGCCTGCCCCAGCCCGGAAGAATGGGCCGAGTATTTTTTGCAGGCCGATAACTGCATTGCGCTGACCATCAGCAGCAATCTTTCCGGCAGCTATAACGCCGCCGTGGCCGCCCGGACCATGGTGCTGGAAGAACACCCCGAAAAGAAGATCTTCATTCTGGACACCCTCAGCTGCTCCGGTGCGCTGGCCGGTGCGGCCGAGCTGGCCAATAAGCTTATCGGCGAGGACCAGACATTTGAGGACATCTGCTTTGCGCTGGAAAAGTTCGCCGAAAGCACCCACATCCTGTTTGCCCTGGCCAGCTTTGACAACCTGGCCAAGAACGGCCGCGTCAGCAAGGTGGTGGGCTTTATCGCAGGCCGCCTGAACATGCGTGTACTGGGCCGCCGCACCTCCGATGGTAAGATCGACTTCTACTTCAAGACCCGCGGCGAGACCCGCGTGCTGGCCAAGATTCTGGAGCAGATGGACGAGGACAACTACGACGGTGTGCACCCAGTGCTCATCAGCGAGTGCGGCAACCAGACCGCCGCCCGTCTGCTGGAACACGGCATCCTGGCCAAATGGCCCGAAGCCCCTGTGCGCATCGTGCCCTGCAGCGGCCTGTGCAGCTTCTATGCCCAGGACCAGGGTATTATCATCACCTACTGATTTTTGCAGTTTTACCAACAACACCCCCGCACAGCCAAAACGGCTGTGCGGGGGTGTTGTTTATTTTTGATAAATAAAAAAGGATTATTCTTTGTTCGCCTTGCGCTTCATACGCTCCAGCAGGGCAGCCTTCTGCTTGTCCCACTTGGCGTCGGCCTCGGGGGTGGCAGGCTCAGTGCACCGGGCAAAGCTCCAATGCAGGCCGTCGCGGCGGCTGAGCTTGAACCGCAGGTACCACGCCCCGCAGTAGGGGCAGGTGCAACGGGTGTAGTAGCCGGTGTTTCCCCGCTTGAGCCACACTTCGTCGGGCGTCAGCGGTGCGCTGCACTTGGGGCAGGCTGCCTCGGTCAGCTCGGACACGTTGCGGTAGTCGTCATGCTCCATCCGGTTCATGAACAGGCGGATGTCCCGCGCGGCGGGGTTCGGCTCGGCGCCCAGCAGGGCTTCTTTCAGCAGTTCTTCCTCAGTAGGGTAGGTCGCCAGCCCCTCGGCCAGCGGCAGCTTACGGCAGACTTTGGTGGTGTACAGTGCGTCATCCAAAGCGTTGTGGAAGGGTTCCTCCTTGGGGATGCCCAGCCGGTCGACCACGCTTTCCAGCGTCAGGCCCTCCCCTTCTTTGCGGGGATAGGCCTGCAAAAAGATACGCTGCAGGTCGTACCAGCGATCGGGCCAGTTCTCATCCAGGCCTGCCAAAAAAAGGTTCTGCTTCAGAACAGGTACGTCATCCAGGCCCCATTCGGCTAGCTCGGCGTCCGGGCCGGCCCAATCCAGGAACTTCTGCAGGCCCTCTTTCATCGGCAGCCCGGCGTCCAGGTCGCCCTGGCTCAGGCCGGTCACTTTGGCGATGTGGTGCTGCAATTTGCGGAAGATGCGCGGGCGCAGGTTCACTTCAAAAGTATCCAGCACGTCGCCGCGGGCATTGATGCGCACCGCACCAATCTGGATGATCTCACCCCGCAGCGTCAATTCTGTACCGTGGTACAAAAACGTTTTGGGCTGATACCCAATATTCCATTCGAGGTCAAAAACGATCAGGTTCACAGGTCAGTTCTCCTCGCTCAAAATAAATTTTTCTACAGCCAGCCCAACACCGTCGTGGTCGTTGTCGGCCGTCTGGTAGTCGGCCGCCGCTTTTACGGGGGCCTGGGCATTGCCCATCGCCACGCCCATACCGGCGCAGCGGATCATCGGCAGGTCATTCCAGCCGTCGCCGCAGGCCATCAAGTTGGCAGCGGTCAGGCCTTTGGCGCGCAGCAGCATCTCCAGCGAGGTATCCTTGCCCACGCCCAGCGGCATCGTCTCGATAAAGAAGGGCTGGCTGCGGCAGATGGACAGCTTGCCCGCAAACTCCTGCTGCATCAGCTCCTCCACGTGGGGCATGTCCACGGGGTCGCCGGTCAGCAGCAGCTTGTTGATGGGATAATTCACGGTGGCAGGCAGGTTTTCTACCTGGCGCACCGGGATCTTGTTGATGCGGGCTTCCTCCTGCACGTAGGGGCTGGAGGCGTTCTCGGTAATGATGCCGTGGGTGTCATAGGTCAGGGGCACCACGTTCCAGTAGCGGGAGAAGGTGCACACCGGCTCGATGAGGTCCGGCGGGAAGGCGTGCTGCACCAGCGTGTGGCCGGTCTTGCAATTGATGATCTTGCCGCCGTTGTAGCTTAAAATGCAGCCGCCGTATTTTTGCAGTTCCAGTTCCCGCGCTAGCGGCTCAATGCCGACGGTGGGGCGGCCGCTGGCCAGCACAATGCAGACGCCGCGGGCCGCGGCTTCCATCAAAGCTGCCTTTGTGCGGGGCGTGATGATTTTCTCGCTGTTGGTCAGTGTACCGTCCAGATCCAGTGCCAGAACTTTGTATTGCATAGGTATCCCCCGATTACTTATGGCAATACCGCATAATTCTAAGTGCCGATACGGCGAGCGAGGTGCGGCAG
>ERZ826242.3298-NODE-3298-length-11889-cov-3.077320_pt1 | contig 11889 bp, 12 predicted proteins | sample MGYA00519871_ERZ826242 | MGnify/ENA primary metagenome ERZ826242 (study PRJEB31778, sample SAMEA3449226) | human gut metagenome | biome: human gut; feature: human-associated habitat; material: faeces | place: United Kingdom | collected 2010/2012 ...
TACTACCAGGGGCTCCGGCAGGAGCAGGCCCAGGTGCGCGCCCTGCGCCATGACATGCGCAACCACCTGTCCGCCCTGCTGGGTCTGCTGGAGCGGGGCAGCTGGGAGGAGGCGGAGCGGTATCTGCGGCAGCTGGGCGGTTCCCCAGCCCTCACCGGACACAGGCGCTTCTGCGGTAATGAGACCGTGGATGTGGTCCTTGCCTCCAAGGCTGCCGCCCTGGAGGAGGCGGGGCTGACGGGGGAATTTCAGGTTAGCCTGCCTGAGCAGATGGATATCCCGGCGCCGGAGCTGTGCGCCCTGCTGGGAAATGCCCTGGATAACGCCATCGAGGGGGCAGCGGGGGCGGAGGACCGGACGGTGCGGCTGAGGGCCCGGGCGGACAAGGGGCTGCTGATGCTGCGGGTGGAGAATGCCTTGGGACGTCCCGTAAAGCGGGGACCGGACGGAGCCTTTGTGACAACGAAGGGGGAGCGGGAGGCCCACGGCTTTGGCCTGGCGGGGATGGAAGAGATCGCCCGCCGCCGGGGCGGCTCCTTGGAGGCAAAGGCGGAGGGCGGGCGCTTCCAGCTGACGGTCTGCCTGCCCCTGGATGGGGGAAACTGAGCCTCTGGGGACAGCGGAGACAGAAGGCGGGGACAGAGCAAGCCCCCCGGCGCCGCGGCGCCGGAGGGCTTGCTATTTGTCTGGTTCGGTTCAGGACTCTGCTTGGTCCAAATGACGCAGGCCGGCGATGTCGCTCACCGGAACGGAGAAGACCATAGCCTGGGCGGGCGTCTGAATGCCGGCCTGGGCCATGATGGCCTTCATGATGTTCTTCTTGTCCTGGGAGCGGGTCAGGATAAAGACCAACTCCCGCTCAGAGGCGATAGAGACGCCGAAAAACTTTTTGGCCAGTTCCATACCGGTCCCCTTGGCGTGGATGGTGGTCCCGCCAGTGGCGCCCGCGCCGCGGGCGGCCTCCATGACCTGGTCTGTATGCCCCTGATTGGCGATCACCAAGATTAGCTCATGGGCGATCTCTCTCTCCATGGGTTCCTCCCCCTCCTGATTCTGGGTCAGATATTCCTTGACGGACGTGCCGCCGATGCTGGACACGGGCACCGTCATCAGTACGCCGTTGCCCGGCACGTCCAGCCACAGGTCCCGGGCCGCCCTGCGCACCATACACCGGGAATGGGGGGCAAGGCAGAACAGGACCGATTTTTCCGAGGCCTCCAGCCCGAGACAGTCCAGGATCTCCGTGGTGGCGGTCCCCTGTCCCAGCGCGGTGAGAACCAGCGGGATGTCACGGCCGCGGAACCAGTTGATAAACAACTCACACTTGGACCGGTCAGTGATGGTGATGATAAGATCCAATCCGCTCATAGCGGTCACTCCTCCTCGCGTCGTGGGGGCGGCAGCGCCCTCAGAGCTCGATGATGTCATCATCCGCCGGGGCGGTCTGCTCTCCGCTGGTGCCATTCTTCTTCAGGCGGTACTGATAGAGCAGTCCCAGCATCTGGATGGTGATCAGCGGCGTCATGGCCACCATGGCCACCACGCCGAAGGCGTCGGTGATGATGCTTCCGCCGATGGCGTCGCAGGCTCCCATGGCGAAGGGGAGCAGAAAGGTGGCGGTCATAGGGCCGGAGGCTACGCCGCCGGAGTCGAAGGCAATGGCGGTGAAGATCTTCGGCGTGAAAAAGGACATGATGATAGCGGCCAGGTAGCCGGGGATCAGCAGCCAGAAGATGGAGATCCCGGTGAGCACCCGCACCATGGACAGTCCAATCGACATCGCCACGCCGATGGACAGACTGGTGCTCATGGCCCGGCCGGGGATGGCACCGGAGGTGATCTCCTCCACCTGCTTGTTCAGAACATGGACCGCAGGCTCCGCCTGGACGATGAACCAGCCCATCAGCATGCCGATTGGGATCAGGACCCAGCGATAGGGCAGGGTGGCGATCTGATAGCCCAGATAGTTGCCGGCGGGCATGAAGCCCACATTGACGCCGGTGAGGAACAGTACCAGCCCAATATAAGTATATAAAATACCGACTACGATTTTCAAGACCTTTTTCTTTTTTAATTTCAGGGATACCACCTGAAACACGACAAAAAAGGCGGCGATGGGGGCCAGACACAGGGCCACCTCTGCGATGTACTCGGGGAGACCCTCCTCAAACAGCTTCCAGAGGGCACGGCTGTCCGGAACCTCTGGGATGGAGACAGGGGTGTAGGCCCCAGAGGCGGGGTAGAGCAGGGAGAGGACCATCACGGCCAGGATGGGGCCGATGGAGCACAGAGCCACCAGGCCGAAGCTGTCCTGAGAGGCGTCGGCGTCGCTGCGGATGGAGGAGACGCCCAGGCCCAGGGCCATGATGAAGGGGACGGTCATGGGGCCGGTGGTGACGCCTCCAGAGTCAAAGGCGATGGCGAGAAAGTCCCCGGGGATAAAGGCGGCAAGGGTGAACACGACCAGATAGAAGCCCACCAAGAGACGGTTCAGGGGGACCCGGAACAGGATGCGCAGCAGAGCGATGACAAGGAAGATCCCCACCCCTACGGCCACCGCCCCGATGAGCACCGGGTTGGGCACGCCGGGGACCTGGGTGGCCAGGACCTGGAGGTCGGGCTCGGACACGGTGACGATGACTCCAATGAGGAAGCTTACCGACACCACGATCCACAGCTTGCGGGAGCGGGTCATGGCCGCGCCTACCCGCTCGCCAATGGGGGTCATGGCCTGATCGGCCCCCAGTGTGAACAGCCCCATCCCACCGATCAGCAGCACCGCCCCGATGAGGAAAGTCATTAGGGTGGCGGTGGGGATGGGAGCGATGGAAAAGCACAGGACCAAAACGATCAGCACGATGGGGAGTACGGAGGAGAGGGCCTCCCGCAGCTTTTCCAGAAGGATGGTCTTGCTCTGGCCCATCTGATCCCTCCAATTTTGCATATGTTCCCGGAGCAAAATCATCACCTCGATAGAGAATATCGTCCCAATTCCTTTGTGGGCGCCAATCTCCCTGTGGGGCCGGGAGCAGAAAGGGGAAATTTCGGCCCAGGGGTACAAAGTGGAACTGAGCAAAAATATAAATTATTTGATAACAGTTTACCATGGTTTTGCGGCTGGCTCAACCAAAAAGGGAGATATCTTAATACAATCTTAATGTTTGGGGCAAAATAGGCAGAAAACGGCCGGACCCGTTAGAACGGGTCCGGCCGTTACCGGAACAGTGGAGAGGGATGCAGCAGTCAGCCGATGCCGCCCATCACGGAGCCCAGAATGAGCACTGCCAGGGTGACCCCGCAGAACAGGTACTTTCCCAGGGGATAGAACCAGGGGCCTAAGGGCCTGGTCCGGGCCAGGTTCACCTGCTCCTCCACGAACTGCCTGCCGCAGATCCAGAAGAACATGACCGCCGCCAGCAGCGCACCCAGGGGACAGATGTAGATGGAGCAAATGTTCATCCAGGGGTCCACGATGGGGGCGATGACCAGCCCAACCAGGATGCCTGCTCCCCCGGTGATGGCTGCGGCGGCGGGGCGCTTCAGGTGGAACAGCTCCTGGAGAGTGGCGGTAGGCGCCTCGAACAGGTTGACCAGAGAAGTGAGGGCCGCGAAGATCACCGCAGCAAAGAAAAGGATCAGGATCAGCCAGCCGCCGGGGATGGTGCTGAGCACGTTGGGCAGATAGATGAACATGAGGCCGGGGCCGCTCTGGTCCAGCTGCTGGCCGGCCACCGCCATGGCGGGGATGATGACCAGGGCGGCCAGCAGAGCGGCCACAGTGTCAAAGACGGCCACCATCCTGGCGTCAGAGGGAACATTGGAGCTGCGGCTGAGGTAGGAGCCGTAGATCAGGGTGCCGTTTCCCGCTACCGAAAGGGAAAAGAAGGCCTGCCCCAGGGCATAGATCCACACCACTGGGTCCAGCAGCCCCTTGGGGTCCAGGACGAAGATGTACTGATAGCCCGCTCCGGAAGCGGGCAGGGTGAACAGATAGACGGCCAGCCCGACGAAGAGGACATAGAACAGGGGGGTCATGACCTTGTTGGCCAGTTCGATCCCACGGCCAATGCCGAAAGCCAGAATGGCGATGGTCACCGCCATGCCGACGAGCTGCCAGGGAACATTTCCAGCAGCAGTGGCATTGAAGTGGGCGGCGAAAGCGTCCAGGCCGGACATGCGGGACAGGGTGCCGGTGAGAGCGTCGGCGGTGTACTTGAAGATCCAGCCGGTGACGACCGAGTAGCCGATCGCCAAGGCCAGGGAGCCCAGCACCGGGATCAGGCCCAGCAGGCGGCCGGGCCGCTCATGGCCGAAGCGCAGCTTGGTGGCATAGCCGAAGGCACCGATGGGGCCGGAGCGGGTGGCCCGTCCAAAGGCCATCTCCCCGATCACCCCGGTAGAGCCGATGATGACCACAAAAATGAGGTACGGGATGAGAAAGGTGGCCCCGCCGTACTGGGAGACACGGGCGGGGAAGAGCCAGATGTTGCCCATCCCCACCGCAGAGCCGATGCAGGCCAGGATGAACCCCCATTTAGACCCCCAGGAGTCGCGGACAGCGCTGTGTTTTTCCATGGAAAGACGCCCCTTTTCAAAAAATACCGCCGGAACACGAGAAAACCGGCAGGGGCCATGCGGGCCATGCCGGGTAACACTTTTTTAATTATAGCACACGCTTGGAAAAAAGGCAAAGAAAACCTGGTCACGTTCGTTTTCTTACCACTGCAGAGGCGCTGGGCTGCCGCAGGGAGGAAAATTTTCCCCAGACTCCGGCTGTAAGATGTCTCCAAGGGGATACGTCGTGTGGGTGGGACCTCGCCCTATACTTACCCTATCTACACCCGCCGCCGGGGTACCAGCATATACTGACTGTCGAGAAACAGCATCCCACGCCACAGATGCGGGGAACAAAAATAGCCACGGCCGCCGGAAGAATTGGCAGCCGTGGCCGTTATGAAAGATACAACAAGGCGAGCATACAACAGAGCCCTCCGGACGGCGGAAGGACCGCTGCCGGAGGGAAAGGGGGCGGAAGTGCTCACTCCAGGTCGATGGCATTGACAGGGCAGGATTCCCTGGCCTGGGAGGCGGTCTTCTCCAGGGTCTCAGTGACCTCCTGAATGGGCTGAGCCAGTCCGTCGTCTCCGATCTCAAAGACCTCCGGACAGATGCTGACGCACAGACCGCAGCCGATGCAGTTGGAATTGACAGTAGCGTTCATGATGTGCTCCTTTCCTCCCCGGCCAGCGGATGCCGCGGGGCGTATCTGAGCACAGTATGCCCGAAAAGCAGAAAAAATACACAAACAGAAAAAGGACAGGCAGGCCCCGCAGGGTCTGCCTGTCCGGTATAACGTAGGGGAAGAAAATCAGAGGATCCGGCGGCCGCCCACGAAGCCGGTGGTGTAGTAGGCACTGTCCATGTCGCTGATGATGACGCCGGTGCTGGAGGTGGAGGCGTGGATGAACTGGCCCCCGCCGATGTAGATACCCACGTGGGAGGCACGGCTGGCACCGCTGCCCGACTTCAGGAAGAAGACCAGATCGCCGGGCTGGAGCTCACTCATAGAGACGGAGGTGCCGTTGCTCATCTGAGCGGAAGCAGTGCGGTTGAGGGAGCAGCCAAACTGAGAGTAGACATAGCGGACAAAGCCGGAGCAGTCAAAACCGCTGGGGGAGGAGCCGCCGTAACAGTAGGGATAGCCCAGATACTGCATGGCCAGATCCACCACCTCGGAGGCGGAGCCGGAAGAGGCGGCCTCGGCTGCGTCGATAATGGTCACATAGTCCGCGGACACATAGCCCTCTTCCACCTTGTACCAGCCGTCCAGGGTCTCCAGAATGGTGAGGACCTTGCCAGTAGAGAAGGAGTCCACCTTCTCACTGTCGGTGCTGGGGGCGGAGCGGACATTCAAGGGGCCCTCCGTGACCTTGCCGTAGACGGGCTCCGCCACAGTGGGCAGTTCTACAGTCTCAGACAGCACTACATAATCGGTGGAGACATAGCCCTGAGTATCCTGGAAGGAGACCTGGTACCAGCCGCTTTCGGTAATACCAGACACCTCAATCTGGGAGCCGTCGGGGATGGTCTCCAGAACGGCGGCGTCGGTGCTGGAAGCGTTGCGCAGACGAAGACCGCCCTCGGCGTCCACTGTGCCGGACACAGCAAAAGCCGGAGCGATCATACCGGTGACAGCCAGCAGGCCGGCGGTCAGCTTGGCAGCAAAAGACTGAGAAAAGTGCATGGCGGAAGTCCTCCTGATCGTCATATCTCTGTTTCTGGAGCGCGGGCGGCTCTTTACTTCGTGCTCAGTGCCCGGTCCAGCCAGACCGTGGCCACGTCCATTGCGGTGTATAAGCTGTCCTTCTCTGTCTTTTTGACCACCCGGTCCCGGCTCTTCAGGTCGGGATCGGTCAACTGGAGCTGAACGGCCACCTTTGTGGCCACATCCAGATCGTCCACCTTCTTAGTGTCCAGGATCTGGAGCATGATGATGTACTTTTCGGCCATCGTGCCGTAGTAGATGAGGTTGTCTTTCCGGCGCAGGGGATGGCCCTTATAGACCAAAGGAAACTTCTCGTCAGCCATGGGAACCTCCATATTTTCGTGAATTCCAAAAGACAGATTACAAACAGATGAAAAAATGATTAAAAACTGTAACCAAATTGTAACACTCTGAAACTGAATTGTCAAATCTTTTTGGGTGGAAAATTTTATTCTTTATAAGTTATGCTACTTTTATGTTATGTATTTTATATACTCCATCCCAAATTAGCTTTCAAACTTACCCCACATCAAACACCAAAATCTTCTCTCTGCTGTCATTTCCATCAAACAAATCTCTGCAGTCAATCTCATCAGAAAACATCAGCTCATCTTGCGTCATCAAAAAACTTACATATTCATCTGACGGATAATAAAACATAAGTTGAATCGGCCTTGGATTCTCATAATAAGATTCAATAATCCTTGCTACTACTCTCTTTAGGATTTCTACTGAAAATGGATTAAAGAAATAGCAAAAACTCACATCTGATGGTACTTCATAACTTTCTGCATTGGTAAGAACAAATTGTGTACGCGCACCTGAAACCGCATTTTCTCTGTTTTGTTCTGCTCCTGCAAAAATACGCTCATCATACTCAATACCAACACTATGGCAGCGCGTCTGATATGAAAGAAAAAAACACACTCTTCCCTTTCCTGTTCCATAATCCAAGACTTTCTGCTTTTTTTGAATCAAACCGCTGTTAGCCAAGCGCTCTAATACACAATATGGTGTTGGCTCATATGGATAACAAAAGGCATCCGCATGACTGTCATCACGCCCTGTAGTTTTAATTTTCAACATTTTGTCCCATTGACTCTCCAACTGTTCTTCACTTTGTCCCATTCGCTGTATTCCTTTCTTATTTCTGTTGTGTTTTTTTGCTGCTTTCTTCATTTGAGGAATCAAGCAGATCTGAAATAGTATAGCCACGCTTCGTTCCTGGAAGCTGGACAGCTGATGCCAACCCGACACTTTGCATCTGAAGCGCATATGCCTCACTGATTCCTGCATATTGTGCCGTACTAGTACCCTTTGCACCATCTGACATCAAGAAGCGATGAATTGCCGCACTTCGGATTGAAATCAGTGAATATGGCTCTAATATGATACCTGCATTAATTACTTCCTGCTGTGCCTTTCTGCATGCTCTCTGCAAAACAGACGCCCTCATCTGCCCGCCATATTTATTGTGTAAAAGCCAGTCATCGCCATAATATCCGCCCATTGAAAAAAAGTGCTCGATCTCTTCCATCAAGTCTTCTCGTATAACTATCAAACGTTTTGCCTTACCAGGAACGGACAGCATACATGTTCCATCCTCTCCATTTCTGATGAATGAGCTAGTCTGAAGCTCAATAATCTCACTCGGCGCAAGTGCACATTCATAAGCGAGAAGCGCTGCAACATACACCTGAATATCTGCCTTCTTCATTGCCTGCAAAATAGATGCCATCTGCACAGCCGTTGGATATTTGTTCACCTTTGGTGTTGGTGCATGCGCTGGATTTAAAAACTGATCTGACGTCTCTGCATACGATGGATGATTCATACTGTAAAAATCCAGAAAGCCAATAATGGCATAATAACGTATTCGCGATGTAGAAACAGAAATCTCACGCTTTACAATTTGATCTGGCATTACACTATTTACATACAAAACCCATTCTTCTGGTGTAATCTCATGAATCGGTTTTCGGTAATAATCACAAACTAACAAAATTGCACCAATATATGTTGACCGTGTTCTCTGGTTTTTTAATGTTTGTTCCCAATGATTAAGCGTCAACAAATCTTCACTGCTGAACGTATAGTCTTTTTGTTTTGCCAACAGCTTTTCTGCAGAATTTCTTCGCCTTTTTTTAGATGATGTCTGACTCTCCTCCATAAGCTGCCTCCTTTATTGACTTGGTAGTAAATTTCTTTTTTAACTAAGTTATGCTACTTTTATGTTATTGTTATATCAAATTTCCAATGATTTGTCAACAAAAAAAGCTGATACAGACAATCTTTTCATTGTTCTGCATCAGCTTTTTTTGTATTACTTATCGTCTTGTATATCCCTGTCCACATCCAGGTGCATTTTCTTCAAGCTCTCCTTCTGTGTAATAGCTTGCTCTAAATTCCATATTGATCTGTGAAATTTCCTTTTCTCCCTTAATATAAGCATCATACATATCCCACAGGCTTATTCCACAATTATCGCTGCAGCCATCATCATCTGGAATCCACTCTTTTATCAGTGCAATACGTTCTTCTTTTGTAGTATCCTTAATTAAAAAACTCTTTGTATTCATGATTCTCTTACCTTTCTAATTTATTTTAACTATTTTTTTGAGCCTCAATACGCTCTGCCAAATCACTTAAATACACCCAACGTTCCATTTTTTGTTCAAGGAGTGCTTCGCTTTGTTCTTTTTTCTCTGACAACTCTCTCAGACGCACAAAATCAGTCGCCGCCGCATCCATATCCTTTTCAAGCTGTTCAATTGTTTCCTCCAGCGTTTGAATATCTTCTTCAATAGTATTATATTCTCGCTGTTCAAGGTAACTAAAGCGAAGTTTCTGCTCTCTTGCCGGTTTTTTCGTTACTTCTTCTGCCTTTTGCTGTTTTTTCTTTTCCTTTTCGCGCTCTGCTCTTTGTTTTTCTTCCTCCTCAGCTTGTTTCACAGCTGCATAATCACTATAACCGCCTTCATACTGGCGCAATGTGTGATTTTCTTCAAAGGCAAACATACGGCGCACACAACGATCCAAAAAGTATCGATCATGTGATACAGTTACCACAATTCCTTCAAAACGGTCAAGATAATCTTCAAGAACTTCCATCGTGCGAATATCAAGGTCATTGGCCGGCTCATCCAAAATCAGAAAATTTGGTTCTTCCATAAGGACACGAAGAAGATAGAGCCTCTTCTTTTCTCCTCCAGAAAGACTTTTAATCAGCTGCTGCTGCACGACTGGCGGGAATAAAAATCTATCAAGCATAACGGATGCAGACACGCTTCCCTCTGGTGTGCGAACATATTCTGCGGTATCACGAATGTAATCGAGTACTTTCTTATTCGGATCCATATAGGCAACACCTGCTGACGGATCTGATGCAATCTCCTGTGTATAATAACCAATCTTAAGCGTCATACCTACTGTTCGTGTACCTCGAAGCGGCGCAATTGTTCCTGCTAAAATCTTCATAAGTGTAGTTTTTCCGCACCCATTCTGTCCTACAATTCCAATTCTGTCTCCTTTTAGAAAAATATAGGAAAAATCATGAAAACATTCATGACCCGGATAGCCACCTGCCAGGCCTTCCACTTCAAGCGTTGTCTTTCCAAGACGGCTTGCAACACTGTCCAGCTGCACAGTGCGATCTCTAACTGGTCCACGCTGCTCCTGTAAATTTTCAATTCGCTGAATATGAGCCTTCTGCTTTGTAGAGCGCGCACGTGCACCACGATTTAACCATTCCAGCTCAGTTCGTAACAAATTCTTCCGTTTTGCTGCTGCAGAATCTTCATTTTGCTCTCGTTCTGCCTTTTTTTGCAGATAGCCCGAATAATTTGTCTCGTATGAATATAAACTTGCATGATCTAATTCTGTGATGCGATTTGTTACCTGATCAAGAAAATATCGATCATGTGTTACCATAATCATGGCTCCGCGATAGCGTCTGAGATAATCTTCCAGCCAATCAGCCATCTTTGTATCAAGATGATTTGTTGGCTCATCCAAAATTAAGATATCTGCTGGACGAAGAAGCGTCTTAGCAAGCGCAGCGCGTTTCTTTTGACCGCCTGAAAGCTGACCACATGGCTGATTAAAATCATTCAGTTCAAAAGTCATCAGCAATGTCTTGGCATCTGGCTCAAGAATCCATCGATCTTCTTCCTTTTCTCCCTGCAGCACATACTCCAAAACACTCATATCAGCCGGCATCTGCGGATTTTGTTCCAGGAAACGAAGTACAACATGATTAGCCACTGTACGGCTTCCCTCATCTGGCACTTCTGTTCCTGCCAATATACGAAGAAGTGTTGTTTTTCCTGTTCCGTTAATTCCAATTATTCCAACCTTCTCACCTTCATTCAAATAAAAGTTGGCCTGCTTTAGCAGTACTTTTTCTCCATAACTTTTTTGTGCTTGTTCCAAAGACAATAAATTCATTTTCTTTATCCTTTTGACTTTAAATTAACTACATGAATCGGTTTTCCATGTACATAAGCGCTTAAATTTTCAACAGCTATATCCATCAATCGCTGTCTTGTTTCTTTTGCTGCCCATGCAATATGTGGCGTAATCAATACATTCGGTGCGCTTAAAAGTGGACTATCTTCTGGAATTGGTTCAGTCTCCACAACATCCATTGCCGCATAACTAACCTTGCCAGAAACAAGTGCTTCTTTTAAATCTTGTTCACAAATCAGCGGACCTCTTGCTGTGTTTAGCAAAATTACACCATCCTTCATTTTTGCTATGCTGTCTTTTCTAATCATTGCCATGTTTTCCTTAGTTAATGGACAATGCAGGCTAATTACATCTGACTCCTTATATAATTCCTCAAGGCTTACTGAACGTACATGCTCTGTCATAAGTTCTTCTTTGATTCCATGATGACCATATGCAATCACATTCATACCAAACGCAACTGCCAAACGTGCAACTGCCTGTCCAATATTTCCATATCCAATGATTCCCATTGTCTTTCCAGCAAGCTCCATTGATGGATAACTCCAAAAACAAAAATCAGGACAACTGCTCCATTTTCCAGCCATAACCTGAGCTGAATGTGCCCCTACATGATGACATATCTCTAACAACAATGCCATTGTAAGCTGTGCAACTGCCTGCGTACTATATGAAGGAATATTGCTGACCGGTATTTGTCGCTCATCCGCTGCCTCTAAATCTACTGTATTATAGCCAGTTGACAATGTACCTATAAAACGAAGTGCCGGGCTTGCCTCAATGATCTTTCTTGTGATGACAACCTTATTAGTAAAGACAACCTCTGCCCCATCCATACGAGATAAGATCTGTTCTTTCGGTGTTCTGTCGTATACAATTACTTCTCCAAACTGGCGAAAACCATCCCAGCTTAAATCGCCAGGATTTTCTGTATATCCATCTAATACCACAATTTTCATATTCTCACCTTTTTTCTTTTTTTCGTTGACAGTATACCATCTTTCACACATACAGGCAAGCGCTTATTTTCTGACAAAAAACCTGCTAGTGCATCAACACTAACAGGTTCTTATTCTCTAATTATGTTTTTTCAAAAAAATAAAGCGCGAGACGGGATTCGAACCCGCGACCCTCGCCTTGGCAAGGCGATACTCCAC
>ERZ826242.3308-NODE-3308-length-11856-cov-4.238200_pt1 | contig 11856 bp, 8 predicted proteins | sample MGYA00519871_ERZ826242 | MGnify/ENA primary metagenome ERZ826242 (study PRJEB31778, sample SAMEA3449226) | human gut metagenome | biome: human gut; feature: human-associated habitat; material: faeces | place: United Kingdom | collected 2010/2012 ...
CTGTCATTATACCTACCCCGCCATTATTTTCCAGTGTTTTCTGTACGGCCTGTGACATGGCCTGTGTCTGCCCCGTTACAGTCTCACCTAAGGAATATATTTTGTCTTCATAAATTTTCATTTTATAAAAATCCTCTCTCCGTCTTATGCCTTTTTCATCTTGCTTTTATCTGTATACAGAAAACCTGTCCCTGCTAGTTTTGTTACCCATTTTTGCATACAAAAAGGACACTTGCCAAAATCTGCCAGTGTCCCTACTATATTTCTTTAAAATCACACATCTATATAGTATAAAAGGTATCGGAATCTCTTCTGTTCAAACATCTTTTCCATATATTATGATGATATGGAAACAGTGGCAACCGGCTGACATGGTCAAACTTTCTGACTTTAGTCCCTTCTGGCTTTGCGTCCCTGCCTTTCAACAGGTTTGCCTTTAAAATAATTTTCAGTTTTTCCAAAAATAAAATACCATGTGGCTTTTCTTACGTCAATAATATTTTGGTGGAAAATTTACATATATTTTAACCGAATCAAGTAACTCCCCTGTGGAGGTTACGAAAAGCAATAAGCAGTGGGTGAGGACCTGCTGTTTATTTTTCTAATCCCACGGAAAAAATGCCCATTCGCCATTTCCAACATACCCTCTTTCATACCGCCTATAATAAAATCGAATCTATAAACATGGAAAGTTACTGTCCAGTGAACCCCTGAACAGTAACGGTTCCAATACACACTTTTTATTCCGTAGGGTTCTTTCCGGTTTTCCACATAAACTGTTAGTAAAACTGGTATCTTTTTTCTTAAAAGCGAAATCTCTGCAACATTCCTGACAAATCAGAGGGGATACTGCAATGTATAATATGCATTGCCGGTATCCCCTCTGATTTATTCAACCATTATTCACAATTTTTTATTTCATTTTAACTTTTCTGACATTTGACCATTCGCTGAATGTTTTTGAATTATCCTCAGAAGTACGGTTCCATGCATGTAAACCAATATAATAAGTGCCTGATTTAACATTCTTAAATGTAACAGTTACTGTATTTCCTTTTATCTTTTTTACATAATAATTTTCTCCGGAAACAGCAGGGCATTTCTGTCCGTTAGTTTTGGTAAGGGTATCACTGAGAACTACATCATAGCCCTGAGCGTTTTTGCTCTTCGTATATTTTACTGTCACTGTGGAGCCTTTAACAGTTACCTTACTGATCACAGGTGCTTGTGGCGTAATGGCACTCACATCTACTTTATGGATCTCAGACCACTGTCCAAATACTTTTTTGCCATCTTCACCCTTAAGCCATGCGTGGCATGCTACATACCAGGTTCCCTTATCCATATATGCAAATGCAGACTTCAGTTCTTCCTGATTTTTCAGGACCTTTGTATACTGTCCTGTTTTGAGCATATCCTCAGAGGTACCGATCACATAATCATATTTCAGAGCACCCTTACACTCTTCATTCAGCACCATTTTTACGGAGTTTTTGGAAACAGATACATTCTTTATAACTGCTTTTGCAGGTCTGGTATAATTTCCGTCTGAATCTGTGATACTTCCGTCTGTACTGTAGGTATTTCCTTTTGTATCTGTTACAGTTTCATCTTTATTTACAGTTGGCTTTTTACCATCTGCATCAGGTGTCAGCTTCGTGCCATCCGGAAGTGTTACAGTTCCATCTGAACTGATCACGATTCCTTCCGGTGTAACAAGATTTCCATTTTTATCTTTCTCAGTTCCCTCCGGGTAAGTATCCGGTATCGGAGCGACAGTTGGTACCGGCGTTACTGTTGGATTCACTGATGGTGACGGATTTACCGACGGTGATGGATTTACCGATGGTGATGGATTTACGGTCTGTATGATTGTGGTATCTGATATAGTACAGTTCTGAATTTTATCATCTGGTGTTTTTGTAATGTCACTCCAATATGTATCCGGAGCAGATTCACTGTTGGAAGTTATTTTTTTACCATTTACTGCTGTTCCTTTTGTAGAAGGAGATATAGTGACAGATTCAGTATACGCTTTACCTGGCTCCGCATTTTTGTTCATAAATGAATAAGCAGAACCCCCCTCCAGATATGCTTTTGCTGTTTCTACATTTCCGGTGCCCTCAACTGCATTGCCACCGTTATCACCATCTCCTCGTCCTGCAACAGCAATCAACGTTCCTGCTCCGGAAATCGTTCCGTTGTCAAGAATCACCGCTGCACCGCCAACTGAAGTAGTTGCTATGTTTCCTCCGCCGTATGCTGCAAGCTGGCTGCCCTCGCCAATAGTAAGTGTTCCGCTGCTGACTTTCAAGGCCGGCTGTCCGCTGTAGCTTTTTCCTGTGGCAGGATCTGTTCCTGTGGCAGCTTCATCACCTTTGATATATACTTTTCCTTCTACCTTTACATTTCCGCTTATCACAACAACAGGTGATGTATTGTGACGTGCCTGTGTTCCATTGGGAAGGAAATTAGTGTTGGAGTAGATCATGGAATTCTTTATGGTCGCTCCATCATTCAGAATCAGCTGTCCATTAATGGAAGTACCTGTCAGGAATTTTCCGCTATAATCATCGTGATTGACAGATATTGTTCCACCATTTTCTACTTCAATCTGTCCATATATGGAAGAATCTCTCAGATTCAATGTTCCGCCATTTTCTACTTTTATCTTCACACTGCTGAGAACCTTCATATTGACCATTGTAAGATCACATCCAGCCGGTATGATCAATGTCTGGGTTGTAGCTTCTCCCTCTGAAACAGCATATCCCAGTTCTCCATATGTACCGCTGGTGTGAGAGCCATACCAGGCTTTAATCTCTGCCGGGACTGTTACAATATCATCTGTATCATTAAAATCAGGAATTACCCATGGATCCATATCATACATGTATTTTCCATCTGCAGTCTTGGTTGCATTTTCAAGCTTCAGATGATCTGCCAGTTTTTCCTTAGTACTGTAAACCTTGAAAGTAAGCTCATTACTTGTTACTGTACGCCCTGATTCATCAGTTACTGTAACATTGACAGGATATGTACCGATTTTAGCAGGAGTTCCGCTGAGAGACAGAGAACTGTCATATGTGGAATACATCCCTGCCATCCCACTTTCACTGTCAATGTTTACCTTTGTATTCTTTGTGTCAATTTTTACACCTGTTTCTTTTAACTCCTTCCAGTCAGCTTCAACAGGTTCCTGCCCATCCGGAAGATCAGCTGCTTCCACAACTACATTACTGTTTTTGTTGGATGAAACAGAAGTGGATGCCCCTGAAACTGCATCGTATTTCTGCTGCCCTGTAACAGCGCTTTCGAAGTATCCTTTTAATCTGACATGAAGAGTGTTCACTCCGTTAGATGCACCGTTAATATTAGTTTCACCGGAATCAGCTGTAACAACTTTGAAGTCATTTCCTTCTGCAGTTACCTTAAGATAAAGTTCTTTATATCCATCACTTTTTATTGTAATGACATTTCCAGTATGAAGTACAGTTGAATCAAATACAACACGATTATTACTGCTGTCTGGACAATATGCTTTTCTGCCATATAATGCTATTGCATAATCTGTTTTATCCCATACTGTCCCATCTACAGATATTTCTTTGATTTTACTGATATAATCAGAAACATTATTTTCATCAGCTGGTTTAATGATCTTGTAGTCTGTACCTGAAATTTCCACTTGATCTCCCGCAAATGTTGGCGCATCTTTGGTCTGTTCAGTTTCAGACTGTGAAGTTACTTTTTCAACGTTCCAGTGTTTTCCGGTTCCTGTTACCTTTAAAGTAAGATCCTTGTATCCGGTACTGGTGATTACAATCTCATTACCCACTTCAAGTCTATCTGGAGATAGTCCAACATAACCGTCTGAGTCTTTTTTAATATATGTTGTTCCTGTAAGATTCCACGAATAAGTTACTTCATTCCACTCTGTTCCATTAATAGATATTCCTGTAATTTGCTCAACATACCTTGAGTTAAGAGAAGTTTTTAGTTTACAAACATTCGCAAAAGAACCACTTTCATATTCTGCTATCACCTCCGGCGGTTCTTTCACACTTTGTGTACCCTCATCCTGAGCCACCTGTACATTCTCCTGCTCATCCGCAAAATCCGGTGTTCCCGATCCATCACTAAAGGAATCATCATCTGCCTCCTGTGTGATCGCTGAATCCGTAGTCATTGAATCTGTAAATATGTCTGCTGCACATACCGGTACAGAAGCAATCATGTTTGCCGCAATTGCCATAGACATCAGAATTGCCATTCTTTTCTTCATCTGTTTCTTTATCCTCCTGTAATATGATATCAGGGGCCAAAGATGTTTCGACCCTGACTTGAAGCTATCTGTGTATCATCTCATTTCAGATGAAGCGGATAAAATCATCCGATTCACCCCATTTCTGCAGTGGAAATTTAAATGATCAAATCACGCAATAGTTTGCTTTGGTTAACTCTGTTGGTTAGTATATTCTAACCTGCGTGAAAATGCAAGAGAATTATTCTGCATCTGTTGAGAAAGTATCTCATAAATCAAGCAGTATCCTGTTGACAAATTTTTATCATTTCACAGCAAGATAAGACAGAATAGAGCAATTATGGCAATTCCATAAAATAATGCAGGTAATAAATCAGGTAACATCCTGCTATCAGTCTGAAAATATCATCTTCTATCTCTTTTTCGCTGCTGTTTAAAGTAATTTTGTTTCCTTCTATCTGAAGCCCCATTGTATCCGCGAGATTCTCAACCCGTTGCCTGTCATATTCTTTTTCATCCAAAAGAACAGACTTCTCATAAACCCTGAATTTTCCGGTTTCATCACATTCCAATCTCAGATGCAGTTCAGGGAGTTTTCCGGGTTTAAAGGTTATCTCACTGTATGTCATAGATTGTCTTACTTTTGTGATCCCCTGTTTCACTGCCAGTATGATCCATTCATCCAATACAGGTCCTTTATACATAGGAAGTCCATATTGCAGATGTAATTGGGCTGCCTTGCTGATGCAGGCATTTCTGGTACGGTTATTCAGACGTTTATAAACATTGCTGCCCTCAACCGGGTAGTATTTCTTCAGTATCTTCTCTTCGGCTTTTGTCCATGGATCATTGGTTTTCCTGCTTAATCCCAGAATCATCGCTCTGTATTTGCATGCCTGAAGAGATCTTTCAGGAATAAGAGTATGCACATATCCGGCACCTTTTTCTTCATAATATCGGGAAATGATCGCATCCTCTTCCTGTGTCCATGGAAGTCTGTTATTGTCTGATCTGACATTTAAGTACTTAGCTCTGGACTGACAGGCAGTCAGAGTTCTCCCTTCCAATCGTTCTGCTGCCTTCCTGCCTTCCGCTTTGTAATATGTTCTTATAATTTCATCTTCTTCTGCAGTCCATTCTTTTCTTCCCTGTATGCAAAGACCTAATTTGGCAGCTCTTTTATTACATGCCTCTTTGGATCTTCCCTCCAGTCTTTTCTGAACTTCAGCACCTTCTGTCGGATAATAATTTCTCAGAATTTCATCTTCGCTGCTGCTCCATTTTCTGTTTGCCCCGGAATAAGTAAGTCCTAATGCAGCAGCTCTTCCTCTGCAGGATTCTGCTGATCTCTGATTTAAGCGATAACGTACCTTACTGCCCTCCGCAGCATAATACTCTCTGAGTATTTTATCCTCTGCCTCTGTCCATAATCTGACATATTTAACATCATTCTGTACAGTTGCTGAAGAGGAAATGTTTTTGGATATTTCCATTTTTGATGCCTGGATCCTGCAGCTTTTTGCAGTTCTTCCGGATAATCTTTCACAGACCTGATCTCCTTCTGCGGGATAGTACTTTCTTAATATTTCGATTTCATCGGCTGTCCATCTTTTTTTCGTATTTGCCATGTCTTACACCTGTTTTATATATTATTTCAAACTGAAATATTCACTACTTCTTACTTTTCGTAACCTTCGCAAAAGAATTCCATATGTGAGTGCAATATCTACATAGAAATTCCTGAATGTACAACATATTCATACCCTGTCTCCGTAGTATAAGTTTTTTCCTGTCCCAGTGCCGGAATAACAGATTCAGAGCTGTGCAGACTTCCACTTTTAAATACGATCATCACTTCTGCTTTCTTTTCATTAACCGGAGTTATTTCTATATTATTGATTGTGTTTTCAATCATGGCTCTGGTGATATCTTTGGGTTTTACGCAGGAATATTCCTTTGCATAGTCTAATATCCTGTCCATCTGATCTGTCAATTCTGTTTTTGAAAGAGGTTTCATGCTTTTCAATTGTTCCAGATTCGCTTTTTTCTCTGCTATCTGCTGTGTAAAAACCTTGTTTCTGCTTAAAAATTCTGCATCAGAAATGTAGCCGCCCATATTGTAATCCAGCAGCTTATCTCTCTTCTGTTCCAGTACGATTATTTCATGCTGTATGTTGTCAATTTTTTCTTCAGTTCCTTCTGTTTTGTTAATCTCTTTCTCATAAAGTTCCAGATACTTATGCAATATACTTTTATTGCTTTGAGCCAGATTGTTATAAACATCCGATATCATCTCCAGCAGGATTTCTTCTTTTACCGGTTTTGATCTGCAGGAAACTGCGCCCTGTTTTATGCGATGACTGCATACCCAGGTCTTTGCAGCTTTTCCGCGGACATTTCTGACTTTCAGCCAGTATGCAGCTCCATCTTCCGCACAATGTATAAGTCCGGTAAAAAGGTTGTCCTGCTTATAGGAAGTTTTTTTCAACTTGATATTTTTACTTCTTTCTTCCAGAATCCTGTTTGCATCTTCCCACAGTTTTTCATCCACAATTGCAGGGACATGGGTACCATCGTCTTTATACATCACCCATTCATCTTCAGGCAGGAATTTCTGTTTCTTAGTAAAGAGATCAACTATTTTTACTTTTCCACCAACATAGTAACCCTTATATTTAGGATTTCGGATAATATTGGCAATCACATGGCTGTCAATCCTTCCCCCTTTATAATTTCTGTATCCACATTCCCATAAAAATTGTTCCAGTGAATGGGTAGACCAGTTTCCCAGAGCATATTTTTCAAAAATAAGCTGTACCATTTTTGCCTCTTCGGGATTCAAAAACAATTTTCCGTTTCGCTTGTCCCATCCATATATATGTGAATTACCAAGAACCACACCGTTCTGTATGGATCTTGCATGACCGAAACGCACACGACTTGAAAGTTTTCTGCTTTCTTCCTGTGCAATACCGGACATAATTGACAGCCTGAGTTCCGAATCCTCATCTAATGTATTGATATTGTCATTCCTAAACCAGACAGCAGTTCCACAGTCCAGAAGCTCTCTTGTATATCGTATACTGTCTAATACGTTTCGGGCAAAACGGGTAATCTCTTTAGTTATGATAAGATCAATTTTCCCGGCTTTTGCATCCTGGAGCATTCTCTGGAATTCCTCTCTGTGGGTTACGGTAATACCGGAGATTCCTTCGTCTATATAACCATCCACAAGCGTCCAATTCTTTACGTCTGAAATCAGTTGTTCAAAAAAAGTCCACTGATGCTCAATAGAGGTTTTCTGTTCCTCCTTATCCGTACTGACTCGGGCATAATACGCCACATTCAGTTTCAGATCAAATATATTTTTCTGCCGGGATTTCAGTTCCTCACGTGTTGCATAAATATCCATCTTATTCCTTTCCAATCAACTGATTCGCTGGCAATATTCATCTGAACTGTCCATCTGTTCTCCATTCTTCGCGGCTGCTGTATTGAATGTACTCAAGGTTATAATGTCTTTCTGGATACTGCTGTGCAGTTTTTCGGAAATCTGTCCATTATCAAGCATTTTGTCATTAATCATTGTCAGTACAACCTGTTCCAATGTCATAAGCATTCCTCCTGTTCTGTATGTTATAATGTGCAATTTGGCATAGAACTATCCAGCGGTAATATGATGAATTTCACAAAATTATTATAACTGATTCAAAGATAATTGTTTTTGAGACGAAAAAAAGCAGCTAACCTATTTTTCATAGACTAACTGCTTAAAGTACGTAAAAAACCAGAAAGATCTAACAGTTCAAAAGATTCTTTCCGGTTTTTTACACATATAAAGCGAGGGCATCGCTCAATCATCTAATTTGATGATTTTACGACACCCCCATCCCTTCAGATATATATCAGGAAGACAGTTCTATCTGCTTCATTTCTTCCAGAAAATCACGGATATAGGATACTGCCAAATCAAGGGCCTCCTGTCCAAGTTCTGCGGAAGAATCTTTCGGATCAAAAGGTCCAAACCAGCCGCTTGGAGCAATTTCTTTGGTATCTCTCACAAGACGTACGATACCACCCTTGAAATTAACTGCCTGGATATAAGCCGCTTTCATATTCTCAGAAGGATCCTGTGCATTGATAGGCTTGCTAAGTTCCAGATGTACTGATTCCGGAGCAATTGCCATCATAGCTGAGGTCTCCAGAACATCACCATGGCCGCCATCAAATTTCTTGTCAAGTTGAGCCACCAGACTCCACCAGTCTACACTTGCACATACGCCCCCTTTGTGATATACCTCCAGAGCCGCCCGATCAATGGATGGAGTATTGCCGCCATGGCCATTCAGAACTACAAAACGTTTTGCGCCATGCTGCATCAAAGAGTCCATAATGCCATGCAGAACCATATACAGTCCCTCATAACCAATATTAATACTTCCCTCAAAGCTTAAGTGATAAGGACATACACCGTATGGAACAGTAGGTGCTACGATTACGTTATCTACATCCTCCACATGATCCGCCAGATAGGACGGTACCATAAAGTCCGTTCCCAACGCCCCCTGTGTTCCGTGCTGCTCGGTGCTTCCCACCGGAATCACAATAATCGGATCCTTCTCAAAAGCCTCTTTTGCTTGTGCTGTAGTCATTTTTGCAAGATACATTTTAAATACGCCTCCTAACTTTTATACTGTAAAATGACGATCAATAGTCTCCTGCGGCGGAGTTTCTGTAAATTTACTTACTACAATCATTACAATAGAAGCAATGATCGTAGTTGGGAACAGTGCATGGAATCCCATAGCCAACGCCTTGACAGACGGATTCAGTGTAAAGAGCAACAGTGAAATAATACCTACTATAACCGATGCGATTGCTCCCTTCGCTGTTGCTTTCTTCCAGTAAATTCCAAACAGAATCGGCACTACAAAAATTGCCATTCCTGAAAATGCAAACAGGTTAATTTCAAAAATACTGCCTGGCTGGAATACACCAAAGCAAATTACGATGATACCGATGATTACAGTTACTACCTTGGACAACTTCATAACATTCTCATCTGTAGCATCCTTATTGATAATCTTCTGATAAATATCACGGGTAACAGCACCGGTGGTGGTGACCAGAATACCATCGATAGTGGACATACCTGCTGCCACGATACCTGCGATGAAAATAGAAGCCAGGAATGGATTCATGCCTCTCTGCAGAATCATAGGAATAATCTGATCTGCCTTCTCAATATTCTGAATGGAAGCAATACCATTTACACCGGCCCACTCAATCAGAGTTGCAGAGAAAAACATACCTGCAGTACCAAGAAGAATTGCTTTGAACATGGTCTTATGATCCTTCATGGCAAAGAACTTGGTAAACAGATGAGGCTGTCCCATGGTAAAGAACGACCATAGCACAATGTTGGATACATAATAAGTCCAAGGCATATAACCGTTAGCACCCGGGAAGGTCAGATAAGCCTCATTCATACTCTGAAGTGTATGGTTAATGTTAGAGAAACCTCCACCCATTACTACAGATACAATAAATGTAACCACTGCAGTAGCAATCATCAGAGATCCCTGGATAACATCCGTCATCATGGCACCTTTCATACCACCGCTCATACAGTAGAGAATAACGATAATACCCATTCCCACAACACCTACCCATTCAGGCAGTCCGGTAAATACATGTACAATAACACCTGCTCCGATAATCTGTGCGCCCATCATCGGAACCAGGAAGAAGAGCATCATCACGCCCAAAACACCGCTCATCTTCTTGGAGTGATAACGGTCTGTCAGGTAATCGGCCATAGTCAGGAAACCATATTTATGACCAAGAGTAATCAGCTTACGGCCAATAAGAAGAGCCGGAAGAATCATACAGAACACAGCTCCAGGTACAGAGATAGCCATTCCTGCATAGCCTACACCGTAAATGGTTCCCGGTGTACCAAGAAATGTTCCCATGGAAAACTGGGTTGAGAAATATGCAATACCACTTACTACCACGCCAGCCTTTCCACTCAATACAAAGAAATCGCCAATATTATTCGTCTTACGTCCTGCGTACCAACCAATAAATGCCATAATTCCAAGATAAAGTACCAGAACTGTATAGAAAGGAATCGGTGCTGGCTGAATTACTGCTGCTCCATTCATTTATTTGTCCTCCTCATCATAAGTGTGATATTCTTTTCTCTTCATACACATGCGATAATAAACAATAATCAGCACAAATGTAATGGCAGTGTGAACAATCCATCCGAATATATAGAGTGGAACACCACCAAATGCGGGAATATACGTCTCGCTGTAGAAAAACGGGAACGGAATCATAATTAATACAAACATAATCAGAAAAATAATCAACCATGTCCGTTCGAAGTGTTTCTCAAAAAGTTTCTTCATAGCCTTTTTCCTCCTTTGCTTTCGAAAGAAAATCTATATACTATGATTTTCTTTCGATTTTTTGTTAAGTATATACTTTACTTTATATTTTCCATTATACATGCTATAATAAATTTGTAAAGTTTTTACTTATATTTTTATGAAAAAAATATAAAACATTGCATGCGCCATGCAAAGAAAGGACATCGTGTAATATCTATGGATATTTTAGAGCATCTTCAAAAACTTTATCCTGCCCTGACAAAAAAGCAGAAAACAATCGCAGATTATCTAATTGCTAATCCGGAGGAAATCAGCTACATTACACTGGCACAGCTAAGCCATCAGACCGGTACCTCCGAGCTGACTTTGCTTCGTTTTTGTCAAAAACTGGGGTACTCCAACTTTCTGGACTTAAAGGAGCAGTTTCGGGACTATACCCAAAAAATGATTAAGCAGGCCTCCTCTTCTTCCTTTTTTCTGCCAGAGCGTACCTCAGGCGAAGACACCGAGCGGGAACAAATGCTTCATGAAATCTGCAATACAGAGGCCGCAGTTTTCTCTGATTTTATTACCAACATCAATCTGGAATCTGTCATAAAGGCTTCTGATGAAATCCGGAAAAGCACCCGTATCTACATCTTTGCCCATGATATTTCTCTGGTTCCCGGCAAATTTTTACAGAGCCGTTTGGAAATTCTGTACTTGAATTCTGCGTTGATTGATTTATCGGATCTGGAAGTCACCCAGAAGATTATCCAACAGCTGACGGATGGTGACCTGGTAATCTTTTTCTCTTTCCCCCGCTATTATTTTCCGATTGGAAATATTGCTAAAAAAGCAGCTAAATCAGGGGTACCGATTCTGACCATCACAGACAGTGATACTTCACCGGCAGCTGCGCACAGCACACTATTGCTTCTCTGTCCCACATCTACGAAGCTGTTTTATAACTCTATGACTGCACCTATGGCTATGCTCAATATTCTGGCATCCTGTCTTGTCATCGATAGTGTATCACCATCTGAACGGCAGATTTTTATCGACACTTTGCCATCCTGATTTTTAGCCCAAAAACAAAACCGGATATACAGGCAGAATATCCGGCTTTGTTGAATTTAGAAATTATTTGGCATATTCGTACATAATCCACTTATTTACCACATCAAAAGGCGCAGGTCCCACAGCCAAAAAAGC
>ERZ826242.3310-NODE-3310-length-11845-cov-3.007549_pt1 | contig 11845 bp, 6 predicted proteins | sample MGYA00519871_ERZ826242 | MGnify/ENA primary metagenome ERZ826242 (study PRJEB31778, sample SAMEA3449226) | human gut metagenome | biome: human gut; feature: human-associated habitat; material: faeces | place: United Kingdom | collected 2010/2012 ...
TGATTTTCAAACTACAATCATGTGAACCATAATAGGGCATCATTTCGGCAGATGGATTTCTCTTTTCATCGCAAAATATCACTTTCACTTTTTTCTTCACCAATTCCGACAGTAACGCCGCCGTCAATGATACAGCTGTTGATTCAATCAGTAACGTGCGGATTTCTCCCAGATGGATTTTTGTTGTAGTATCTTTTCGCACCACCAGATATCCCATTTGATAATCTAATTTTGCACTCGAAGATACCACAACCGTTCTCCAGCTCATATTATATTGTCAGCAGATCAATTTCTCTGCTGAATACACCTGTAACAGATTGGTCTATCAGTTTTAATTCCTGAACATTCATTACTTTCTTGTTTAGATATGTGACTCCCGACTTTTTGCCACCTTCAATAATTTTAAGTTCCACTCCTATACCGCTTTGGAAATTCAAAAATATCTGCATCAATACTTTGCATTGTTCTTCCAATGATATTTCAGCAAATTTTTCTCTTTTTTCTATAATTGTATCGCCTATGGCACCAACTTTTTTCTTAAAAATAGACTGCTGATATTTTTGTATAATAAATTCATACACAAATTCGTTCTGCTGTTTTGAAAGAACCTGTTTCCCATTCTTATCTTTTTCTTCAAAAATGCCAGTAGAGCATGCCTTTTCTATTTTTTTAATATATAACATTGTATCCATCGGCAGACATAATTGCACAGCACTTATTAAAACTATCCGATTACCGGTTTTTCCAGCCAGATAATAATAGAATCCATTATATTTTATCAGTGAACCACTAGGAATCATTTTTTTCCTTATTATCACATCTGATACTACTTTTTCCTTATTTTCCTGCTGCAATATATCGGAAAAATATTCCACCATCTGCTCTTCCGTCAGATTTTTTGATCCACCCAGATAAATTGGCAAAGCTTCCAGACTTCGAACCGTTTTCCCGCCAGCTTTATATTCTAGTAAAGTATATCCTGCAACTGCAATTGTGGTTACTCCACCATACTTTGTTACATCTGCCAGCCTTGGATCATTCATTTTAACCGGAATATACGCATCTGTATTACCACTTTCTGCTTTTTTTGCACTCCATATCGTAGCCTTTTGTGTGATACCACCGTGTTTTTCGTATACCATTTTTGTAATCAATGGCGAATTCTTATTTAAATATTTTTTTACAAGTTGAATGGTTCCTGGGTTTTCATTTGACTGTGCAACCCATGCTGTTTCACCATTTCGCGTCACATCCCACTCGAAAGTTTTATCCATATTATAGCGATTTTCTCTGCTGTTCGGATTTTTCTTTGCTTCTTTAATAAAATTTAACGGATTGCTTGTAAATTTTACACGGTACGTATTTCCAGCTACGATATTCAGATAAGCATCATGCGCATGATGATAATCATTTACGCAACGCACTTTATAACAATCAAATTTCTGCCGGAACGCAGATACTACACTTGCCTTTGAAAATACAATCTCTGAATCTGCAAACGCCTGTTTAAAAATCTGTGTAATTGCTTTTGTACCCTGACTGGTTTCTACAAGCTGACGACTGATAAAAGCAGCTTTTTCCTCATCTGTAAACGCAGACATTCTGGTTAAGCGATTATATTTTTCCTCCGTTAAGAATCCTTTTTTACGCAGACTCTTCCAGAATGGCATCATTTTGTTGCGAATCTCCGGTTCGATCGGGAAACTGTCACTCTTATGTGCATTCCTCTCTTTTTTCACCAATACCAGATTGTTACTGATATTATCATCTTTTATAAAATGCCTTGGGTAAATATGATCAATATCATACAGATGATTATCATTCATCAACGGTTCCAGTTCGATCGATTCACCCGTATACATACATTTTCCCATCTGCAAATAATACAGATATAACTTTTTGATTCTGAACTGGCCCTCGGGAGTGTTATTTAGTTCTTCACTCCAGGTTTTTCCTTCTTTACCCAGTGCCTTATACAAATCTAGAAGTTTCTTCTGTCTGGATACGGTACGTTTTCCTTTCTCGCCATCGGAACGTGTCATTTCCACAAATATACGTTTCGGCGGGCAGCCCATGATCTGCTGAACTTCATCCACAACCCGGATGGTCTGCCAAACCATACGTTTCACCGGTGCTGACAGATACATTTCATCCAAATCTTCGATTTTCCACTCACACAGCGGCTTTTCTGCGGTAGCCACCATCTCATTCAATTTGTCTTTGTATGTAAAGCGATCACTCAAAAGTTCCATCAGATTACAGTTTGTATCCCACATTGCCTGAATAAGACCTTTAATTTCTCCATCGTCTTTTGAGGCACCTTCCATAGTCAGGAACGCTTTTGATAATCTTCCCCAGCCGGAAAATTTGAATCCGAAAATTCTCTTCTTTTGTGCTTCTGTCAGTTGATTTCCATATACTTCTTCCACTTTTTCTTTCAGAAGTTTTTTACCATCACCAAATACAGTTCCCCAGAATATAATATCTTCTATCATTTTTCGATGCTCATCTGAGTGTACTGTATCACCAAACACTCCTTTAAATTTTCCAACGGAAGATAATGAGTTATGGAAACCACCATCGATACCGGAAATACAGCTATCTTTTTCCTCACTGGAAATAACACCATTTTGAAGCAGATAATTGGTCAATCTTGTCATTGACACTTTCTTTCCATCTCCAAACAGGTCATGATAAATCTCCTGTTTTAAAGAAACCGGGATTTTTTCGCCCCTGATACGAAGATTATTCAGTTCATTTAAAACCTGAAATTTTTCATATAACAGCGACTGCTTTGGCAACGCCTGCTCCCCTGACAAATATGTGCAACGTCTGACCATTCGTCCAATAAATTTTTCTGCACTCTTTTTCACATCTATTTTTTCTTCAAAATTCCATGGATAAATTTTTCCAGGTTCCTTTCTTTCTGCCCAGACATTATATCCTTTTTTATCTTTATACTCCTGTCCCAACGGTCCCACGTAATACGGAATTTGAAACATGAATAATTTCAATATTTTTTCAGATACACTCAGCCCCGTATCATCTTTTTCCTGCAAAAATGGCAAATAAAGCTCTGCATGCTTTAAAATTGCCAGCATTTCTCTGGCATGTACCTGATTTGGGATAACACCGTTGGAAGCAGTCAGTTGTTTCGGCAGAAAACTCTCTGTTTCTATTTCCTCCAAAACATATGTAACACCTTCATCATCCTGCGGAAATTTTCCCAACACTTTTTTAATATGTTTATACAGATCTTCCTGCTTTCCCCCACTTAATCCACGCCGAAATGTTCCATGATATTTAACACTGCCAACGTATGCACTGTAACTTTCTGACTTTGCACTTTCATTTCGAAACATTTCGAAATATTCTTTTGTATCATATTTTTTCAATACATCTTTCAAAATTTGCAAATCTTTCTTATGTTTTTCATAAGATGCGACACGTGCAACTGACAGATATCGTTCGCCATTCATAATTCCAGATAAAACACCACTATCATGCACTGCTTTTACAGCATAGATCATATTCATCTCAGATTCATCCAGTAACTCCTGAATCGTATTTTCCTTATCCTCATAATCAGAATCCTGAAAAGAAAATGCTATTTTTTTCTGTTCTTCATCATATTCCTTATCCGGGAACAGCTCTGACAATTTTCCTTTCAGACCACAGATCAGATTAACAAACTGGATTTCTCTTTTCTGTTTTTTACTGAGGTTCATTTCCGCAAGCAAATTTTCCACTTTTTTCTTTCTGGAATCGCTGCTTCTAAAGATTTCCTGCAATCGCTCCCCGGACACCTGTTCCGGGAAATCAAGGTCTTCATCTTTTAAGGTATCTACAAACATCTGATAGGATTCGGCTATATTACTGTTCTCTCCTTCAATTTGAAGGGAGCTATTCAGGAAATGACCTCTATGTTTAAACATATTTAACAGTGCCAGATATACCAGACGCACATCATGTGGTTCTTCTGATTCCAGCAATTCTTTTCTCAAATGAAATATTGTCGGATATTTTTTATAATATTCCGCATCAGAAAACAGTTTATCTGCAAATAAGCCGTACTTCTGCTTATTGTTTTCACTACGATCTTCCATATGAAATTTACTTTCATCTAATCGAACAAAAAAACCAGGATCCACTTTTTCAATTTCATCCGCAAACAATTCCTTTAAAGCGCCAATTCTTGCCACTTCGCGCTGTCTGCGACGCCTGTTGACCCGATATGTTCTTCGGTCCACTGAAGTCTCTGCTGGCGGGAACAGGCGCACTCCCCACAAATCTTTTCCTTTTGCTCTTAATATATGATATGAAGAATCAGTCACTGCCCAACCCAGAGAATCAGTTCCCATATCCAATCCCAGATAGTATGTAAATTTTGTTTCCATTTTTACCTCCTGCCATTCTTGACAGACAACCCCCTCCTGTGCTATTCTAATCGTACAAACTTACAAGGTGAGTGCAAATAAGGAATTATTCCGACATCGATTGCCCGCATTGTGCGGCATCCAAAAGACTTCGTCATACGAGGTCTTTTTTATTTCCCCCATCATCGTTTTATATTGTCTGTTCTTTTAAATGAATAATATAATTTGATTTTACACTATTCTTCCCGCATATACAATTGTATTTTTATACTTTACAAAAAAGGCAAAAAAAGGAGCTGAGATTTCTCTCAACTCCTTCATTTCATTACATATTCTGCTAATTAGTCAACTGCGATGATCTCTTTTTTATTGTAAGAACCGCAAGCTTTGCATACTCTGTGCGGAACCATGAGTTCGCCACATTTGCTGCATTTTACTAAAGTCGGAGCAGACATTTTCCAGTTTGCTCTTCTTCTATCTCTTCTACCTTTGGAAGATTTATTTTTTGGACAAATAGACATTTCGTTACACCTCCAATTTATCTGAATCTAAGTGAATTGTTCTGAATCACACTCAGTAGATTATACACAGAACAGCACTTCCTGTCAACAGATTTTTTGTATTTTGTGTAATAAAATTTCAGTTCACACGCGCCATTCGCAAAACGCCCTTCGGGCTTCTCCGTAGCTACGCTCCTATTTTTGCTCATAAAAAGGCGCTCCCTTCATCACTATGTATTCAGGTAATTCCTCATGTAAGCATGATCATTACCTGAATACATGTGATGAGCGAACTGAAACAATTACTTTACTAATGCTACTGTCTCTCTTGCAATTGCAAGTTCTTCGTTTGTCGGGATTACACAAACTGTTACTTTGGAATCCGGAGTGGAGATTACGATATCATCGCCTCTCTTGCTGTTTGCTTCCTCATCTACTGTAATTCCGAGGTATCCAAGGTATGCTAATACTTTAGAACGAACAATCGGCGCATTCTCACCGATTCCTGCTGTAAATGCGATCACATCTACACCATTCATTGCTGCTACATAAGAACCGATGTATTTTGCTACACGGTAGCTGAATACTTCGATAGCTGCTGCTGCACGCTCGTTTCCAGCTTCCATACCTTCCTCAAGGTCACGGAAATCACTGGAAAGTCCGGAAATACCCTGTACACCTGATTTTTTGTTTAATACGTTCATAACGCCTGCGATATCAAGATTCTCTTTTTTAGCGATAAACTCCATGATCGCCGGATCGATATCACCGGAGCGTGTTCCCATTACAAGGCCTTCCAACGGTGTAAGACCCATAGATGTATCTACACATTTGCCGTTTAATACAGCACTGATGGAAGCACCGTTTCCAAGGTGAGCAACGATGATCTTGGAATCGTTAAGATCTTTGCCAAGGAACTCAGCAACATGTTTGGATACGAAGCTGTGGCTTGTTCCGTGGAAACCGTATCTTCTTACTTTATATTTCTCATAGTACTCATATGGAAGTCCGTAGAGGTATGCTTTCTCCGGCATTGTCTGATGGAAAGCGGTATCAAATACACCAACCATCGGTACACCTGGCATCAGTTCCTGGCATGCGTGGATACCGATTAAGTTTGCCGGATTGTGAAGTGGTGCAAGGTCATTACACTCTTCTACGGCTGCAAGCATCTCCGGTGTGATCACTGCAGAAGAAGCAAATTTCTCGCCACCGTGTACGATACGGTGTCCAACTGCATTTACTTCTGCAAGGCTTGCGATTGCACCTGTTTTCTCATTTACAAGAGCGTCAAGTACAAGCTGGATAGCTTCTTTATGTGTAGGCATCGGTGCCTCTGTAATCTCTTTGTCAAGACCTGCTTTCTGATATGTAAGTCTTCCGTCAATACCGATTCTCTCGCAAAGTCCTTTTGCAAGTACTGCCTCTGTGTCAGAGTTGATCAGCTGATATTTCAGTGATGAACTACCACAGTTGATTACTAATACGTTCATTATTTATGTTCTCCCTTCATTTTTCCTTTGACTTTTCGTCAAAATACCTGTCCTATCCATTATATCTCAATTTTTTTGTTTCGCAAGAGGTTACCAGATGGTTTTTTGTATGTTTTTCCTCTTGCATCTGTTTTCGTACACTGGTTTTTAGTCAAAAAGACAACTCTCCTCGGTCCCCTCGCAAATATGTTTGTTTTTCTGCATATTTCATGCTATGCTTTTTGTTATAATAAAATGTAGGCTGTACGTCTGCATTGTTACAACGGTCACTTTATCCGCATGACAAACAATCAGAAAGATTCAGGAGTATCAGATACAATGAATGTCACAGGAATTATCGCAGAATATAATCCGTTTCACAACGGACATGCATTTCATATAGAAGAAACAAAAAAAAATACGGACGCCGATTACTGTATTGCTGTTATAAGCGGCAGCTTTGTCCAACGTGGAGCCCCGGCTCTGGTAAATAAATATGACCGAACAAAAATGGCACTTGAACATGGCATTGATCTTGTCATTGAACTGCCTGTAATTGCTGCCACTTCCAGTGCGGAAACGTTTGCTCAGGGAGGTGTCTGCCTGTTGGATAGCCTCGGCGTAGTATCTCATATCAGTTTTGGTGCCGAAGCAAACACAACTTCGGATATCGATATGCTGGACAAACTGGCTGATTTTTTTGCATTTGAGCCACCCGCATTTCAGAAATATCTGGATCTGGAATTAAAATCCGGATGCAGTTTTCCAGCTGCCCGGGCAAAAGCAGCTGTTCTTTGTTTGCAGCATATGGCTTCCAATTCGATGAATACAGACACAGTTGCTCAGCTTGTACAATTGCTTGCTTCTCCGAATAATATTCTTGCCATCGAATATATGAAAGCCATTCGTCGTCAGAACCTTAAATTGACACCGTCTGTTGTTACACGAAATGGTGCAGGTTATCATGATACTGATACAGATACAGAACTTGCCAGTGCTTCTGCCCTGCGTAAGTTTATTTTTCAGGATAATTCCTGCCAGGAAACTGATTCCGAAGTGCTGAATCAAATGTTGACACGCACAGTTCCAGATTCCGTTCGTGAACTGCTGCTGACTGCGCATAAAAACCATGCTTTTTTGCAGGAAGATGATTTTTCTGACCTGTTATATTATGAGCTTCGCCGCAAGTTTCTACATTCGGCTTTCTCTGATTCCGATACCGAATGCAGCGATTTGGAAAAGCGTATTGCAAATAACTTGGAAGCTTTCACCTGCTGGTCTGATTTTGTATCAGATTTAAAAACGAAAAACCAGACCTATACAGCCATCAGCCGTCATCTGCTGCATGCCTTCCTCGGCATTGATGCAGAACTTCTGGCTGCTGCGAAGAACTGTCATTATGCACCATATGCCCGCATTCTAGGTTTTCGAAAGGATGCTTCGCCTTTATTAAAGGAATTGCAGGAGCACAGTCAGATTCCGTTGCTACGCAAAATTGCAAAAGAAAAGCAGACGCTGACATTGGAACAACAAAACCTTCTGGATCTTGATGTTTATGCCAGCGATCTGTACAATCGTATTCTGTTTTCAAAAACCGGTATCCAACGGAAAAATGAATATCGTCAGCCTCTGATCATCTTATAATCTGCCTTTCAAGCGGGACGGACGAAAGACTTGGTGCGTGATTCTGGCCAGCGTAAGCCGACAGGATTGCACAAATGCACAGAAGAATATGTCATGCATTACATGCATCTCGCATCAAAAATGCCGGGGACATTCTTACATCATCTCAGAATCACTGCACCTCCATATATCTTTTGCATTTTCAACACTGTTCCACGCATATTCCATGACGCCAATGCTTTACCATCTTGCAGCAAATCTTGCACAATGTACAATTCCCCCTTCATTTTTGCATTATTCAGAATCATTTCCTTCATTTTTACTCGTTATTTATTTAATATTATCATTATTTTATATTTTTTTGAATTATTTTATTTTTTCTCTTGCATTTTTCTTTCAATTTCCATATACTTTTAAACATGGTGTCAAACATTCGGCACTGAGGGGAAATTTTTCAATAATTAAGAAAGAGTTAAATCAAAGGAGTATGACACATGAACAATCAGGTACAGATCAGAAAATTTAAAAAAGTTCTGGTAGCAAATCGTGGCGAGATCGCCATCCGTGTATTCCGAGCCTTAAATGAGCTGGGAATCACAACCGTCAGCATTTATTCCAAGGAAGACCGTTATGCACTCTTCCGTTCCAAAGCAGATGAATCTTATCCGCTGAATCCGGAAAAAGGACCAATCGATGCCTATCTCGATATTGATACGATCATCAAGATAGCGCTGGCAGCTAATGTCGATGCTATCCATCCGGGCTATGGATTTTTATCAGAAAATCCGGATTTTGTAGATGCCTGTGAGCGAAACGGCATTGTATTTATCGGACCTTCCAGCCAGATCATGAATGCAATGGGCGATAAGATTTCTTCCAAAAAAATGGCCATTGATGCGCAGGTACCGATTATTCCCGGTGTTGATTACGCGATCAAAGATATTGACACAGCAACAAAAATTGCAGCAGAAGTCGGTTTTCCGATTATGCTGAAAGCTTCCAACGGTGGTGGCGGACGCGGTATGCGTATCGTAAACACGATGGAAGATCTGGAAAAAGAGTTTAATGAAGCAAAAAATGAATCCAAGAAAGCATTCGGTGACGACAAGATCTTCATTGAGAAATACCTGCGTGCACCAAAGCATATCGAAGTACAGATTTTAGGTGATAATTACGGAAATGTCGTTCATCTGTATGACCGTGACTGTTCCGTACAGCGCCGGCATCAGAAAGTGGTAGAATATGCACCTGCATTTTCTATCCCGGATGAGACCCGTCAGATTATTTTTGACTCTGCAATCCGCCTTTCCAAAGCAGTTGGCTACCGCAATGCAGGTACTCTGGAGTTCCTGGTTGATGCAGACAACAATCCATACTTTATCGAAATGAATCCTCGTATCCAGGTGGAGCATACTGTCAGCGAGGAAATCACAAATATTGATCTGGTGCAGTCTCAGATTCTGGTAGCAGAAGGTTATCCGCTTGATTCAGATGAGATCAATATCAAATCTCAGGACGATGTTCACTGCGATGGTTACTCCATCCAAACCCGTGTCACCACTGAGGATCCTGCAAATAACTTTATGCCGGATACCGGTGAGATCACTGTTTACCGTTCCGGTTCCGGAAAAGGTATCCGTCTTGATGGTGGTAATGCCTACACAGGAGCTGTCATCTCACCTTACTACGATAGCCTTCTGGTAAAAGCAATCTCCCACGACCGCACGTTTGCCGGTGCTGTTCGCAAATCGATCCGTACCTTACAGGAAATGCGTATCCGTGGCGTAAAAACAAATATTCCGTTCCTGATCAATGTACTGCATCATCCGACCTTTGTTGCCGGAAAATGTTATACAACTTTCATTGAGGAAACACCGGAGCTGTTCCAGCTCACACAGAGTCAGGACCGCGCAACCAAAATCATTGAATTCATCGGTGACCGTATTGTCAACTCCCAGAAAGGTCAGAAACCGCACTATGAAAACCGTGTGCTTCCAAAGTTGGATCAGTCTAAACCAGTATACGGTGCCCGTGACGAATTCCTAAAGCTTGGTGCAGAAGGTTTTATGCAGAAAATTCTGAAAGAAGATAAATTATATGTAACAGATACTACTATGCGTGATGCACAGCAGTCTCTGATGGCGACACGAATGAGAAGCAAAGACCTGTGCGGTGCTGCCTATGCTACAAACGCATACATGCAGAATGCTTTTTCTGTCGAAGCATGGGGCGGTGCTACTTATGATACAGCATACCGTTTCTTAAAAGAATCTCCGTGGAAACGTCTGGAACTTCTCAGAAACCGTATGCCAAACACTCTGATCCAGATGCTACTGCGTGCTTCTAATGCCGTTGGATACAGCAACTATCCGGACAATGTTGTTCAGGAATTTATTAAAATCTCCGCTTCCCATGGTATTGATGTGTTCCGTATTTTTGATAGTCTGAACTGGGTTGAAAATATGAAAATGCCGATTGATGAGGCATTAAAAACAGGTAAGATCGTTGAAGGAACCATTTGTTATACCGGCGATATCACAAGCCCGAAAGAGACAAAATACACGCTGGATTATTATGTAAATATGGCCCTTGAACTGGAATCCTTAGGATGTCATTCCATTGCCATCAAGGACATGGCAGCACTGTTAAAACCGCGTGCTGCAAAAGAGCTCGTAACTGCTCTGAAGAAAGAACTTCATGTGCCGCTCCATCTGCATACACACGATTCTACCGGAAATGGTGTCAGCACGGTTCTGATGGCCGCCGAGGCAGGTGTAGATATCGTGGATCTAGCCATTGAATCCATGTCTTCCATGACAAGTCAGCCTTCCATGAATGCGGTTGTAGAAGCTCTGCGGGGAAGCAAACGTGATACGGGTCTCGATTTTGAGGAACTGGATGAACTCAGCCGCTACTACGGCCGCATCCGTAAAGTTTACGAGCAGTTTGAAAGTGATATGAAAGCTCCGAATGCCGAAATTTACAAATATGAAATTCCTGGTGGACAGTATTCCAACCTTTTGGCTCAGGTTACAAGCATGGGTTCTGCAGATGATTTTGAATCCATCAAAGCATTATACAAAGATGCCAATGATCTGCTTGGAAATATCGTAAAAGTTACTCCGACTTCGAAAGCTGTTGGTGATCTGGCCATCTTTATGTTTAAAAATGGCCTGACAAAAGAAAACATCCTGACTGCAGGTGCCGGACTTTCTTATCCGGATTCTGTCGTCTCCTACTTCCAGGGTATGATGGGACAGCCGTATGGTGGATTCCCGAAGGAACTTCAGAAGATTGTCCTGAAAGACATTAAGCCGCTGACAGACCGCCCGGGTAAATCTCTCCCACCGGTTGATTTTGAATCCATCAAGAAGCATCTGGTTGAGAAATATAATTATGGTGATAAATCAGAAGAAGTCATGAACCAGAAAGCGATCAGCTATGCCCTGTATCCGAAGGTTTATGAAGATTACTGCGAGCATTTCCAGATGTACAATGATGTAACCCGCCTGGAAAGTCATGTTTACTTCTACGGATTACGCAAAGGCGAAGAGACTTACCTGAATATCGGTGAAGGAAAACAGCTTCTGATCAAATATCTGGAGGAAAGTGAACCGGATGAAAATGGTGTCCGCACTCTTACGTTCCAGGTAAATGGTATGCTTCGTACTGTCAAGATCCAGGATAAGAATCTTGAGATCAAAGCTGACCGCAAGCTGAAAGCTGACAAGACAAACCCGCAACATCTTGGTTCTTCTATCCCAGGTACAGTTGGAAAAGTTCTTGTAAAAGAAGGCGATGCCGTAACAGAAAACATGCCACTTCTCACTGTAGAGGCCATGAAAATGGAGACAACTGTTGTATCCAAGATTAC
>ERZ826242.3318-NODE-3318-length-11818-cov-5.016492_pt1 | contig 11818 bp, 8 predicted proteins | sample MGYA00519871_ERZ826242 | MGnify/ENA primary metagenome ERZ826242 (study PRJEB31778, sample SAMEA3449226) | human gut metagenome | biome: human gut; feature: human-associated habitat; material: faeces | place: United Kingdom | collected 2010/2012 ...
CAGCGGTCTCCAAAACCGCGTGCCGAGGGTTCGAATCCTTCTACCCCTGCCAAAACCCGCTTATCTCGTTTGAGGTAAGCGGCTTTTTGTTTTTTGTTGTGTCGTAGGGGGCCGCATATATACGGCCCGCGGGTTGGCGGGAGCGACCCGACCACGGCTGGCATCTAGGATTCTAAACAGGCGCTTACTTACGATGCGCCGAAAAAAGAGGATGTGGACGGATCCACATCCTCTAAAACAAAAACAAATCCGAAACAATGCTTCACAAAGAAGATTGAGTTCGGATTTGCACAATATGGTGGAGCTGACGGGAGTCGAACCCGTGTCCGAAAAGAAATCAGTTAGAGTATCTCCGGGCGCAGTGTGTTTATTAAATTTCCCTTGGTGCGGGCGAGCACACACGCACTACACCTTGGTAGCTTCATAAGTTCATGCCGGGCCGCAAAGCTTAAGCCCGTTCACGTTCAGTACCTAATCGACGCCCTGACCCCATGCGGTACTAACACGGGCAGGACGGCAGCGCCTAATTAGGCAGCTACGGCAACAGGATAATTGTTGTCAGTTAATTTAAGTTGGCGCTTTTATCGTGGGTCACCGCCACGGCCCGCTGCTCACGCCTCTCTCTCCCCGTCGAAACCATTACAGCCCCGTATATTCGGCAGGCAAGCCCACCGGGAAAGTGAAGTAGAAACAACTTATCGCTGCGTTTTGAGTGCGCGGTCAATGTCGCGCTTGGCGTCGCGCGCCGCAGCAGACGCACGCTTGTCATACAGCTTTTTGCCCTTGCACAGGCCCAGCTCCAGCTTGACGCGCCCCTTTTTAAAGTAAAGAGAGAGCGGCACCAGCGTGTAGCCCTGCAGCTTGATCTGCTGCCCCAGACGGCGGATCTCCGCCTTGTGTGCCAGCAAACGCCGCGGACGGCGCGGGTCCTTGTTGAAGATGTTGCCCTGCTCATAGGGGCTGATGTGGATGCCCTTGGCGATCAGCTCGCCGTCATCGATGTCTGCCCAGGAATCCTTCAGGTTGACCCCTCCGGCGCGCAGGCTCTTGACCTCGGTGCCTACCAGCTCGATGCCTGTTTCCAGTGCCTCGATGACAAAGTATTCGTGGCGCACCTCACGGTTGACGGCAATCATTTTTTTCCCACACTTGTCCTCTGCCATGGGGCACACCTCCTTTGCTATTGTGGTAGGGTATTAAGTATAGCGCACCTGCGCGGGAAAGTCAAGCATCCGCCGTCGGATTTATGCAGCACTTTGCGCGGAAAAATGCAAAAATTATATTTTTTGCAAAACCCTGTTGACATTCTCCTTCATATCCGCTATAATAATAAAGCTGATTCGAGACGGCCCGGTTGACCGGGTGTAGCGCAGTTTGGTAGCGCGCTTGAATGGGGTTCAAGAGGCCGTGAGTTCGACTCTCGCCACTCGGACCAAAGGTGGCTGTCAAGGTCAGCAGGAGCGTCAAATCCGAACGGATTTGGCGCTTTTTTGTTTTTACGGCTTCAAACGCGGCAGCGCTTGCTCCAAACCGTTGGCGATGGAACGCTTGCGGCGTATGTCCAGATGGCCGTAGATATTGGCGGTCATCTTGATGTCCGAGTGGCCCAACCACTCCTGCACGTCCTTCAGGCCGTAGCCCTCCGACAGCAGCATGCTGGCGCAGGTGTGGCGAAGGTCGTGAAACCGGATGTGGGGCAGGTCGTACTTCTTCAGCAGCTTTTGGAAGCTGTGGCTTACATAGTCGGGGGAATAGGGATGCCCGTCCTCCCAAGTGAACACATAGTCGTTGTCTATGTAGTCCTTGCCGAAGTGGTTGCGGTAGTATTGCTCCTGCTGTAACAGGATCTTGAACAGCCGCACCGCATCGTCGGTCAGGGGAAAGCTGCGGAAGCTGGATGCGTTTTTGGTTTTGTTCTTCTCCACGACCTTCGTGACCCGGGCCACGGTGTGCCGTATGGTCAGCGTTTGCATCGCAAAGTTGATGCTGTCCCATTTCAGCCCCAGTACCTCGCTGCGGCGCAGGCCGTACAGCGCGGTGACATAGATGATAGGGTAGAGGCGCTCGTTCTTAACAGCGGTCAGCAGGTCCCGCATCTGCGCTTCCGTGTAGAACGTGCCGGTAAACTGCGCTGCGTGCGGCATGACGACCAGATCGGCGGGGTTTGTTTGAATCAGACCGTCTCTCTGCGCTAATTTGAGCGTCTGATTGAGCACGTTCTTGTGCTGACGCAAGCTAACCGCGGATAGGCCGCCGTGGCCGTCAGAGCGCCCGAATTTAGCCTTTACGTTGATGTACGTCTGCAGCGTCTCGCCGTCAACATCGCACAGCCGGATTTGCAGGTCATCAAAGTAGGGGAGGATGTGCGCTCGGGCCTGAACCTCGTAGCCTTGGTAGGTGACCTCGTCCACGCGATGTCGGACGTCATCCAGCCAGCGACGCACAGCGTCACTGAAAAGCATATCGGGCGGGGCAGCCTGCTCAGGCTTTTCGCCGAGCATATCAAGCATGAGTTGCCTGGCTTTGCCCTCGTTTCCTGTTACTGTCAGACCTGTGGAAACCCAGGTCTGATTTTTTTTGCCATCTGTCGTATGCGTGAGCACGACATAGTATTTGTCGTTTTTTACGCGCAAGCTGGCTGTCATGAGAAGGGCCTCCCAAAGCATTGTGGCATAAGACTGCACCTCCAAGATTCGACTGTCGGGACGTGGCGTTTTCCTCGTCCGCAAAACCAGTATACTACAATCGTTACGATTTCAAAAATGTACGAATGGAACCAATATGGCGGCACAGCAATGCCGTGAAAGCGAGCGCTTTCACGGCATAATCTGCTGCTATATTGGTTTTGCGTTTTTCTCCCCCTGCAAATTCCAGACAGGCAACCCTTCCCGGCGCTGTGCCCTGCAAGGCAGCCTTTGGGCCGGCCTTGCAGCATGTTGTCACGCCTTTTTGGCACGCTCCCCGGACGAATCCAGATCCTGGCGCTGCTTCCCCAAAAGCGGTACGGCAGAGGACGCTATTCAGTTGTCGCGAGAGGAAGTATATCTCCCCTCAATTACAATGGATAGCGTCGGAGTGTGGGAATGGGACGGAAAGAAAATAAAAATTTTACTTTTGAAGTGAGCACGGAGGGCGACGGACTCATTTTTTGGCATTGGAGCCTGAAATGTAAAAGAATTTTACAGAATTTTTGGCTTCCTGAAGCCGATAGTATATAAGGCAAAGGTGGGGTACGATCTGTTTTAGCATTTGTCAAGCGGAAATAATTACACTTGCAGCATAATAGACCAGACGGCAGGAAAGAACCGTTGGATATGACAAAATAGTGGTTGGGTGACAAAGGATATAAAACGATAGGATAAAGAAGAAATGAAGCGAGATAAAAATATTCGGCGTGATGAAAGCAGTTCTAACCCCGCCACTACGGCCATAAAAATTAAGGCTGCAACACGAACAAATGATTCATAAGTGTCTAAAAATAAGCAGAAGCAAAAATCGACATAAAAATAGGAACGATATATCGCATATAAAACGGAATGCAAGAATTGACATATCGAATAGAAACTGTCTGTTTACATTGTCACATCAGGGTGATAGGATGAGGGTGCAGTGAAAAACTTCCCCCAAATGGAGAAGATGAGCGGCAAAGAGGAGTGAGCAGAAAATGGAGCAGGCAGTGGTAAAGATTCTGCTGCTGGGAATCTGCGGATATGGCAGTAACTACATCAAGGAAATTTCGGAACGCGACATTCCCGGTATAAAAATCGAGGGCATCTGTGAGGTCGTTCCCAACGCCGCAGATTTGTATCCCATCATTAAAGAACAGAACATTCCGATCTATCAAACGCCTGAGGACTTCTATAAAGAACATACCGCCGATCTGGCTGTTGTCTCAACGCCCATTCATCTGCATTATTCGCAGATCGTCACCTGCCTGACGCATGGATCGAATGTGCTGACCGAAAAGCCCGTCTGCACCTCGGTAGAGGGCGCACGCAAGCTGGAACAGCTGGAAAAGGAGACCGGTAAGTTCATTTCGGTAGGGTATCAGCTTAACTACTCCCGCGATGTACTGGCTCTGAAACAAGACATTCTGGCCGACCGCTTCGGCAAGCCCATCTACATGAAAGCACTGCACGCGATGCGGCGAGGCGATAAATACTACGCCCGCAACAGCTGGGCGGGACACATAGATGTAAAGGGCTGTGCTGTGAACGACAGTCCGTTCAACAACGCCTGCGCCCACCAATTTCAAGTGATGACTTTCCTGCTGGGGGAGAGTCTGGAGCGCGCGGCCGAGTTGGCCGATGTACAGGCCGATCCCTATAAAGGAAACCCAAATGTCGAAAATTTCGACACGATTACAGTACGGGCGCATACGGTATCAGGTGTGCCGCTGTGGTACGGCACAGGCCACGCCATTGTAGACAAGAAGCTGGGACCTATAGCTGAATACCGTTTTGAGAAGGGCACGGTTTACTTCGGCAAAGACTTCGGCAGTGGGCCAATAGCTGAATATGTCTACATCGGCGATACTGGCGAGCGTATCGACTATGGTCGCATCCCTAAAGGAGAACGCCTGCAGAAATTCTACGATGCCATTGAAGCCGTGCGCACAGGGAAGCATCCTGTCTGCACTGTACAGTGCGCAATTCCTCATTTGGAGGCGGTAGAAAAAATTGCAAAGCTGCCCATTGTTTCCATTCCGGCTGAAGGTGTGGAGGATATCCGGGAAGATGATGACACATTCCACACCATTGTAGGGCTGCACGACATTTTTATCACTTGTTACAAAAACCGGGAAATGCTTTTCCAAGAAGGATTACCCGGGAATAAATAAGAAGGAGAAACACCATGAAAAAACAAAGCACCCTCAAGCGCGCACTGGCGCTTGGCATGTCGGCCACTATGGTCGGCGCTACGCTGGCAGGTTGCGGCGGTTCTGCCTCCTCTACGGCAGCAACCTCTACAGAAACTGCATCGTCTGCAGCCACTGAGGCGGAAGCGACTACAGACAGTGACAAACCCTTTGCGGGCACTACGCTGACTTGGTACACCACATTGAACGGCAATGTCTCTGACAACTTCGCAAACCTTGGCGATACGCCATGGGCCAAGTATGTGGAGGAGCAGACCGGCATCACCATCGAATTCCAGCACCCGACGCAGGGGTCCGAAGCCGAGGAATTCGCCGTTATGCTGGCCTCCGGTGAGTATCCCGACATCATTGAATATACATGGACGACTTATTCTGGCGGTGCGGGTGCAGCCATCAATGATGGCGTCATCATCTCGTTGGATGACTATATGGCAGATGCCACAAACCTGTCCAAAGTCATCCAGGAACATCCTGAAATCGGTAAGATGATTAAGTCTTCCGGCGGCAACTATTACTGCTTCCCCTGTTTGCGTGGTCTGGAATCCCCTAACAAGACCGAGTTTTCCTCCGGCTTCCTGTATCGCGCTGATGCGTTGAAGGAATTGGGCTTTGATCAGGTGCCCGAGACGATTGACGAGTGGGAAGAAGTCCTGCGCGCCGCCAAGGCCGCCGGCTATAGCAAGCCGTTTACGACCCGTAAAGAGTGGGTCAAAGATGTCTGGTCTGCCGCTTACGATAACTGGGGCAGCTTCTATGTAGATGACGGTGTCGTGAAGAACGGTCTCATTGAGGACAGCCGCAAGGATTTCATCCAGAAGATGGCCGACTGGTATGCCGAAGGTCTGCTGGACAACGACTGGATGCAGGCGGATAAGAAATCCACCCAGACCGACTTCGTTTCCGGCAACTGCATCTTGGGCTACGCACCGTTCGGTCAGGGTCTCGGCAACTATACCAAGGCTATGATGGAAGCCGATCCCAACTTCAAGGAAGATTACATTCAGGCTGCTGCGCCCGTCACCTCTACCAAGGGTAAGAACGCAAAGTTCTCCAAGATGAACAACATCTATGACCAATCCGGTGCTTCTGCCGCCATCTCCTCTCAGTGCAAGAATGTTGAAGCTGCTGTTTGGCTGCTCGACTGGCTGTACAGCGAAGAAGGTCAGATTTGCTACAACTTCGGTATCGAGGGCGAAAGCTACGAGATGAAGGACGGCAAGCCTGTCTACACCGATCTTATTATGAATAACCCCGATGGCATGAGCGTTGCACAGGCATTGGCTGCGTACACCCGTGCTTCCACCTCCGGCGCCGGTATCCAGAGCGAGGACTACATTGACCAGTATTACGCACAGGATAATCAGAAGAAAGCGCTGGAGCTTTCCATGAAGACCGACATGGGCGAGCATATGTTCCCGCCGACATCCGTTTCTGAAGAAAATCAGGATCGCTACTCCGAAATCATGAGTCAGGTTAAGACTTTGGCCGATGAGATGGAAGCCAGCTTCATCTGCGGCACCACCCCGATGAGCGAGTGGGATTCCTACCAGCAGAAGCTGAAGGATGCCGGCATTGAAGAGGCAGTCCAGATGATGCAGGAAGCATACGACACCTACATGGCAAACTGAGTTCCGATGCGATAAAGCGACAATAATATGTTAAAAATGGCATCCGGAGGAATGCTCTTTCGGATGCCATTTCCATAAGGAAACACTACGGGGTGCTGACAAGATTATGAACAGAATGACAGAGCTGCTGGAACGGATCAATTATGATCTGCCCGGGCTGAAAAAAGCAAAGATGTGCTATGCACAGGGGGATGCGGACGGCGCAATGGATGCGGTTATTGAGCATTTTCGCACACGCACAACGCCGAAGTATCTCTTTACCGCTAAGGAGATGGAGCAGTGTAAGGTCGATGGCATCCTCGAGGATGCGCAGGAGACGCTGGATCATTATATCTATGGCCACAAGTTTGACGGCGAGATCGACTGGTTCTTCAACCCGACGGAGCATACCTCCCACGATAACGAGTGGACATGGTCGCTGTACCGCCACATTTATTGGCAGCCGTTGGCCCGTGCCTACGCGTTGACAAAGGATGAAAAGTACACGAAAGAGTTCCTGCATGAAATGACCGAGTGGGGCAAAGCGTGGCCTGTGACCCCCTTCATGGAAAATGAAGAGGATGCTGCAGCCAAGTACAAATTCCCCGGTCACTCCTGGCGCACCATCGAGACGGCCATGCGCATCTACACGGTCTGGCTGCCCTGTATGGAGGCGTTCCGCACCTCGCCTGCGTGGGATCGAGAGGGATGGGTAACATTCCTGACGCTGCTGTGTGACCATGCAGATTTCTTGATGACCCATTACAGCAACCACAAGAAGTCGTCCAACTGGCTGACGATGGAAAGCGGTACACTGCTGGAATGCGGTATTCTCTTCCCGGAAATCAAATCCGACTGGTTCATGACCGGCTACCGTCGGGTCATGCAGGAAGTAAAGTACTCCTTCGATAATGACGGCATCCACATGGAGCGCACCCCCATCTACCACATGGTGGCTGCGGGCGTCTACTTCCAGTGTTACCGTCTGTGCAAGCTGAATGGCATCCCTGTGCCGCCCTACATGGAGCCAACGCTGGAAAAATCCGCACAGTTTATTATGAGTCTGGTCAAGCCCGACCTGTCCACGCCGATGATCGGCGACGCGGATCGGGATGATCTGACGACCCGCCGCTGCGATACCTCGCTGTACGAGGGTATGAACCTGACATTCGACCCCTACGATTTGAACGAGATGCGTGCGTACTTCCGTACCTGGTACGAGGAAACGGGTCGCGAGGACTTCCGTTTTATGGCCACCGCGGGCAAAGAGGGCACACCGCCTGCACAGCGCAACTACAAGTACATCCCGGCGGGCATTTATGTCATGCGCACAGGCTGGGGCCCGGAGGACAGCTACTTCCATGTACACGGCATCCAGCTCGAGCGTGGTGAGGTCAGCTCGCACTCCCACAATGACACGGGCCATGTGGAGATTCACGCCAGGGGCGAGGACATCCTGACAGACTCGGGCCGCTACATTTACAACAGCTCCTGTTGGAAAGATTGGCGCCACTACTTCCTGTCCGCCAAGGCTCACAACACGCTCTATGTGGATGACCACGAGATGGGTACCGTTCCCGGTGTTACCCGCACCCGCGGTGTGCGCACCTATCTGCACGCCTTTGAGGAAAACGAGCAGTATCAGCTTATCGACATTTCCCACAACGGCTATGACTTCATGGATGACCCAATGTTCCACCGGCGCCGCGTCGTGCGCCTGCCTGATGATATTTATGTCATTGAGGACCGTGTAACTGGCATCTGCAGGGAAGACCATGACATCCGCCTGTATTATAATTTTGCGTTTGGCCATCTGGATGGAGAAAACGGCAAGTTTGACTATACCTCCCAAAAGGGACGCGGGTATACGATGACCGTACAGGCTGACAAGAAACTCGATTTTGAAATCCTTGAGGGCAGCGAGGATCCCATAGGTGGGTGGATCAGCTACGGCTACGCATGGCGTAAGCCCATCCCGCAGCTGATTGCCAAGCATAGCGGTAAAGCGCCCATTCACTTTATTACGGTGCTGGCCCCGGCGGGAACCAGAGCCGAAGCTGCCATCAATGGTGATGCCGCCACGGTCACGCTGGCTGGTGGCAAGGTATTGACACTGACAGAGAATGCGGTAGAACTGCGCTGAGAAAGGAGCCTGCAAGATGAGATACGGTATCTGTACCGGCATCGAAAATGCCGGGCTTGTAAAAAAATTGGGCTATGACTACATTGAGCTTTCGGTGACAAAGACCATGGGCCTTGACCCTGCGGCGTACGCTGCAGGCAAGAAGGCGCTGGAGGAGAGCGGAATCGAGGCTGAGTGCTTCAACATTCTGTTTCCCAAAACGATGAATTTCGTTGATGGTAAGACAACGAGCCTTGATGAGTTGGAAATTTATCTGGAAAAGGCAATGGCAATGATTGCCGATTTGAATGGTAAAGTGGTCGTGTTCGGCAGTGGCAAGTGCCGTACATGCCCGCCGGAGGTCAAGTATCTGGACGCTTACGAGAACCTTGTCAAAGCCTGCCGACTAACGGGTGAAATCGCAGGAAGGTACAGCATCAAGGTGGTTATTGAACCGTTGAGCCGAAAAGAAACCAATATGGTCTGTACCGTGGCCGAGGGCGCATTGCTGCAGAGGGATGTGGCCAACGAGAATGTAGGATTGCTGGCCGACTACTTCCATATTTGCGCCAACCACGATGACATCAACAGCATCGCAACCATCAAGGACTTTGGGCATATCCATATTGCGTCCGGCAATGGCCGGCGTTATCCGCTGCCCGGCGATGGCGAAAACTATGGCGAGCTTTTTGCTGCTCTGCACACGGCGGGTTATAACGGCCGCATGAGTATCGAGGGCAAAACAGAGAACATCGAGCAGGACGGTGCGGCCGCCCTTGCTTACTTAAAACAGTTGGAGGCGCAAAACAATGGCTGATAAAGTAAAACTCGGTATCATCGGCTACGGTCATATTGGCAGCCAGCATGGCCGCGCGATTCGGGACGGAAAGTGTCCGCAGGTCAATCTGACAGCGGTCTGCGACATTGACCCCGCCCGTCTTGAACTGGCAAAAAAGACGAACGGTGAGGAAATTCAGACATTTACCGATGCATCCGAGCTGATTCATTCCGGCGCGTGCGAGGCTGTCATCATTGCAGTGCCGCATTACCTGCACCCCTCGATGACCATAGAGGCTATGGAGACAGGCCTGCATGTCATCGTTGAAAAGCCGGCAGGTGTATACACAAAGCAAGTCGAGGAGATGAACGCTGTTGCGGCCAAACACCCGGAGCTTGTCTACTGTATGGATTTCAACCAGCGCACGAACCCGCTGTACAAAAAGGTCAAGGATCTCATCGACAGCGGTGATTTGGGTGAGATGACCCGCGTTATTTGGATCGTTACGGATTGGTACCGCTCGCAGAGCTACTATGATCAGGGCGGCTGGCGTGCTACCTGGGATGGCGAAGGCGGCGGCGTGCTGCTGAACCAGAATCCCCACAATCTTGATTTGTGGCAGTGGATGTGCGGCATCCCTAAGCGCGTAAAATCACAGGTATACTACGGAAAGCACCGCAATATCGAGGTCGAAGACGATCTATATGCCCTTGTCGAATACGAAAACGGTGCGACAGGCTGCTACATTACGACAGTAGGGGATGCCCCCGGTACAAATCGTTTGGAAATTGACGGGACAAATGGTAAAATTGTAGTTGAAAATAACGAGCTTACCTTCTACCGTCTGCGTATTCCGGAACCGGAATTCAACGCCACCTACAAGGGTGGTCTTGGCAAGCCGGAAGTGTGGGAGTGCAAGATTCCCATCAAGGGCACCTACACCTCCCACCCTGGTATTATCAACAATTTCTGTGACTGCATCCTGAAAGGTGCAAAGCCCATTGCCCCCGGCGCCGAGGGCATCCGTGGTTTGCAGATTTCCAACGCTATTCACCTTTCGAGTTGGCTGAATGGCGAATGGGTCGACATCCCCGTGAACGGAGATTTGTTCCTTGAGAAACTGCAGGAGCATTGCAAGGAACCGGTCACAAAATAACAGCTGCCCGCAGCAGAAGCTAAGCCGAAGAAACGGAGTATACAAACGTGGCTGAAAAGAAAAAGTGGGCCCCTACAAAGATGTTTTTGCAGTGGTGCCTTTCCTATCTGCTGATTTCTGTTATTGCCCTGACGCTGCTTTTGGCATCCGGGTACAGATATCTTGATGTGCTGCGGGACAATTTGGAATACACGAACGGCATCCAGCTGGATATGACGCGGGTCTGGCTGGATCAGAAGGTCAAGCTGCTACGCAACATCACAGCAAAAGAGAGTAGCACAGCGGCCATTGAGGCCGTACGTCAGGCGGATGACTATGATGATATTCCACGGTATGATTACTACATGCTTACGAGGAAAATCTCTACAGATGTCATCAACTACGGTATAGGGGATGCATACTTTCTCTATTTTCCGTCCACGGATGCGATAGTATCCAACACGAAATACGGGCAAAGCCGTCGATTTTATGACCTTGTGCTGGAGGCTTATGACATCAGCTATGAGGATTGGATGGAAATATTGAAGCAGAACTTAGTAACAACGCGGGTATTTCAACCTGTTGTACAGGGCAAGGATAGCAAAAACTATCTGGTTCTGATGCGTCCGCTGAACATCACAAGCCGAGAGCCTGATAAGGCAGTGGCGGTTATGATCGTTGATTTGGAGGAACTGTTCAAGGCCTCTGATTGGCTGAATAACGATACACTGTGTATCAATGACCGCAACAACGGTGTGCTGGTTGCTAACCATGAACTCCCTGAGGCAACGGAAAATGCTGTCACAGAGCTGATTAAAAGCAGCGGAAGCCGTAAGTTTGACGAAGCAGCACATACAACGAGCAAGGAAGAATACATTTCAATCATTTCTTCCACTTACGAAAATTGGGACATTGCAGTCATTCTGAAGGAACAGGCTTTTGCATCGAAAATCATTGATATACAGAAGCTTTTGGCTGTTGTTGTCATCATCTATCTGCTGTTGACGGTAGCGGTTATTGCCAACAGCGCAGCCAAGCGTTATTTGAAGCTGCGCAACGTCGTGCAGGTGCTGCACCGTGGCAATGCGGCTGACCCGGAGGAAAATCTGACCGATGCCTTCGCCTATATTGACAGCCGCGTACAGAAGCTTGTGCAGGATAATGTCGAAAGCTCCGATCTCATTGAACAGCAGCGCACCGTGATGCTGCGTGAGCAGTTTCACGCGATGATAACGAACGCAGATGCGGCAAACGAGGCCGATACAGACCAGCTGGAAAATCTCGGCTTCCCGATCCA
>ERZ826242.3323-NODE-3323-length-11802-cov-4.996510_pt1 | contig 11802 bp, 8 predicted proteins | sample MGYA00519871_ERZ826242 | MGnify/ENA primary metagenome ERZ826242 (study PRJEB31778, sample SAMEA3449226) | human gut metagenome | biome: human gut; feature: human-associated habitat; material: faeces | place: United Kingdom | collected 2010/2012 ...
GTCCAGGTCTAAGTCGATCTCTATCGTGTCATCTGGTTTTTGTTGGGACAAAAGAGCAACCGTCTCCACATGGTAAGTTCCCGGGAAGAGATCCACTCCCCCGATTCTTTCTACCTTATATCCTCGTCCCTGTATCATCTCCAGATCACGCGCCAGACTGGTTGGCTTACATGCGATGTATACCAGACGCTCTACTCCGAAGTTTAAGATCTTCATAAGTGCCTTCGGATTAACCCCGTCTCTTGGAGGGTCAAGCATGATAAGATCCGGCACTTCACCGAGTTCGTCGATGACTTTTAATACATCTCCTGCCCAGAAGGTACAGTTATCTAAGTTATTTAACTTTGCATTTTCCTTTGCGGCTTCTACTGCTTCTTCTACAATTTCTACTCCCACAACTTTTTTTGCAACCGGTGCCAGGATCTGGGCGATGGTTCCGGTTCCACTGTAGAGGTCGAATACAACTTTCTCATTCGTATCCCCAATGTAATCTCTGGCTGTCTCATATAAGACTTCTGCTCCCAGTGAATTTGTCTGAAAGAATGAAAATGGTGTGATCTTGAATTTTAATCCCAGAAGTTCTTCATAGAAATAATCCTGTCCATAGAGGACTTCTGTTCCTTCGTCTTTTACAACGTCAGCAAGGCTGTCATTCTTTGTATGCAGGATTCCTACCAATTTTCCTTCATATTCGATTGCAGTCATTTTCTGAATCCAGTTTTCTTTAAACTTCTGGATTTTTTCCATTGCTTCTGCCGCATCCATTCCCAGTGCTCCCTGCTCAGATGCTGTTACGAGATCTACCAAGATTTCTCCTGTCTTAACTGCTTTTCTTACTAATAAATGTCTGAAATATCCCACATGTCTCATGCGGTGATAATACGGAAGTCCGGATTCTCTCGCACATTCCAGCGTACATGACAGAATCTTACGGTAGTCTTTATCTACGATCTGACAGTCTGTTACATTTACAATATCATGAAAGCTTCCTCTTTTGTGCATTCCAAGTGCCAGCGGACCGTCTTTATATTCGTCGCCAAATGAAAATTCCATCTTATTACGATACCCGGATGTAACCGGGCTTGGTTTTACGCCTTCCCATATATATTCCCCGTCTACTGCTTCATCCATCATCTTTTTTACCTGCTCGTTTTTCATCGCAAGCTGTTCTTCATATGGAAGATTCTGATACGTGCATCCTCCACACTGTCCGAAATGCGGACAAGCCGACGGAATCTCTTTTTCAGAAGGTTCGAGCACTTCTAATAAGCGGCCTTCTGCTTTTCCTTTGCGGATTTTGTTGACCGAGAATTTTACTTTCTGTCCCGGCACTCCATTTTTTACGATCACGCATCTGTCCTCTTCTGGAAGATAGATGCGTCCTTTATTTGGAAATTCTACGGATTCAATTATGCCTTCGTATACCTGACCTTTTTTCATATAACAATAGCCTTTCTATAATCTATACTAAATATTTTTATCTTCTTTTACTGTATTTTTACTTCTTTTATTCTGATCTGCAGAACTATGCAGGTTTTCTATGATTTTTCTATCTGTCCACGATTCCGTTACTGTTTATAGACAGCCTTCAGGATGGTTCCTTCCTGTTCCACCCGTACATGTTTCAGACTCTTCACATACTGGTTGAACTGGGAATAACCATAATCCCGGATCTTAAAGTCTTTGTATTTTTCATACGTTTTATTACCCAGGGTACTTAATTCCATACCTGTTTTTCCAGCTTTTTTTACGATCTGTACCACGTATGTATCTATATTTTCTTTGAGATCCTGATCTTCCCTTAATGCTACAGATACAATATTTCCATGCTTCACCAGCTGGATTCTCGTAAACTCTTCCAGGAATTTTGACAGCATATTATAGCCATAGCTTCGGACGTCAAAATCCGGATAAAGGCTTACCAGACGGCTTCCAACTTCACCCAGTCCCGTTGCCTTGTTGCTGTCCTGATTCTCTATGATCATCTTGATGATCGCATCTTCGATCTTTTCTTTGCTTCGTCTGTCATGTGATGTTGCATTCTTGGTCGTTCCCGGATTCTGTTCATTCATCAGGTTTTCCAGAATGGTAAATTTGTCACATGCTTTGCGGAATGGTTCCGGAGTCTTATTCTCTCCCATCCCAATCACCATCTTGCCGCTTTCTCTTAAACGGCTTACCAGTCTTGTAAAATCACTGTCACTGGATACAATACAGAATCCATCCACATCATTCGTATACAGGATATCCATTGCATCAATAATCATCGCTGAATCCGTGGAATTCTTGCCCTGTGTATAGCTGAACTGCTGGATTGGTGTGATCGAATTCGTCAACAGTTCATCTTTCCAGCTCGAATGCTGGGTGCTTGTCCAGTCTCCATAGATTCTTTTGTATGTGATAATTCCATACTTGGATAATTCTGTCAGTATTGGTTTTATATATTTTGCAGATACATTGTCCGCATCAATCAATAATGCATAACACTGTTCTTCCATCTTTTTCCTCCCATACAGCCACAAGAGAAAAGCAGGCCAGACGCCTTTCCTATAACAGATAGGTTCTTAACCTGCTTTTTTTCTTCACTTCTTTTTGCTATTCGTCTGCCCGGTTCTTATACCTGATCGTCATCATCGAAGAAGTCATCATCGAAATCATCGTCGTCAAAATCATCTTCAAAGTCTTCCAGATAATCCGGGGTAAAGAAGCAATATACGGCATAAGCAATTCCTGCAACTGCAGCGACTGCACCGACAACAGCCAGAATCCAAAGTACAGTTTTGCCGTGTTTGTCTTCTTCCTTATTATTCATCAGTTCGCTGAGCTTAGATGCTGCAATAATCTCTTCTACTTTACTCATGCTTTCACGTCCTTTCCTCTGCTCTTGTAGCAAATCAATTCTGCGTTTATTATACCACTATCTATAGATGATTACTACTTCTTTTTCATATATTTTTCTATACCTTACTATCTGTGTTACTGTTCACACGTTGTGTATGTAACACCTCTACACTTTCTGCAATCTCGCAAATGCAGCAAACATCTTCTTGGTTCCTGGTCCGTCAAAGTCTACCGTTACTTCATAATCTCTTCCGCCTTCTGTGATTGCAGTTACCGTTCCTTCGCCGAATTTGATATGTTTTACACGGTCTCCGACACCATACGGAAGACTGCCTCCCTTCGGTGTTCCAAACTGCTGTACCGGCTTTGCCGTGGCAAATGCTTTGGTTTTAAATGTCTCTTTTGCCTGCATAAAGGATGTCTTGACTCTTACCGGTTCTTCGCTTTCTTCTTTCTTTTCTTTCTTGGCAGGTCCTGTTGCCAGGAGCTCCATCGGGATCTCTTTTAAGAACCGGGACATCTTCTTATACTGTGTCTCTCCGTGTACCATACGTTTCCTTGCACAGGTCAGTGTCAGATCTTTTTCTGCTCTTGTAATACCTACATAGCAGAGTCTTCGTTCTTCTTCCAGATCTCCCGGATCTTCTGATGTGATCGTCATATAGCTTGGGAATAACCCATCTTCCATTCCTGCCAGATATACATGCGGGAATTCCAGACCTTTTGCACTATGTAATGTCATAAGGACTACATAATCCGTACTTTCATCCAGGCTGTCAATATCTGCAACAAGTGCCACATCTTCCAGGAACCCACTCAATGTCGGCTCTTCATTCTGTGAGGCACAGTTTTCTTCATAAGATGCAATCTTATTACGGAGCTCATCGATATTTTCAATACGGGAAGCTGCCTCTTCGCTTTCGCATTCGTGGATCAGTGCATCAATATATCCGGTCTCTTTTATGATCTCTTCCATCAGTTCAGAAACGCTCATATCCTGTGTATCATTTTTAAAATGTTCGATCATAGCTACAAAAGATTCCAGTTTTGCCTGTCCTCTTCCGATATTCGGGATCAGGTCAACTGCCCGGAGTCCATCATAAAAGCTGCATCCTTTTGATGCTGCATATTCCTGTACACGGTTGATGCTGGTAAGTCCGATTCCTCTTTTTGGCACATTAACGATTCGTCTGACTGCCAGGTCATCTCTTCCGTTATCTACCGTCTTCATATATGCAAGCAGATCTTTGATCTCACGTCTTGCATAGAAGTTTACACCACCGATTACTTTATATGGAATACTGTCCCTGATAAATCTTTCTTCGAACATACGGGACTGTGCATTCGTACGGTAAAGTACTGCGTTGTCTTTATATTCGCATTCTTCCTTATTCACATGGCGTCTGATATCACCGACTACATATTCTGCTTCTTCATATGCCGAATCAAACTGACGGAACTGGATCTGATTTCCTTCTTCATTCTCCGTCCAGAGCGTCTTTTCTTTTCTTCCCTGATTATTCTGGATCACTGCATTTGCCGCATTCAGGATATTTCCGGTAGAACGGTAATTCTGCTCAAGTTTGATTACTTTGGTGTCTTCAAAGACATTTTCAAAATCCAGAATATTCTTAATATTGGCACCGCGGAACTTATAGATCGACTGATCATCGTCACCAACTACGCACAGGTTGCGGTATTTTGATGCCAAAAGTTCAATCAGCTTAAACTGTACCGTATTCGTATCCTGATACTCGTCTACCATGATATAGCGGAACCGTTCCTGATAGTACTCCAGTACATCCTTCTGTGTCTGGAATAACTGTACGGTTTTAAATAACAGATCATCAAAATCCAGTGCATTATTCGATCTTAACTGTTTTTCATACTCTTCATAGACATCTGCAATCTTCTTACGGCCAAAATCTCCTTCTGCGCGCAGTCTGAATTCCTGCGGCGTAACCAGCTCATCTTTTGCACGGGAAATCTCTGAAAGCAATGCTCTTTCCCTGTAGATCTTCGTATCTATCTGTAACAGCTTACAGACCTCTCTCATCAGGGTCTTCTGATCGTCGCTGTCATAGATTGTAAAGTTGGTATCGTATCCAAGCAGATCTATGTGTCTTCTTAAGATACGTACACACATAGAGTGGAATGTGCTTACCCAGATACTCTCTGATCCATATCCGACCAGCTTATCCACACGTTCTCTCATCTCTCCGGCTGCTTTGTTCGTAAATGTGATTGCCAGAATATTCCATGGATTAATCTGTTTTTCTTCTATTAAATATGCGATTCTGTGCGTTAACACTCTTGTCTTTCCAGAGCCTGCACCCGCCAGGATCAAAAGCGGTCCTTCGGTATGGAATACGGCTTCTTTTTGCTGTTCATTTAGTGTATCGTATATACTCAATCTTTTTTGTTTCCTTTCTTATCTTGTAATCTCTGTCTTGTAATTTCTTTCTTATAATACCTGTTCTGTATTTTATCCCTAACTGCCTGCTTCCTGTTTTTCTTTTTCAAGCTTCATCATGGTTTCATGTTCTTTTTTGATTTCTTTATAGAGAGCTTCTGATGTCCAGTTCTGATTCCGTGCGGTTACAACCGCTTTTAATGGAATCTGGACCTTTTCTTTCCGCATCTGGAACAACAGTTTATCCAGCATCCGGTGATCTTCCATCTGGATCACGATCATCTCTTCTTCAAACGCTTCTGTATCCTGCTGTTCTGATATCTGACTGTCCATAGTTTCCTTTTCATTTATCAGACCTGTCAGTTCCCCGATACTTTTCAAATATTCTTCTTTTTCTACATATTTTATCCGAAAGCCCAGAAAACTTCCGAGCATTCCCAGTTTTCTGCCCTTCTTCGTGCCTTTCAGATTATAGCATAAAATCATTGATCGCATATGCATTCTTCCCCTTTTCGAATGTCTGTTTCCATTATAGTTGCTTTGCCCTTGTTCTGCAAGAAGCATTTTTATCTGCAAAAAGGGACAGGGCATTTTAAAAAGGGGACGGGGTATTTTTAAAAAAACCCCGTCCCCTTTTTATCTTTACGCGCTAATTGCATTTCCAGTATACAATTGATAATATCTTCCCTTTTCTTCGATCAGTTCATCGTGTGTTCCACGCTCAATGATCCGTCCCTGTTCCAGTACCATGATACAGTCGGAATTACGTACCGTAGACAGTCTGTGGGCAATGACAAAAGTGGTTCTTCCATGCATCAGCTTATCCATGCCATCCTGTACAATACGCTCTGTTCTCGTATCAATCGAGCTGGTCGCCTCATCCAGGATCAATACCGGCGGATCAGCAATTGCTGCTCTTGCTATCGCAAGAAGCTGTCTCTGTCCCTGACTTAGGTTCGCTCCATCTCCCGTCAGCATCGTATCATAACCATTCGGAAGTCTGCGGATGAAGCTGTCGGCATTGGCAAGCTTTGCAGCTGCTACAATCTCTTCATCGGTCGCATCCAGTTTCCCGAATCTGATATTGTCACGCACCGTTCCGGTAAACAGATGTGTATCCTGCAGTACAATACCAAGCGAACGCCTGAGATCAGCCTTTTTAATCTTATTGATATTGATTCCGTCGTAACGGATTTTTCCATCCTGGATATCATAAAAACGGTTGATCAGATTCGTAATCGTCGTCTTACCGGCTCCGGTTGAACCTACGAATGCAATCTTCTGTCCCGGTTTTGCGTACAATTTGATATCATGAAGCACGATCTTTTCATCATTGTAACCAAAATCCACACCGTTGAATACAACTTCACCTTTTACTTCCACGTAATCTACGCTTCCGTCATTTTGATGTACATGTTTCCATGCCCAGCGGTCGGTCCGTTCCTCACACTCGGTCAGTTCACCGTCTTTTTCCCTGGCGTTGACCAGGGTCACATATCCTTCATCCAATTCTTCTTTTTCATCCATCAGACGGAAGATTCTGTCGGCACCTGCCATCGCCATAACGATTGCATTCATCTGCATACTGATCTGGTTGATCGGCATACTGAAACTTTTGTTAAATGTCAGGAAACTTGCCAGTCCTCCAAGTGTGAATCCCCCCACTTTGCCAAGCGCAAGCACACCTCCGACAATCGCACAGATTACATAACTGATATTTCCGATCTGCGCATTGATCGGTCCTAAAAAGTTGGCAAATGTATTGGCTCTGTCTGCACTTACATATAATTCATCGTTTAATTTCTTAAAATTCTGTATATTTTCTTCTTCATGGCAGAAGACTTTTACGACTTTCTGACCATTCATCATTTCCTCAATATATCCATTGACCGTTCCGAGATCTTTCTGCTGCTTTGCAAAGTATGCACCACTCTGGCCTGCTGATTTTTTCGAACAGAATACCATGATTCCAACCATGATCATCGTCACAACCGTAAGCGGGATACTTAAGATCAGCATGCTGATAAATACACTGATGATCGTAATCCCACTGTTTAAAAGCTGCGGCATGCTCTGGCTGATCATCTGTCTCAATGTATCGATATCATTGGTGTATACCGACATGATATCCCCATGTGCATGTGTATCAAAATATTTAACAGGAAGCTTTTCCATATGTGAGAACAAATCATTTCTCAAGTTACGAAGTGTACCCTGTGTTACATTTACCATCAGACGGTTATATCCAAACGTTGCTGCAACACCAATTGCATAGAACGCAGCCACTTTGCCGATTGCATGTGCAAGCGGCGTAAAATTCGGATTATCTGATAACAGAAATGGCGTGATATATTCATCGATCAGGTTCTTCATGAACATCGTTCCCTGTACGTTACAAAGTACACTGATGACGATCAGTATCACAACACTGATGCAATGGAACTTATAGTCCTTTAATACATATTTCATAAGGCGGAGGAATAATTCACCCGGATTTTTTACCTGTGGTTTCATTCCCCGCGGCGCTCTATTCGGTCCCGGCATCTTATTCACCCTCCTTTTCATCAAAATCTCCACCACCGCTCGTCTGTGATTCATAGACTTCACGGTATATGTCGTTATGCTTCAATAATTCTTCATGTGTACCGAATCCATTGACCTTACCATCTTCCATAACAATGATGCGGTCTGCATCCTGTACACTGGAAATTCTCTGTGCGATAATAAGCTTTGTCGTATCCGGTATCTCCTCACGGAATGCTCTCCGGATCTTCGCATCTGTCGCTGTATCTACGGCACTGGTACTGTCATCAAGGATCAATACCTTTGGCTTTTTAAGCAGCGCTCTTGCGATACAAAGTCTCTGCTTCTGACCGCCGGATACGTTGCTTCCGCCCTGTTCGATATACGTCTCATATTTTTTCGGGAAACGCTCGATGAATTCATCTGCACACGCAAGTTCACATGCACGTCTGCATTCTTCTTCTGTCGCATTCTTATCTCCCCAGCGCAGGTTATCTAATATCGTTCCTGAGAACAGTACATTATTCTGCAGTACCACCGATACCTGGTTACGGAGCATTTCCATATCGTAGTCTTTTACATTCTTTCCGCCTACCTGTACTTCACCTTTTGTCACATCATACAGACGGCTGATCAGGTTAACAAGACTCGTCTTGGCGCTTCCGGTTCCTCCGATGATTCCAATTGTCTCACCGGAATGGATCTGCAGATTAATATCTTCCAGCACAGGCTCTTCACTGTCTTTTTTATATGCAAAGTCTACGTGACGGAATTCAATACTTCCATCTTTTACTTCCATAACCGGCTGCTCTGGATTCTGAAGATCGCTGGTCTCATTTAACACTTCTGTTATACGTCTCGCACTTGCAATACTCATTGTGATCATTACAAATACCATCGACAGCATCATCAGACTCATCAGTATGTTCATACAATATGTAAGAAGACTCATCAGTTCACCGGTTGTCAGTGAATCACTGGCGATCATCTTCGCACCCAGCCAGCTGACTAACAGGATACAGGTATATACTGCCGTCTGCATAAGTGGTGCATTAAATACCAGATTATTTTCTGCTTTTACGAAAATGTTATAAATATTTTCACTAGCCTTCTTTAACTTAGAAGTCTCCTGCTCTTCTCTTACATATGCCTTTACCACACGGATTGCTGATACATTTTCCTGTACAGACTCATTCAGGTCATCATACTTTGGAAATGCCTGCTGGAAATACTTTGTCGCATGGCTCATGATCAGGAACAGTAAGAAGCCAAGAATGATAACTGCCGCCAGGTAAACACTCGCAAGTTTTGCATTGATCGTAAATGCCATAACCATGGCGCAGATCATGCTGGCAGGTGCTCTGGTAAACATACGCAGGATCATCTGGTATGCATTCTGTATATTGGTTACATCTGTGGTCATTCTTGTGACAAGTCCTGCAGTGCTGAACTTATCGATGTTCGAGAATGAAAATGTCTGGATATTATTGAACATGGCTTCTCGTAAGTTCCTTGCAAATCCTGCAGATGCTTTTGCTCCATATCTTCCGCCCATCATACCGGCAAATAACCCGATAGCCGCAGCTACGACCATGATTCCGCCGACTTTGTAAATGTGATGGATATCCCCTGCATTGACTCCTTCATCGATGATCGACGCCATCAGAAATGGAATGATCATCTCCATCAATACCTCAAGGATCATAAAAAGCGGGGTTGCAATGGATGCTGCTTTGAATTCTTTGATCTGTTTTGCTAATGTCTTGATCATTGCATTTTTCCCTTTCTTTTTTGTTGTTTTTTCGCTTATTATATTATCTTCATTATTTTATTTCATACTTCTTTGCATTTGCCCTGATCTGGTCCAGCACTTTATAAAATGTATGAAGATCTTCTTTTTCTATATTTTCTGATAATTCCGCTTCGATGTGCTCTACGACATCTTCAAAGGCCTCCTGGCTTTCAATTCCTTTTTCTGTCAGGATCACCTTTTTCAACCTGGCATCCTGTTTTACCGACTCACGTCTTACAAATCCTTTCTTTTCCATTAACTGGATCAGATTCGTAACGGTTGATCTGCCCACGGAAAATTGCTGCTCGATGTCTTTTTGAAAAATGTCCCGGTCCTGGTTCTCATAAAGATACCGGATGATCCAGCCATGCATCATCGTCACTTCATCAATCCCGGATTTTCTTACATGCGCAGACAGATTTCTTGAAAGCTTCAGGTCTGTACAATGTATCTCCGGCCCGATCTTTCTTCCCTTTTCTTCCACACTACCATCCTTTCTCTTTTCAAATATATGCCGACTCAGATTGTTCAGCACCGAATTGTTCATATACGAATTGTTTGCTATCGAACATATTTTAACATTTCTTTTTTTATTGTCAATACCTTTTTTATTTATGCTTACAATTCCTGGTTACGAATTCCAAATTGGCGCAATCCATACCCACTACTGTATCGTACGGGATTTTCAACAAAAAATACCTGCATCTTTTCCGACATTTTATCTTTTATGTCGTCAAAAAACGCTTGCTATATAGTTTTTAAAACTATATAATAATTACATTGAGGTGATAAAAAATGACAATTGATACAAAAGATATGCTGAACAGCATTTTATCAAGCATCTCACGAATTGATTACGTGAGACCGGATGATATTCCGAATATAGATTTATACATGGATCAGGTCACAACCTTTATGGAAAAAGAACTGGCTTCCAGCAAACGTCATGCAGATGATAAGATTCTCACCAAGACCATGATCAATAACTATGCCAAGAATAACCTGCTTCCACCGCCGGTGAAAAAGAAGTATTCAAAAGAACATTTATTAGTGATGATTTTCATCTACTATTTTAAAAACTTCCTTTCCATTAAGGATATCGAAACATTGCTTAAACCACTTACGGAAAAATATTTCTCTTCAGACCAGGATTTTGACATTACTGCTATCTATAAGGAAGTATGTGAACTTGAAAAGTCCCGGATTCCTGAATTTTCAAAAGAAATTATCCGTTCTTATAATGCTTCCAAAAAAAGCTTTGAAGATGTTCCTGAAGAGGATCGTGATTCACTCCAGTTATTTGCATTTATCTGTAATCTGAGTTTTGATATCTATGTTAAGAAACAGATTGTCGAAAAGCTTCTGGATAATTTTCCGAATCTATTGCATCCGGAACCGGCTGATAAAAAATAATACGGCGAAAGTTCTTTACGAACAGCTATAGATAAGCTGCCATCTGCATGATCAGAAACCGGCAGCTTCTCTTGCATACTTTGGCATTTTCATTACCATACATCTTAAAATGTAGTTATCATTTTTTATAATAACTCTTTACAATTATGGTATTCTTCCACATCTTATTCTGCTTATTCGTCTTTGGCTTCCCCAAGTCCAATTCTTTCAAAGACCATATCATATCCATCATTTCCATAGTTCAGGGAACGGTTTACCCTGCTGATTGTTGCTGTAGAAGCTCCTGTCTTCTCTGCAATCTCAAGATATGTCTTATGTTCTCTTAACATCTTTGCAACTTCAAATCGCTGTGATAATGAAAGTAATTCATTAATCGTACAGATATCTTCAAAAAATGTATAGCATTCTTCCTTCGACTCTAAGCTTAATATGCCCTGAAACAGATAGTCTACGGATTCTGTTCTGATCTTCTTACTCATGATAACGTCTCCTTTAACGATCAAATGATTCTTTTTACATTTTAGCACACTAAACTTTTAAAGTCTACTACTTTTTAACGATAATCCTTTTCTCCGCAATTCAGGAAAGATTTTAACAGTTCAAGATTTGTCGTAGCCACCAATTCTTCCGGGAAATCACATGCTCTCAGTATTTCCTCCACATAACAGAAATTCGCGGCGTCCACATCAATATGTGCATCACTGGATGTGGTGATACAGACTTCGTATTGCTTGCACAGAGTCAGGATCTCTTTCATATTTTTATGTGTATCCTTCCGAAATCCGATGGGACTCAGAGAGGAATTATTTACCTCGATCAG
>ERZ826242.3326-NODE-3326-length-11798-cov-3.065230_pt1 | contig 11798 bp, 10 predicted proteins | sample MGYA00519871_ERZ826242 | MGnify/ENA primary metagenome ERZ826242 (study PRJEB31778, sample SAMEA3449226) | human gut metagenome | biome: human gut; feature: human-associated habitat; material: faeces | place: United Kingdom | collected 2010/2012 ...
TTTTAGAGACTTGGGATAAGCGTTCCAGCGCATCCCCCACCCTGACCAGAAAACCATGCTTAGTAGCATTACCAATAGCCGCCATAATAGCTGTTGGGGTAGCCAAAACCAAGGCACAGGGACAAAAAACAACAAGAATAGTAACTGCCCGAATAATCTCTCCGCTGATGATCCACGTCAAGGCAGCAGCTGTCAGAGCAATGACCACGATCCAAGTGGCCCAACGGTCTGCAATACCGACGATTTTAGCCTTGCCAGCATCAGCAGACTGTACCAGGCGGATCATTCTCTGGATAGAACTGTCCTCGCCAACCTTTGTCGCCTTCATTTCAAAAGCGCCAAATTGGTTAACCGTACCACTGGAAACACTATCACCAACGCCTTTATCCACGGGCAAAGATTCGCCAGTCATCACGGCCTGGTTGATCGAGGTTTCACCAGCTATGATTTCACCGTCAACAGGTATGGTCTCGCCGGGCAAAACCCGTAGGATATCACCGACATTCACCAGCTCCGCAGCAATGATTTCTTCTCTGCCGTCAAGTAAGCGGCGTGCCGTTTGCGGAGTCAGATGTACTAGCTTCTCTATCCCGGCCCGCGCCTTAGCCACAGTCAAATCTTCCAGCAAAGCGCCCAGCTGCATAATGAAAGCCACCTCACCGGCAGCAAAATCCTCGCCAATAATCACTGAAGCGATCAGAGCGATAGATACTAGGACATCAGCCTTGATATCAAAAGCTGTTACCAGCCCAATGATTGCTTCCAAAATGATGGGAATGCCACATAAAACAATGGCAATCCAAGCAGCATCAAAGGGCAGGGGTATTAAATCGAAGATACTGATGATCAAAGCTATGCCAGAGATAACCAGACAGCAGATATCCTTCTTGACCCCGCCCCATTCTAGAAAAGCTTCTAGTTTATCCATGAATGTTACCGTCCTTTCTATACCCATAGGGGTATAGGCATATTATACCTATACCCCTATGGGATTGTCAAGAAAAATATAAACCCCCGGCTCTCATAAAACCAGGGGTTATTTAAATACCGCGTATTATCTTTTCATTGATGAATGCCAGTAAAAAGCTAGGGTTCTGAATCACATTTCACCATATGGGAGACTCATATGAAACGTAATTTTTCTGTTATGATAAATCCATGTAACTAATTTATTTGGATTACTATAGACAAAACTAAGTCATATTAGCAAAACGTTCTACAGCCTTAGTGAAGCTTTCAATCGTTTTATCGGCATCGCCATTTTCGATACCATCACGCACACAGTGTTTAATATGCCCTTCTAAAACCACCTGGCCCACCTTGTGTAATGCCGACTTGGCTGCATTGATCTGCAATAACACATCTTCGCAGGGGATATCCTCATCAATCATACGGTCAATGGCCTGAACCTGTCCGATGATTTTTTTTAAACGGCGATGCAAATTATCAGCATCCATACATTGTCTCATTGCAGCCCCTCCCCTGCTGTAAAGCTATAAAATATTATCTATTAAATGCTCTGATTTGTCAAGGATAGGTACCTAGACAAGGCATGTGCAGAATAAACAACAAGCAGAACAGCATCGCCAGAGGCCATACCGTCCTGCTTGTCAATTAGCTTATCTTAGCAGCTAATCTGTACCGGCAGTTTGGTTTTCAGACAGCAGCCACAGATCTCAAACTCCAGTCCTCCGGCAATGGTAACCGTTGGATCACCATTTCCCGGCTTAATATCAGCACAGGAAGTGCGGATACATTTACTGTATTCACACAACATCCCACAGCAATTGATATAGCATACTATTACCTTATAGCAAATAACTAAACGGCAGTTGTTCCAATACCAATCGGTCAATTCGGCACAAACTCTTTTAACACAACGATGGCGGGGAATACGAAACTCAGCAAATAAGTTATAGTTTACCACCCGAGGACAACATTCAACATCTGCACACACCATATTACATGGTGAGGGCGGACAAGGTTGGGGTGGACATGGCGGCGGGCAAGGCGGTGGACAGGGGCGGGGCGGACAGGGCTCCGGCTTAGGCGGTGGACAAGGGCGGGGTGGACACGGTTCTGGCCGCGGCTGGCCGCAGGGGATATCACATTCACACCACCGAGATGGCTTAGTACAGATAAAAGGCAAGGGTAAGCATATCATAGGGAAACCATTATGACAGCTTTGGTCATTGCCCCAAAAATTGTCACAACTAAAGGACATTGTATCAGCTCCTTTCAAATCATCCTTATACATCTTATTCAATAAAGGACAAAGGGTGCAGACACGCTTGACAAGAAGTGTTTTTATGATAGACTGAGATTATACTTAAAGCAGAATAAAATTGCCTCACTGATGGAGAAGACTGATAAAGAAAATTTGCCAAGGAGTAAACCAACCTATGAAATGTTGGGAGCAAACTACTTTACGCTATTACTATGAAGGGCTGGCCTGGGGGGATTATCCCAGACTGATCATGCAACGCATCATACATGAGCCTAACTCTTGCCACAGTCTGCTTGATATCTGCAGCGGACCAGGAGCTTTTTCTCTCTATTCACTGCAACAAGGGTGGGAAACCACTGCAGTCGATCTTTCTGATATTGCATTATCTGCATTAAGGGAAAAAGCTCTGGAATATCCGCGAAGCTGTTTTCATGCGGTATATGATGATTTTATTAATGCCTCACTGCCGCAGGCAGACATCGCTGTAGCTGCCTGCTGTTTTTATGAGCAAATGACCACAGATACGGCACTGCAAAAAATTATTGACAGCGCTAAGCAGATCGCGTTGTTTGTCCAACATCAAGATCCCTCTCACCCAGAATTTTTAACCGATGGACTGCCGATTGATCCAGAAAAGAAACCGGTTCGCTGGAACAACTATCCTATTGAAGAAAAGCTGCAAAAATTGGCTGATGCTCAGGGGCTAACACTTTATAAGGATAGCCGGGAATGCGATTTTGGCTGTCTGTACACGCCAGATGATGAAATTTTGCTTGATTTTGTCAGCCGTAAAACAGGGGTCACCGACCGGCAGCTGCTGCGGAACCATCTCCAAAAAATAGCTATACCAAAGGGAGACCACCTTTGGTTGCCTAATCCACGAGCTTTCATCTTTTTCTGGCTCAATAAAACGGCTATAACCGTTGCCAATGATTAACACCAATAACAAAGCAATAAATTAATTTATAGACAGAAACTCCCCTTTTGGAACAAAAGGGGAGTTTTTATTGTCTTAATTATTAAACAAATGATCAAGTCATAAATAGCCCTATTATACATACTCTGTACTGTATCTTAGTGAGTACGAGCACCAATATAGATAAGGTTTATGAATTTTTCCACAAAATATTATTAATTTTTGCTAAAATTTCATTTTATGATTGACACAGCTCACACTATATGATACAGTGCTACTGTACTAAATGCTTTAGTACACTAATCACAGGGGTATTTTACTCAGCAAAACTAAACTTAAGGAGAATGGCTATGAAAAAGAAAACACTTCTTGTCCTCTGCATAGCAATGCTTTTAGCCATGTGCATGCTCGCTATGGCTGGTTGCGGCGGCGGTGGGGACGATATACAAACTGGTTATGTTTATGTTCCTGAATACATAACTATGCCGGATGAAGTCGAATCGATCGACCGCGCCTTCTACCATAATGGCACAATCTATTTTACTTCCTATGGTAAAACGGGTGAAAGGACTCCTGCAGAAGGGGAACCCCAGCCGGGAGATGCCGATTATTATGAAGGCATGTATGATATCTATGGCTCTACATTTTATAAAATAAATAGCGATGGCAGCAATTTTTCCCAACTTTCAGGATATGTTGCTCCAACCATTCCAGCTGATAAACAAGGGTATTGTAATACTAGCGGAATGACTATGGACGCAGAAGGCAATATCTGGGTGGTAGAAACCTATAACTATGAGTATGTAGATAGCAACGATAACTGGGTCAATGATGGCATGGAAATTTTTCTCCGCCAGCTAGATGGCAACGGAACCGAAATCAATAAATTCGATCTCAGTCAATTAGCTGAAGGAAAAGATTACTTTTATCTCTCCACTCTTATAGCTGGTCAGGACGGCTACCTTTATACCACTGATGGGGAAACCTCAGTTTACGCTATTGATAAAACCACTGGGCAGATCGCCTTTACCTTGGAAGTTTCCAATTGGATCAACAGTCTCAATATGCTTGCCGATGGAACAGTGATAGCATTGACTTATGAGGATAGTGGTACGGTCATGAAGCCAGTCAACAGCGCCTCTAAAGCCTGGGGAAATAATATTGAGGTACCTGACCGTGTCTATAACATCTATGCAGGCAGCGGAGATTATGATTTCTATTATAACGATAGCTCTAACCTCTATGGTTATAAACTCTCCGGCAATGTTGAGGAAAAACTAGTCAACTGGATCGATTCCGATATGGCCGGTGATGTTAATAATCTCTTTGCACTGGATGACGGCCGTTTTCTCTGCTTAGCCTATAATTATGAAAATGGCGGTACCGATATGGTGGTTCTGACCAAGACCGACCGCTCTCAGATTACCCCCAAAACGACCTTATCTTTAGCTTGTCTCTATATGGATTATGATGTTCGTGCTCAGGTGCTCAAATTCAATAAAACCAACAACGAATACCGTATCCAGGTCAAAGACTACTCCGAATATAATACTGACGAAGATTATAGCGCAGGCCTGATGAAGCTCAATACTGAGATCCTTTCCGGTCAGGTGCCAGATATGATCTTAGTCGATACATCTTTGCCAATCAAACAATACGTAGCTAAAGGGCTGATCGAAGATCTCTATCCCTACATTGAAGCAGATACTGAACTTGGAGGACGCGAAGCATTAATGCAACAATTCTTTGACGCTATTGCGGTTGGCGATACCCTCCCCTATATCTCTTCTGCATTTAGCATTAATACTACCATGGGCGCTACCAGAGTAGTTGGCGAAGAATTAGGCTGGACTATTGACGAGATGAATGCTGTTTTAGCTCAGATGCCTGAAGGTTGCCGGCTCTTCTCCTATGCGACGCAGGCAGATATGCTTTCATATATCATGAGCGTCAATATCGATAATTATGTTGATTGGAGTACAGGCGAATGCAACTTTGATAACGAAGGCTTTGTTAAACTACTCGAATTATGTAAAACCTTCCCCGCGACAATCGATTATGACAACTGGGAAACCATGCCCTCCGAAGATGAACTGATTAAAAACGGTATGGTATTATTAAGCCAGATAGCTCTCTCTGATTTTGAAAGTCTGGGATGGACGAAAAGCTATTTCGGTGAAGATTATACTTTCAAGGGATATCCAAGCGAAAGCGGCATCGGCAGTGCTTTTATTGCCAATAATGGTTTAGCGATGTCATCTAAATGCGAACATAAAGATGTCGCCTGGAGCTTTATCCGCTATCTCATCACTGAGGATTATCAAGAAGAAAATAGCTGGTATGGCTTCCCTACCAACAAAGCTATTTTTGACCAAAAAGTTAACAATGTACTGAATCCTGAAAACAGTGATGCCAGCGGCGGTGTAGTGATGTATAGCTCTGGTAGTGATATTATTGATACCAGCGCAGATCAATTCCGAGTCACCCAAGATGATGTTGATAAGGTCTTAGAGCTGATTGACAATATTGACATCACCATGAGCTATGATACCTCGATCATGAATATCATTACCGAGGAAAGTTCTACGTTCTTCGCTGGACAAAAGAGTGCCGAGGATACCGCCAGAATTATCCAAGACAGAGTACGTACTTATGTCAGCGAGCAGAGCTAAAAACAGTCTCGGCAACAGCTAAACCAGCAAATATCTTTCCTACTCAAGGTCTTTAATGGCCTTGAGCAGGAAAGACCATATTTACTATTCAAGCAATAACTTCACCCACTAATCAACATAAAGACAGCTGGCATAGACCAGCAGGTTAGGAACCGAGCTATGAAAAAATTAGCGCTAAAAGCTATTAGCCTGCCTAAAGTACATAAAGAAAAACCGCGCTTCACCCTACCCCAGGGCATCAAGATTCCTGACCGGGAAAAGCTCGTGAGAATGGCCTTCCTGTGGCCAAGCCTTCTCGGTGTTGGTATTTTCTTTCTGCTGCCGATGCTGGTTGTGCTATATTATTCGCTGATCGATAATCCGATCAGTCATAACTTCGTTTTTCTCGATAATTTTATCGCCCTATTTAATAACGACGCTTTTAAAACAGCTGCTACCAATACCCTTACCTTTTCAGCTATCGCTGTTCCTTTAGCGGTAATCCTGGCCATGGGACTGGCAATTTTGCTGGAGGCTAAAATACCGTTTAAAAGCCAGTTTAGAACCTTCTTCCTCTCGCCAATGATGGTGCCAGTAGCATCAGTGGTGCTCATTTGGCAAGTTTTATTCAGCCATACTGGTGTTTTTAATGATTTTCTATCCATATTTGGTGTTACGCCGATAGACTGGCTCAAATCTGAATACAGCCAGATCGTGGTAGTCTTATTATTCTTATGGAAAAACCTGGGCTATAATATGATTCTTTTCATGGCAGCTCTTTCTAATATTCCCCGTGATCTGCTGGAAGTCGCAGATATGGAAGGCGCCAGTCCCTGGTTTAAATTTGTGCAGGTGAAGCTGCGCTTCTTATCACCGACCATTCTTTTTGTCACTATCCTTTCCCTGATCAATTCATTCAAAGTTTTCAGGGAGGTTTATTTGCTCACCGGAGATTATCCCTATGGCGGGCTATATATGCTACAACATTTCATGAACAACACCTTCCGGTCCCTGGATTACCAGAAACTGGCGTCAGCGGCGATCGTCATGGCTATTGCAATGGTGATCATCATCGGCGTTCTCTTCATCATTGAGAACAAATTCGGAAAGGAAAAGCAAAATGGGATTATTTGATAGTCATAGTCATTTAAATGATGAAAAATTCGATGAAGACAGAGAAAAAACTATTGACGAAATAGTAAAATCAGGGGTAACAAATTTTATCACTGCAGGGTATAGTGTAGAAAGTTCAAAAAAAGCAATAGAGATAGCAAAAAAATATGATTTTATATACACAACTGCGGGTGTTTCACCTAATGATATTCCACAAGATGAAGATGAATTGTGGAAACAATTAGCTGAAATTGAGAATATTGCTAAAAATAATAGCAAAGTTCTTGCAATAGGTGAAATAGGACTTGATTATTATTGGAATACAGAAAATAAAGAATTACAAAAACTTGCTTTTATTGAACAAATAAAAATAGCAAATAAGCTTAATTTACCAATTGTTATACATACAAGAGAAGCAGTAATGGATACATTGCAAATTTTAAAAGAAAATAAAGTTGAAAATACAGGGATTTTTCATTGCTGTCCACAAAATAGAGAATTAATAAAAGAAGGACTAAAACTAGGATTCTATATATCTTTTGCAGGACCTATTACATTTAAAAACTCTAAAAATGCTGTTGAAATGATTAATTTAGTTCCAAATGATAGAATATTAATAGAAACAGATAGCCCATACTTAGCACCAGAGCCTGTTAGAGGAACTCGAAATACTCCTTCTAATGTTAAATTCGTTGCACAAAAAATTGCTGATGTAAAAGGCTTGACGTTAGAAAATGTGGAAAAAATTACTTTTGAAAATACAAAGAGAATTTTAAAAATGTCCTTTTAAAAGGACATTTTTCTATTTGATATTTCTTAATGCTTCAATTCTATCTTCTGTGCTTGGATGAGTAGACCACAAGCTAGAAGTTTTCTTTTTACCTTTTTCACCATTCTTTTTAAAAGGATTTATAATATACATATTTGCAGTCGCAGAGTTTGCACTTTTTAATTCATTAGGGTCGTTTTCAAGTTTTTGTAATGCAGAGATTAAACCATCTGGATTACGTGTAAATTCAACAGCAGTACTATCTGCTAAAAATTCTCTTCTTCTTGAAAGAGCAAGTTGCATTAAAGTACCAAATATCGGAGATAGTATTAAACATATAAGACCTAATAACATTAAAATACCATTTGCTTTACTATCACTATCTCTATCTTTTGAACCACCCCAGAAAATGATTCTTGAAAACATATCTGATAACATAACGATAAGACCTACAAATACGGAAACAACTGCACTTAAAAGTATATCGTAATTTTTAATATGACTCATTTCATGTGCAATAACACCTTCTAATTCATAATAATCAAGTTTTTGTAGTAAACCTGTTGTAACACAAATTATAGCATGTTCTGGATTTCTACCAGTAGCAAATGCATTTGGTTGAGCATCTTCTATAACATATAGGTCTGGCTTTTTTGGTAGACCAGCTGTTACCATCAAAGCATCTAAAATATTAACAAGTTTTAAATCTTCCTCTCGTGTTGCTGGACGTGCGTGACATGATGCTAAAACTATTTTATCACTATAATAATAAGAACCCCAAGCACTTGCAATAGAAAATATTAATGCAATTATTATCGAAAATTCACCAAAATTTAATGCGTTACAAATGTAGTATATTATAAGAGTTACAACAATTATAAATATTGAAATTATTATTCCTGATTCAAATTTATTTTTTTTACTGGCTCTAAACATAAAAATCTCCTTTCTATATTGATAAAAGGGGTGTCTTTAAGACAACCCCTTTAAATTACTTATGCATTTTTCCCAAAATCAACTTTTACATTTTTTCTAGCTTCATTGTTTTCGACAGCAAATAATTCACGAGGTTTGAAGTTGAACATGTTTGCAATGATGTTAGATGGGAAAAGTTGTAATTTTTCATTATACATTGTTACATTATCATTGTAGAATTGTCTAGAAAAAGAAATTTTATTTTCTGTATTTCTTAATTCCTCAGATAATTCAGAAAAGTTTTGATTTGCTTTTAAATCTGGGTAATTTTCAGAAACAGCCATTATTGTTTTTAATGCACCTGATAATTGATTGTCTAATTCGGCTTTTTCGGTAACTGTTTGAGCATTTGCCCATGATGTTCTTAATTCTGTTATTTTTTCAAATGTTTCTGATTCATGTGCAGCATATCCTTTTACAGTTTCAACAAAATTTGGAATTAAATCGAATCTTCTTTGTAATTGGACATCAATTTGACTCCATGCATTATCAACTTTTACTCTTCTAGATACTAGATCATTGTACATTGATATTACTGCGATTACAAGTATTACTACTATTGCTAATATAATCCATCCCATATTTTTTTCCTCCTTTTTTATTATATACAAGTTACAACTTGATAATAACATAAATTAAGATTTTTAACAAGATATTTTAAATATTATATAAAAATTTTTGAAAAAAATGGTACTATTTCCAAGGTGTGTAGCATATATTATAATGAACCAATTGCAACTCTAAGCTTGTACAAATTTGACAAAAAACATAAAAAGTAGTATAATTAAAATCGATGCCAAAAGGAGGTATTAAAAATTTATGAAAAAAGAAGAAAAAGCTTCAATTTCTATAATGAAAATCATATGTGTTAGTATAATATTAATATTAATTTCTGGAATAGGAGTAATGGCAGTAAATACAAATTTGAAAGATATTAAAATTGTACTACAAAATGGATATGAATTAACAGTGTTAACATCCAAAACAACTGTTGATGAAATATTAAATGAAAATAATATTGTATTAGATGAAAATCAAAAAACAATACCAGAAGCTAATGAAGAAGTAGCAGCAGGAGCTGTTATCAAAATAGTAGATAAATCATACAACGAAGTTCAAATAGCTAAAGTTTCAGAAGAAGGTGTACAAACAACATTAGATGAATTATTAAATAATTATGCACCAATTACAGAAAAAATAGTTACAGAACAAGTTGAAATACCTTATGAGACAGTAACAAAAAATACAACAGGAACAACTACAAATACAACAAATAGAGTATTACAACAAGGAAAAAATGGATTAAAAGAAGTAACTTATAAAATTAAATATCAAAATGAAGTAGAAATTGAAAAAATACAATTATCTGAAAAGGTAATTAAAGAACCAGTAAACAAGATTGTACAAGTAAATAAAGTTGTAACATCAAGATCTGGTACAACATCAAGAGAAACAGCAAGTACTGTTCAAACAACAAGTGGTGGAAAATGGACATATTCATCAAGTGATATGGATTTATTATGTGCAATTACAGCACAAGAATCAGGTTCTAGTTATACAGGAGCCTTAGCAGTAATTACAACAGCATGTAATAGAGCAGAAAGTGCTAGATGGAGCAAAAATGGTTCAGATCCATTAAGCCAATATAAAGCACCAGGACAATTTTGCTATTCAATTGATAGTTATTGGAAGAAAAAATTAAACGGAAATTACCCATCATATGTAGTTCAAGCAGTTACAGATGCATTAAATGGTAAAAGAAATCATAATTATTTATCTTTTAGAGCAGCTGGAACACATGCAGGTACTTATATAGGTGGAAACGTATATTTCTAAAATTAAATTTATAAAAAACATATGATTTATATAAAGAATCCTAGAAATGGGGTTCTTTTATTTGCTATTTTTTAGTAAATGTAGTACAATGGAAATGTATAAAAAACGTTGATTGAAATTAAAAGAAAATTAATAAACCAAATAGAAAAATGGTGGAAAGGAAGAAAAATGAAGCTAATTTCATGGAATGTTAATGGAATAAGAGCATGTTTAACAAAAGGATTTGCAGAAACATTTAAAAAGATGGATGCTGACATATTTTGCATACAAGAAACAAAATGCCAACCAGAACAAGTAGAATTAGAATTTGAAGGATATACAAGTTATTGGAATAGTGCAGAGAAAAAAGGATATTCCGGAACTGCAATATTTACAAAACAAAAGCCTTTAAATGTAACATATGGAATAGGAATAGAAGAACATGATAAAGAAGGTAGAGTAATAACGTTAGAATTTGAAGAATTCTATATGGTAGATATATATACACCAAATTCAAAAAGAGAATTAGAAAGACTAGATTATAGACAAATATGGGAAGATGAAATACGAAAATATTTGTTAAAACTAAATGAAACAAAGCCAGTAATAATGTGCGGAGACCTAAATGTAGCACATGAGGAAATTGACTTAAAAAATCCAAAAACAAATAGAAAAAATGCTGGATTTACAGATGAAGAACGTCAAAAAATGACGGAATTATTAGATGCTGGATTTACAGACACATTTAGATACTTATATCCAGATAAAGAAAATGCATATAGCTGGTGGTCTTATATGGGACATGCAAGAGAAAAAAACGTAGGGTGGAGAATAGACTATTTTATAGTATCAAAATCAATAGAAAGTAAAATAAAAGAAGCTACAATATATCCAGAAATAATGGGAAGCGACCATTGCCCAGTTGGACTAGAAATATAAATTTTAGATATATGTGACCAAGTCTATGATCTCGGAAAAATAAGAGTTTGAGACGGGGCTATTAATTCTTAAAAATTGAATGAATGGAGGAAAGAAATGGAAGAAATAAAGCAAGGGTGGAAAAAAAGAATATCATGGCTATTAATAGCATTAATTGTAGTTATTGTATATAAAATGTTGGATAATTTCTCAAATATACAAGAATGGTTTGGATCATTTTTTAGAATAATGAAACCATTTCTAGTAGGATTGTTAATTTCATATATTTTGTTTATGCCATGTAAAAAAATAGAAAGTATATTATTAAAATCAAAATTTAAATTTATAAATAAAAAGGCAAGGGGATTGTCTGTAATTGCAACATATATAATTTTTGTTTTAATAATAATTGTT
>ERZ826242.3337-NODE-3337-length-11765-cov-7.195559_pt1 | contig 11765 bp, 10 predicted proteins | sample MGYA00519871_ERZ826242 | MGnify/ENA primary metagenome ERZ826242 (study PRJEB31778, sample SAMEA3449226) | human gut metagenome | biome: human gut; feature: human-associated habitat; material: faeces | place: United Kingdom | collected 2010/2012 ...
AATAATTTAATTCAAATAAAATAATTAATTAAATAATTTAATTCAAATAAAATAAAAGGTGGATTTTCCACCTTTTACTTTTTATATATTTACTTTTTCTTTTTTCGATACAACATTTTCTTTTTCTATTGCTTGTTTTTGTTTTTTCTGATTTTTCAAATTATCTTTTGCTACAGTCATTAAAAGTTTAATTCGGTTTGCTTGATTTGTTTCACTTGCTCCTGGATCATAATCAACAGGGGAAATATTAGCATTTGGATATTTTTCTCTAATGGTTTTAATAACTCCTTTACCTACAACATGATTTGGTAAACATGCAAATGGTTGTACACAGATAATATTTGGAATGCCATGTTCGATATATTCAATCATTTCTGCTGTTAAAAACCAACCTTCTCCTGTTTGATTTCCAATAGATAAAACATCTTTTACTTGATCTTCTAAGTGCCAAATATCACATGGAGGTAGGTATCCCTTTTTGGATTGAGACAAAGCTATTTTCGTATCTTTTTCTAAGATATCAATTAATTTAATTGCAGCTTTAGAAATTTTAGCAATGGTAGGTGTGGTTTTTAATAAACTATTAAAGGTAATTTTATGAGTTGCCATAAATTTTATAAATCCCATAAAATCAGGAAGAATAACTTCTGCACCTTCTCTTTCTAACATATCAGCAGCGAAATTATTTCCGAAAGGATGATATTTTATTAATACCTCTCCAACAATACCTACTTTTGGTTTTTCAATAGAAGTATCTAATTCTATTTTTTCAAAATCATTTACAATATCATAAATACTTTGTTTAAATTCTTTATTGTTTGATTTTTTAATAAGTTCTTTACAACGCTTCATCCAAGAATCAAATAATTTTTGTGTTTCACCTTTATGCACTTCATAAGCTCTATTTTTTGTTAACACTTTTTGTAATAGATCTGCGTAGATAACACATTTTAATAATTTATCTAATAAAGGAATCGTTAATTTGAATCCTGGAACTTTTTCCATACCAACAACATTAAATGAGATTACTGGGATATTTGGAAATCCTGCATCTTTTAAGGCTTTTCTAATAAATCCGATATAGTTTGTAGCTCTACATCCACCACCTGTTTGTGACATAATTAAAGCTGTTTTATTTACATCGTATTTTCCTGATTGAAGAGCTTCTATCATCTGTCCAGTAACTAAAATAGAAGGATAACAAGCATCATTATTAACATACTTTAAACCAGTTTCTACTGTTCTTTGAGTACATTCACGTAATAATTCTAAATGGTAACCTGAAGCTTGCATTGCTGTTTCTAATAGTTCAAAATGAATTGGAGCCATTTGAGGACATAGGATTGTATAATCCTTTTTCATCTCTTTCGTAAATATTTTTTTATTTAATTCGTAATTTCCTTCATTAGCAGAATCTTCTTTCATATTTAAACGTTTATTCATACTTGCTAATAAAGAGCGGATACGAATACGAACAGCACCTAAATTATTTACTTCATCGATCTTTATTAATGTATACATTTTTTGATAACTTGATAAAATTTCTTCTACTTGATCTGTTGTAACAGCATCTACTCCACAGCCAAATGAATTTAATTGAATTAATTCTAAGTTTTTATGCTTTCCAACAAAATCAGCAGCAGCATATAATCGTGCATGGAATACCCATTGATCAACCACTCTTAGAGGTCGTTTAGCTTCTGCTTGGTGTGCAACGCTATCTTCTGTTAAGACACATAATCCAAGACTAGTAATTAAAGTATCGATACCATGATTGATCTCTGGATCTACATGATATGGGCGACCTGCTAATACAATTCCTTTTAAATTGTTTTCTTCAATGTATTTGACCGTATCAATTCCTTTTTGGTAAATATCATTTCTTGATTTTTGATATTCTGCTTCTGCTTTTTCAGCAGCATTCATAAGCTCTTTTTTTGTGAAGTTAAATTTTTTAAATTCTTCTAATTCTAATAAACGTTTTGTTAAATTTTTTGCATCAAAAGGTAAGAATGGATTTAAAAAAGTAATATCTTCAGCTTTCAATTCTTCTACATTATTCTTTAATACTTCAGAATAGGAAATGACAATTGGACAATTATAGTGATTGTCTGCTTTTTCGTATTCCTTTCTAGAATATGGCATACAAGGATAAAAAATAGTTTTTATGCCTTTTTCAAGTAAACTAATAATGTGACCATGCGCTAATTTAGCGGGGTAACATACTGATTCTGATGGCATGGATTCCATTCCCTTTTCATAAGTACTACGATTACTCTTTTCTGATAATATAACACGAAATCCTAATTCAGTAAGGAAAGTAAACCAGAAAGGATAATCTTCATACATATTAAGAACTCTAGGAATTCCAATTGTACCTCTTGGAGAATCTTTTTCTTCTAGAGGAGTATAATTAAATAATCTTTCTTGTTTATATTTAATTAAATTTGGCAATTCACTATTATTAGATACAATTCCTGCACCGCGTTCGCAACGGTTACCAGAAATATGCTTGTGACCATTGCTAAAAGAATTTATTGTAAGTAAGCAATGATTTTCACATTTGTTACAACGAGTATGAGTAATTTTAATTTCTAATTTATCTAAATCTTCTAATTTAGAAATAGTAGACATGTATTCCATATCAAAGTTAGATTCATATTGTTCTTTAGCAAGAAGAGCAACTCCATATGCACCCATTAGACCAGAAATATTTGGTCTAATTACGTTTTGACCAACAATTAACTCAAAAGCTCTTAGGACAGCATCGTTATAGAAGGTTCCACCTTGTACAACAATATGGTTTCCAAGTGTTTTTACATCACGTACTTTCATTACTTTTTGAATTGCATTTTTGATAACAGAATAAGAAAGACCAGCAGAGATATCTCCGACAGAATATCCTTCTTTTTGAGCTTGTTTAATTTTAGAGTTCATAAATACAGTGCATCTTGAACCAAGATCAACAGGTCTTTTTGCAATTAATGCTTCTTTTACGAATTCCTCAATAGAAATATTTAAACTTTTTGCAAATGTTTCTATAAAAGAACCACAACCTGAAGAACATGCTTCATTTAGCATAATGTTGTCGATAACTCCGTTTTTCATTTTAATGTATTTCATATCTTGTCCACCGATATCAACGATACTTGTAACATCAGGTTGAAATTGCTTTGCTGCTGTATAGTGAGCAATTGTTTCAATTTCATTTAAATCAACATTAAGTGCAGTTTGGATTAATTTTTCACCATATCCAGTTACTCCACTATAACGAATTTTAGCTTTTTCAGGAAGTACGGAATAAAGTTTTTTTAGCATTCCGATTACACTTTTTAAAGGATTTCCTTCATTACTTCCATATAAAGAATAAAGTAAATTTCCATCTCGATCAATTAAAACTAATTTTGTTGTAGTTGATCCAGCGTCAATTCCAATAAAACAATCGCCAGAATAAAAAGATAGATCTGCTTCTTTTACATTTGATAAAGAATGTCTTTCTTTAAATTCTTGATATTCCTTTTCATCTTTAAATAAAGGATCTAAAGGGTGAGAAGTATCATCATGAGATTGTCTTAAATTTTCTATCTTTGTTTTTAATTCTTCAATTGTAATTAGATTTGAATCAATTGAATCTAATGCAGCACCTTTTGCTACTAATAAATGAGCTTCTTCAGGTACAATAATTTCTTCAGGCTTTAAGTCAAGTGTTTCGATAAATCTTTTTCTTAATTCGGACAAATAATTTAATGGTCCTCCTAAGAATGCCACAGAGCCTCGAATTGGTCTACCACAAGCTAACCCACTTATTGTTTGGTTAACAACTGCTTGAAAGATGGATGCAGCAATATCAGATTTTGCAGCTCCTTCGTTTAATAATGGTTGTACGTCTGTTTTTGCAAATACACCACATCGAGAAGCAATAGGATAAATTGTTTGATAATCCTTTGCAAGTTCATTAAGACCAGCAGTATCAGTATGTAATAAAGAAGCCATTTGATCTAAGAATGCTCCTGTTCCGCCAGCACAAGTTCCATTCATACGTTGTTCAATGGATTGATCAAAGTAAATAATTTTTGCGTCTTCTCCACCTAATTCAATTACAACATCAGTTTGTGGAATATATTTTTCAACAGCTCTTTTGCAGGATACTACCTCTTGAATAAAAGGTACTCCTAAAAAACGAGAAGCAGACATTGCTCCTGATCCAGTTAATGCAATGGTAAAAGAAGCATCTGGATACATTGTAATAAGTTCTGTTAAAACATTGCATACTGTATTTTTAGTATCAGAAAAATGTCTTTTATAATTGGAATATATTTGTTTATTATTTTTATCAAAAACGACTATTTTTACTGTTGTTGAACCTACGTCAAGCCCAACATGCAAAATTTCTTTCATGTAATTTCTCCTTTCTTTTTGCTTTATGCAAAAAGCTAATAATTCACCACTAATTGTATATGCAAAACGTAATTTTGTCAAATGGTAAAACGTGGGAAAATATAGGGAAGAAAGAGATTAAGAGTTTAAAGAAAAAATGAAAAGAAAGGATTTCCATATAAAATAGTTCTAAAAAATACTTGTCTATAATAAGATTAATTAACAAATTAAGGGAGGGAAATATATGAAAAGAAAAGAAGGAATATGGATTATTGCCTTTTTAGTGATTTTAGTTTTGCTTATTCGGAGGATTTTTAATTTATAAAAAATTAAATGATGAGAAAAATGATATTGGAACAGAATATACACCACAAGAAGAAATTAGTGAAGAACAATTAAGGCAAACGATGATTACTTTGTATTTTAAAGAAAAAGAAACTGGAAAAATTACTCCAGAGGCAAGAAAAATTGATGCGAATTTACTTGCAAAGGATCCATATTTATATTTGTTAACGGAATTAATAAATGGACCAAAAAATGAACGATTAGAAAGATTAATCCCAGATGGAACAAAAGTAAATAAAATAGAATTGAAGGGATCCGTTTTATGGATCGACTTTTCAAAAGAATTTGTTCAAAATGCAAAAGCAGGAGACGAAGAAAAAATAATAAAATCCATCGTAAATACTTTAACAGAATTAAATGAGATAAGTTCAGTGAAAATATTAATTGAAGGAGAAGAGGGAAAAGGATTTTTAAATGGAGATATTAATTTTAACAGTCCATTTGAAAGAGTCGATCAGGTATTTTAAGGTCGAAAAATATGGTATAATTTAATTCCCTTTACAATCTTTTTAAAATTGCAAAGAAAATTTTCTACTTGATGAAGAGAACAGATAAGGTTCTCTTTTTTTTCACATATTTTATTTTGAGAACAATTTGAGGAATTTTTAAAATTCATATAAATACTCTCCTTTTGCACTTTTTTTCATTTTAGTATATAATATGAAAATAATAAAAATATGTTAGAGGTTATTATGAAAATAAAGGAAGAAGAGAGAATTGATGATTTAGATAATGAAGGACTAAAGATAATTCAGAAAAAAAATGGATTTTGTTTCGGAATGGATAGTATTCTTCTATCTAATTTTGCAAAAGGTATGAAAAAGAATTCTATACTTTTAGATTTAGGATCTGGCACGGGAATTTTAAGTATTCTTTTATCTAAAAAGAGTGAGTGTAAGAAAATTTATGCGGTAGAAATTCAGCAAGAGATGGCAGAAATGATAAATCGTAGTATAAAGATGAACCATTTAGAAGAAAAAATATGTGTTATTAATGAAGATATTAGAAATTTATTAACACATTTTGAGAAACAAAGTGTAGATGTGATTGTAACAAATCCACCATATAAAAAAATAAAAACGGGTATTGTAAATGAAAATAAAAACAAATTGGTTTCTAGGCATGAAATAGAGGGAAATTTGGAAGATTTTATTAATATTACATATCAATTATTAAAAGACCACGGAGAATTATATATGGTTCATAGACCAGAAAGATTAGCTGATATTATAGAACTTTTAAGAAGATATAAAATAGAACCTAAAAATATTCGTTTTGTTTATCCTAGAATAAATCGAGGATCAAATTTGGTTTTAATACGAGCAGTAAAAAATGGAAAAGAATTTTTAAAAATAGAAGAACCATTAATTATCTATAAAGAAAATGGAGAATATACAGAAGAATTAATAGAAATATATAAGTAAAGAGGGAGAAAGATGAAAGGAAAGTTATATATTGTAGCAACTCCAATTGGAAACTTAGAAGATATTACTTTGAGGGCAATTAAAGTTTTGCAAGAAGTTGATATCATTGCAGCAGAAGATACAAGGCATAGTTTAAAGTTATTAAATCATTTAAAAATTTCAAAACCTCTTATTAGCTATCATAGGCATAATGAAGAGATAAAAACGGATCTTTTAATTAGCAAATTAAAAGAAGGAAAAAATATTGCTCTTGTTTCTGATGCTGGAACACCTGTTATTTCTGATCCAGGAGAAGAGATCGTAAAAGAAGCAATTGTCAATCAGATTGAAGTAATTCCGATTCCTGGAGCATGTGCAGCAATTAATGCATTGGTTGCTTCTGGACTTACAGCAAAAGAGTTTTGTTTTTTTGGTTTTTTACCAATTAATAAAAAACTAAGAAAAGAAAAATTAGAACAGATTCGAAACGAGAATAAAACAACTATTTTATACGAAGCGCCACATAAATTGGAAAATACTTTAAAAGAATTAGAATTAATATTAAGTGACAGAAAAGTAGTACTTGCAAAAGAACTTACTAAAATTCATGAATTTTTTTATAGGGGAAATATAAAAGATATACGAAATCAGATAGGAGAGCCAAAAGGAGAATTTATTATTTTAATAGAAGGAAATCCGACGAAAGAAGAGGAAAGTAAAAAAGAATTAAATGAACTAACAATAGAAGAGCACTATGAATTTTATGAAAAGCAAGGCTATACGAAAAAAGAAATTATAAAAAAGATAGCAAAAGATAGAAATGTAAGTAAGAACGAAATTTATATGCAATTTTTAAAAAAGAAAGATTAACTTAATGTTAATCTTTCTTTTCTGCTTGAACTTCTTCTGCAATTTTTTCAGAACATTTTGAGCATATTAATTTATCTTTAAATTGTATAAGTTTTTTTGTGCTTCCACAAAAAACACAATTTGGTTCAAATTTTTTTAATACAATGGATGAACCATCAACATAGATCTCAATTGGGTCTTTTTCCTTAATGTCGAATTTATTTCTTAATTCGATTGGAATAACTACTCGACCTAATTCATCAACTCTTCTTACTATACCTGTTGATTTCATATTTTATACCTCCTCAAACTTACAGCAAACGACATTTTTTACATCTTTATAATACCATATAAACATTTATAGGTCAATATAAATCAGCAAAAACCATTTACCTTTTTGTGGAAAAAATAATACTTTAAAAAGAATATCAAACAGTAAAAAGCATAGTATTTATAAAAGGAGATAAAGAAATGTTAAATGTTATTTGGCCAATATTTATTATTGTTTCGTTCGTATATGCCATTTTTATTGGGAATATAGAAAGCATTAATAATGGTATATTTGAATCTTGTAAAAATGCAGTAGAATTGTCACTTACTTTTTTAGGAACGATGTGTTTATGGAATGGAATCATGGAAATTGCTAGAAAAAGTAAGTTTACTGAGATTTTATCAAAATTATTAAGCCCTGTTGTGAAATTTTTATTTCCGGACATAAGAAAAGAAGATAAAGTATATCAAGAAATTTCTATGAATATGATTGCTAATATTTTAGGATTAGGAAATGCAGCAACTCCAATTGGACTAAGAGCTATGGCGTTATTACAAGAAGAGAATGAGAACAAAGATACAGTTTCAGACTCAATGGCAATGTTAATTATTTTAAATACAGCTTCTATTCAAATTATTCCAACAACAGTAATTGCAATTCGAAGTTCTTTGGGATCAAACTCTCCAACACAGATAATTGTTCCTGTATGGATTGCAACAATTATAGCTGCGATTACTGGTATTTTAATTACCAAACTAAGTATAAAAAAGTCAAAAAGGAAGAAGGAATGAAAATGATTCGTTATATTTCAGCAGCAGCAATGCCAATTGTCATTCTAATAATAATAGGATATGGAATATTAGAAAAAAATAAAGTATATGATACTTTTTTAATAGGAGTAAAAGAAGGTGCAAAAATAGTAATTAAATTATTTCCTACCTTATTAGGAATATTTGTTGCAGTAGGAGCTCTAAGAAGTTCTGGTATTTTAGACTTAATGATTCAAATTATTTCGCCAATCACCAATTTTTTAAAAATACCAATGGAAATTATGCCACTTGCAATGATAAGACCAATTTCAGGTAGTGCTTCTATGGCTGTTGCAACAGATATTATGACAAAATATGGTGTTGATAGTACGATTGGTCTAATTACTTCTACAATCATGGGATCAACAGAAACTACATTTTATACAATTGCAGTATATACAAGTGCGGTTGGAATAAAAAAAATAAGATTTGTCTTAAAAGTTGCTTTGTTGGCTGATTTAGTAGGAATTCTTACTTCGATATTTATCTATTCTATTTTATAAAGAATAGATAAATGGCAAAAAATGCCAAAAAATGTCGAAAGAATTTTGTTGACAAATGTGCATTTTAGGCGTATTATAGAAACATAATTTAATTCAAAAGAAAGGAAAAAATGTTTTTAAAAATTTTTTTATTTATTTCAATATTTTATTTTATCAAAAAAATTGTTCAAAAATTTTTTTCAAAAAGAATTAAAAATCTAATAAAAAATCCAAATTAAATTTATAATTAATTATTTATTGTTATTAAGCTTACAGAAGGAGCAAAATTCATTCTCTCTCTTATTGTTGAGTATTATTATTTCTTAGCTCCCCCCTATAAGCAAGAATTTTATTATAAAACAACTTGTTCCTTCTGTATAGACCCCCTATATATATTACCAATGATACGTTTCATGATGTGAAATTTTAAAAGCACGAAATAGCTGTTCTAATAAAAAAATTCTAATTAATTGATGAGGAAATGTTAATTTTGAAAAACAAACTTTTTCTTGACAGTAAGACAAAACTTGTGAGTCGAGTCCTAAGGTTCCTCCAATAACAAAAGTAATGGAACTATTATAATTTAAAGCAATAGAATCTATTTTTTTAGAAAATTCTTCAGAAGTGAATTCTTTTCCATGAAGATCCAAACAAATAATGTAGGAATCTTTTTTGATAGAAGACAAGATTTTTTGACCTTCTTTTTGCTTTATTGAATCGATTAAGTTTGCATTAATCTTATCCGGCAATTTTTCGTCGGAAATTTCTGTAATTGTTAAATTACAATATTTTGATAATCTTTTTGAATATTCTGCTACAGCATCTCGAAAAAAAGATTCTTTTAATTTACCAACGGTAATAATATGAATAGATAACATGCATTACTCCTTTATGATACTTCAATTAATTTACTTGGAGCAAGTCTACTTGCAACAGATACGTGAATTGAATTTTCATCGAAATTACTTTCAATTAATTCATCAATTACTGTTTTATATGCTAATTCTGGAAAATTATTTTCTTTACTTAAATGTCCTAAAGTAACTTCTTTTAATCCAGATTTTAATAAATAGGCAATTGTTTTTCCTGCCATTTGATTAGGTAGATGACCATTTGGCCCAGCAATTCTTGTTTTTAAATGATAAGGATAGGAACAACATTTTAAGATTTCTGGATCATAGTTAGACTCTAACATAATGAAAGAGCTACCTTCTAATTTTTCAAGAATTGGTTTGGTCATATGACCTAAATCTGTGGCAATACTTAATTTTTTATTTTCATGATATATATTAAACCCACAAGGATTTGCAGCATCATGAGGGATTGGAAATGGTTCGATTGTTAAATCTCCAATTTCGAATTTTTCAGTAGGATTGAAATATTTTTGATTATAATAAGAAATTTTATCTTTTTGTTTTGGCATTGCATCCCATGTTTTAGAATTGGCAAATACAGGAATATTGTATTTGGCTGAAATAGTTCCTAAGCTCTGAACATGATCTATATGTTCATGTGTAACTAAGATAGCGTTAATTTCGTTAATATCACTCTGCAAAGAAGTAAGTGCAGAAAGAATTTTTTTTGCACTTACTCCAGCATCAATTAGTATTTTTGTATTTTCACTTTCTACAAATAAACTATTTCCTGTACTTCCACTATATAAACTAATAAAATTAAGCATACATTTTCTTCCTTTGCATTATTCCGTTACTCTTTCAATATGAGCACCTAAGTTTCTAAATTTTTCTTCTATGTTTTCATATCCTCGATCGATATGTTCTAAATTATATACTTCAGTTTTTCCGTCTGCGATAATACCAGCAATAATTAAAGCTGCACCAGCACGTAAATCAGTAGAATATACAGGAGCACCTGTTAATTTATCTACTCCTTCAAAAACAGCGGATTTTCCTTGAGCTGTGATATTTGCTCCCATTTTATTCAATTCTGCAGTATATTGAAATCTAGATTCCCATATACTCTCATTAATAATGCTAGTACCTTTTGCAGTAGATAAGACAACTCCGATTTGAGGTTGCAAATCAGTAGGAAAACCTGGATAAGGTAATGTCTTTATAATAGCTTTTGAAGGTCTTTTATTGCACCATACTCTTAAGGTATCACCATCAATTGCTTCAACATGTGCTCCTACCTCTAAAATTTTTGCAGTAACACAATCTAAATGTTTTGTAATACAGTTTTTAATAGTAATATCTCCTCTAGAAGCAACAGCTGCAAGCATAAAAGTTCCAGCTTCTATTTGATCTGGTACAACAGAATAAGTAGCATCACCATGTAAACGTTCTACTCCGTTAATTTTTATAATATCTGTACCAGCGCCACGAATATCTGCTCCCATAGTATTTAAGAAATTGGCAACATCAACAACATGAGGTTCCTTTGCGGCATTATCTATGGTTGTTGTTCCTTTTGCCAAAACAGCGGAAAGCATGATATTAATAGTAGCACCAACAGAAACCACATCCATATAGATTGAATTACCTGTTAATTTTTTTGCTTTTGCAGAAATCTTACCTTGAGATACTTCAACATTTGCACCTAGTAATTCGAATCCTTTAATGTGTTGATCAATTGGTCTAGGTCCTAGGTTACATCCACCAGGAAGACCAACTTCTACATCATGGCATCTACCAAGTAAAGCTCCAATTAAATAATAAGAAGCTCTAAATTTTCTTGTCATATCTAAAGGTGCTTTTGTAGAAGTAATATTTCTAGAATCTATTGTGATTGTATTTTTATCGTTCCAATGAATTTTAGCACCAAGTTTTTCTAATATGTTACAGGATATTTTAATATCACTGATATTTGGTATATTTTCAATTGTACAAACTCCATCAATCAAAAGGGTAGCAGGTATAATTGCAACAGCTGCATTTTTAGCACCACTAATGTTAACCTCTCCTTTTAGAGGAGTTCCTCCGGTAATTACTAATTTATCCAAAACAATTCCCTCCAAATTATTTCTTAATATATATAATAAGAAATATAATGATTTGCTAGAAAACAATGTTATTTACTTAACTTAATAGAGAAGTAAAATAAAGTTTCTAGAATCTTTTGTTATAAAATTTATTTCTATATGTAACAAAAATAGAGTGTAGTAATTACACTCTACATGACAATATAACATAAAACGAAAGGATTGACAACAGTTTTTTTATTACGTAGGAAATTTCGTTAGAAATTTCTGGAGTAACAAGGTTAAGTT
>ERZ826242.3345-NODE-3345-length-11735-cov-4.687842_pt1 | contig 11735 bp, 9 predicted proteins | sample MGYA00519871_ERZ826242 | MGnify/ENA primary metagenome ERZ826242 (study PRJEB31778, sample SAMEA3449226) | human gut metagenome | biome: human gut; feature: human-associated habitat; material: faeces | place: United Kingdom | collected 2010/2012 ...
GTCCCATGCCGAAGGCATGGGACTATTTATTTTGTTTTATTTTATTTATATATTTACGCATTGCCATATTTATGTATTGCGACACAGAACGGTCATCATCTTCTGCTAAAACCTGGATTTCGTCCAAAAGGTGCTTATCAATGGTAATACTTATTTTTATTTTCAGCGGTCTTGGCTGCCTTACTCGCTCCATGTTATTGTTTCCTTTAATATACTTTATATATTATTATAGCAAACAACTTTTAAAATCTATCCGGTCAGAGTATCAATTTTAATTATTTTATACCGTACAAAAGCATATTCTATAATGCCGCCTACAAAAATCCATAAATTAATATTTTTTATTCCTTAATAATTTCAAGATAATGGTCAAGTCTTTCGCTTACATACTCGGCAATTAGCAGTATCATTTTTTCAGCCTTGCCGTCACGATAAAAGCTGTCAAAGGCTTCATAATATCGTTTTCGGTCAGCAAATTTAACATTGATTGCAGGGTAGCCGCTTTGTATTAATTCCAGGTTTAAAACAAGCCGCCCTGTTCTGCCATTGCCGTCAATAAACGGATGTATACCCTCAAATTCTAAATGAAAACGAGCAATGCGTTCAATCGGGTGCATTACTTTTTTTCTGCTTTCGTTTTCCTTAAGCAAAGCTGTCATTTTAGGCTCAATAAGATACGGCTGGCAAGGCTCAGTATATGCGCCTGCAATAGCAACTGGGATTCTGCGGTAAACGCCTTTATCGTCCGGCTTGTCCATCAGCACAAGCGAGTGAATTGCCTTAATTTGAGCCTCGCTTAAACGCACTTTATTCTGTGCAATATTTTCAATATAAAGAAAAGCGTCACGGTGCCCAACCGCTTCAAGATGGTCCTTTATTGGCTTGCGGTCAATGGTCATGCCCTCAAGCACCATGGCGGTTTCTTTAAGGGTAAGCGTATTGCCCTCAATTGCATTTGAGTTATAAGTGAACTCAACCATAAATTCATCGCGCAAACGCTGTATTTCACCAGCGGTAAGCGGGCGCATACTATCCAGCTTTACCTTTTTTATATCAATTGCTTTAAAAACATCCGCAAATTCTCCACCCCTAGTTTTATTATGCAGCTTGCGCTTGTCTATCGGCTTTTCTGCTTTTGCGGGTATCATATATAATTTTCCTTTACGAAAGGCACCCTCAATTTCACCATTGGCACACAGCATGCGTACCCGGCGGGCTGAAATGCCCCATTTTTCAGCCGCTTGTGTGACTGTTAAATATTCCATATTCACACCTCCTAATTTAGTATATCACAATTATCGGAACAATTACAACGCATTTTTTGCTTTTTTAGTTGTAATTATTCCGATAAATACTATCTTAAAAATAAAAAGCCCTGGCATAAGCCAGGGCTTTTTTAACTAATTTTTATTGTTTGCAAAAGGTAGCTCAGTCATTCTTAACTTTGCGCAGCCATAAGGATAAAGCAGTATTTGCATTGGCTCTGATAAAGCAGTAGTATCATTAGGAACTTTTGCACACACGTTTATATAACGCTATTCAAACCCCCAGCCAATTTTTTGGACATTGGCTTTTATAACCAAAGGCGGGTTCTCGCTTGAAAAGGGGATGTTGCTAAGCGGCCTTTTTATCGGCACAAGCGTTTTGTCAGCATAGCCATAGCTCCAGTCAGACAGCGGCAGGTATTCATAGTCGCAGTATGGATACTTTCTTATAACCCCGTCCCTTTCATACTCATACTTTTTCTTCTCATATTTAATAGGAACAGAAAACACAAGTGACCCGCATTTAACAGTATTAAGCCCATACGGCCGCTTTTCAAAGTAGGGATTTGTATCAAAACAAATGTTAATCTCTTGTACTGACCCTCCCGCAATATCAAATACAACTTGGCCACATTCAGCCTTTTTACCATTTACCATAACATTTTTGGCAAAGGACGGTATGCGTATAACAAAAGTAAAGTCCTTTTTTGCCTCAATGCTGTATTTAAAGCTGTTTTCAAAGGGGTAGTTGGTTTCAAGTATAATATGCTTATCATCAGTTATAAGCTCAGTTGGTATGCCTATACAGCTTATAACCTTATCCCCATTGTGCATAAACGCGCTCAGCGCAAGCTTTGGCCAGCCCTGGCCAAAATTTGCAGTGCAACAGCCATAACCAGGCTCAAGGCCAAATAAAATCGATTCACGGCCATTGGTAGAGAATATCGGTTTACCGGTGAATTTCTGGCATGCAATTTGATTGCTCATCTGGTCATACTGGTGCGCCCACATATCGTCACTGATAGCGGCAGGCAGCGCATTAAACGCTATTACCTCCAGCCGCTCTGCCCATTTGCTCTGGCCTGTTATAGCATATAAAAGCTCATAGGAATACATTTGCTCAACTACTGCGCATAACTCTGTCCCTTGTATCGGGCTCAGCCCCGATAAGCACTCGTCGCCGGTAAAAATCTCTACAGCGGTTGAGTTGTACTTTTCAAGTATACCATGCAGATATTCCGCATTATCAGTGTATTGCTGCCCCAAAAGCCTAAAGGAAACCGCCTCATGCTTAAGCATCATGGCAATATTGACTATGTGCGTTTTCTGCCGCCAGTAGTTAAGCGGCTCTTGCCACAGCTGAACAAACTGGTTGTAATCGGCGCCCTGCTCCTTTAAAATTTTTGCAAGCTCTAATAGATTTCAAGCTGCCTTAAAAGCCAGCCTTTGGGCTTTAGCTCGCTCGTGGTATAAAATCTCCATTCACTCATAAAAACGCCTCCTTAATTTAGGGTTTTATTATATCACACTAAAAAAGCCGTGAACAGTGATAATATCATAACAAACATTTACAATATCACAATTTGTTGATATAATGTTACAGGTGATATTATGGAAGGTATACAATTAGATAAGCCTATATTATATAAAGGCGCGTCCCTTCGGTTTTTTAATAAAGGGGAGCGGCATGTGACCCGATTTTGTAAAGACGATGTGCTGCTGCTTGTATATGATGGCGTTTTGCGCTTTTCAGAGGATATGGTGCCAAAAGAGATACACGCCGGGCAGTACTATATACAACGGCATGACACATATCAGTCTGCAGACATACAAAGTGACAGCCCAAAATATCTTTATGTGCATTTCCTGGCACACTGGCAAAAAGGCAGTTCCGCCTTGCCCAAAAGTGGCGTGTTTGAATACGCAAATTTTAAAACGCTCATTGAGCAGCTTGACACACTAGCTCATACAAAAGCGCCGTATATCGAAAAGGCTGCAAAGTTTTATGAGCTGCTTGTAAAGCTAAATCAGCCGCGGCCGCAAAATACTACCGCCGGCCTTATGGCCGATTTTGCCTCAAAAGAATGCCAAAACCAGATAAGCCTTGACACTCTAAGCCAAAGGTTCCATTTTAGTAAAAACCAGATAATAAATATTTTCAAAAAGGAATTTGGTGTAACCCCTATAACTTATATAAACAATATAAGGCTTGAAAAGGCCGAGTATTTAATAGAGGTAACATCAAACCCGCTTGAGAGCATCGCTTTAAACTGCGGCTTTCAAAATTACTCACATTTTTATAAGCTTTTTTATCAAAAGCATAAACTGTCCCCAAACCAGTGGCGCTCAAAAAAGCGTATGGGTTAATTAAATTTTAAATAATCCCAAACCCACCTTTTTGTTTTTTTAAATATCAAAAGGGCATAATAAAACTAACTAAAAACGAAAGGGTGATTAATATGGCGGCAACAATGAAGGGTGCCGTGTCCTTTGGCCTTTTGCATGTGCCGGTCTCACTTCACACTGCAACGCAGGATAATGACATCCGCTTTAATCAGCTCTGCCGTGAAGACGGCTCGCGGGTAAAATACAAAAAGGTCTGTGCAGGCTGCGGTAGGGAGGTGGAGAATAAAGATATAGTCAAAGGCTTTGAGATTGAGCCGGGCAGGTACATCACTATGACAGATGACGATTTTGAAAAAGCTAAAATTCAAAAAGACAAAACCCTTGAAGTTCTACATTTTACAAGCCTTGATGATATCCGTCCCATATTCTTTGACAAAACCTATCACCTGGTGCCCGAAGCGGGCGGGGACAAGGCGTACGAGCTTTTGCGCCGTTGTATGCTAGAGCTTAAGGTGGTGGGCATTGCCAAAGGTGTCATTGGCCAGTCGGAGCACCTTATCGCACTAATCCCAACCGATGAGGGTATCCTTGCCGAAACGCTGTTTTTTAATGACGAGGTTAAATCCATGCCCAAAACCCCGGCAAAACCCGATATGACTGAAAAGGAGCTTGAGATGGGCAAGGCGGTAATAAGTGGGCAGATAAGGCCATTTACCCCTGAGCAGTACCACGACGAGTACCGGCAGCGGCTGTGGCAGATAATAATGGCCAAGGCGGAAAACCGCGAGGTTGTAGCCGCACCTAGCGACCAACCCGCCTCAGTCATAAATATGATGGACGCGCTGGAGCAAATGCTGGGCTCGACCAAACCACCCGCAAAAAAACCGCGCGGTAAAAAAGGCGCATGACAGGCGGACTATTTGAGCAAAACAATAACACCCCGCAGCATTATGAAAAAAATAATAGCAGCCCACCATCCGGACAGTTAAATAACAGCAACACCGGCATCACCTTAGGCAGCGGCGCACAGCATGACCTTTTTGAGCGCAAGGGACTAAGTCCTATGCTGATAGCACAGAGCAGCCCGCCCTTTTTCGAGCCGGACTATCTCTATGAGATTAAGTGGGATGGCGAGCGGTGCGTTGCATACCTTGACCCGTCCGGAAAGACCGAACTGATAAACAAGCGCGGCATGAGCATGCTTGCTAAAGTGCCTGAGCTTTCAGATATTCACGTTAATGCTAAAACCAAATGTATTCTGGACGGTGAGCTAATCTGTCTTAGCGGCGGTGCTCCCAGCTTTGAGGCTATCCAGCGCCGCAGCCTGATGACTAACCGTTATAAAATAGAGCTTGAGTCCCAAGCCCACCCCGCCGCTTTTATTGCTTTTGATTGCCTGTACAGCGGCAAAAGCGAGCTTTTAAACCAGCCGATTGAAAAACGTAAGCAGGCACTTTGCAGTTCAATTTCACAGTCTGAAAGACTAGCTATAAGCTGCGCCTATGACTATAAGTCAGCGCCAAGGCTTTTTGAGCTTACAAAAGCTAAAAAGCTGGAGGGCGTGGTGGCAAAACAAAAAGCCAGCCTGTATTATCCAGGCCGGCGCACTAAAAACTGGGTTAAGATTAAAAATTTAATGGACGATGATTTTGTAGTGCTGGGCTATGTCTATAAACAAAATAGTATGATAAGCCTTGTGCTGGGGAAGGTAAAAGAAGGCGCTTTTGAGTACCACGGCCATGTCACGCTAGGGGTGGGCGGAAGGGCGTTTAGCATAATAAAATCTCTAAAAACTCTAAAAACCCCGCCGCTTGCCCACTATGATTTAAAGGCAAATAAAGATGCCATCTGGGTTGAACCAAAGCTTGTCTGCACAGTCCAGTTTATGTACAAAACCCCGTCAGGCGCCATGCGCCAGCCAGTATTTAAAGGCCTGCGCTTTGACAAAATACCAAGCGAGTGTGTCTAAGTAATTTTCCTATCTGTCATATTTATCCGCAAGCTCGTTTATATCCCTTGTAAACTTCTTGATATTCTTGTTAGTAGTGCCGCGGTTTTTCATTATAACCTCTATAAGCCTGTGCCCTGCCTCCAGCAGCAGATCAAACAGCATGCTCACCTTGGAGGCGGGCTTTGCCTTTATAATCCTTGCGCCGGGGTCAAGCACCCGGTTTTGGGCAAGGTCAATACACCCGCCCGAGTATGGGGCAAATGTGTCAAACCCCAGCTTTTCTTTAATTGTCTCACAAAAGCTGTCCACCACGTCCGACTCGCCGTGCACCACGCACACCCGCTCAATCGGCGCGCCAACAGCGCCCAGCCAGGAAATAAGCCCCTCACGGTCGGCATGCCCGCTAATGCCGCGCAGCTGCTTTATCTGCGCGCGCACCTCAATGGTCTCGCCAAACAGCTTAACACTCTTAACCCCGTCCACCAGCGCGCGGCCAAGCGTGCCGGCCGCCTGGTACCCCACAAATAAGATAGTACACTCCGGCCGCCACAGGTTGTGCTTTAAATGGTGGCGTATACGCCCCGCCTCACACATGCCCGAGGCGGACAGTATCAGCTTGGGCCGCATATCGTCGTTTATCTGCTTTGACTCTTCACTTGTAACAGTGGTCTTAAGCCCGTCAAACGAAATGGGGTTCACCCCTTTTTTAACAAGCTCCATTGCCGCCTCGTCAAAGCACTCGGCCACATTCTCGTTAAATATGCGGGTGGCCTCAATGGCAAGCGGGCTGTCAACATACACATCAAAATCGCCCAGCCTTTTTTCCGCCTTTATCTGCCGCACAAAGTACAGTATCTCCTGCGTGCGCCCAACCGCAAAGGAGGGCACAACCACATTGCCGCCCCTTTCAAACGTCTCTTTGAGTATCTCATAAAACTCGCTTACATAGTCAGGGGTGGGCCCGTGGCTGCGGTCACCGTATGTAGATTCAATTATGACATAGTCCGCACCCTTTACCGGCTGCGGGTCCCTTATAATCGGCTGGTTAAGGTTGCCCACATCGCCTGAAAACAACAGCTTTTTGCTCACCCCGCCCTCGGTTATAAACACCTCAATTGCGGCCGAGCCTAAAAGGTGCCCCACATCGTTAAAGCGCACCTCTATCCCGTCACACAGCTTTACCTTTTGTCCGTACCGTAGCGGCACCATCAGCTTTATCGCGCCCTCGGCATCGTCCATGTCATAAAGCGGCTCGTACATCGCCGCACCCGAACGCTTGTTTTTGCGGTTGCGCCACTCAGCCTCAAACATCTGGATATGCGCACTGTCACGCAGCATTATTGAACAGAGGTCACAGCTGGCATCAGTCGCATAAATACTGCCGCCAAACCCGTTTTTGTATAGCAGCGGCAAAAGCCCCGAATGGTCAATGTGCGCATGGGTTAACAGCACAAAATCAATATCAGAGGCCGGCACTTTCAGCTCCTGGTTCTCATAAATGTCCGGGCCCTGCTGCATTCCGCAGTCAATCAGGATATTCCGCCCGCACGCCTCAAGATGGTGCATGCTCCCTGTCACCTCGTGCGCGGCACCAATAAAAGTAAGTTTCATATTTTTCCTCCCCTTTTATAATATCATAACATACTTGTAATGATTTTAAAACCCTTAAAACAGAGATAGCTGCCGGTACCGGCTTTTTGCACCGTAGTCGGGTATGTCGGTGTACTTAACAAGCTTTGGGCTTAAGTTGTCCAATACCGCCGAAAAGCTGCCCACACCGGTTATTATCAGCTCTCTACTCGCGCGGGTGAGGGCGACGTATAAAAGCCGCAGCTCCTCATCAGTATCAGTGCCCGGCTGGCTAAGCATTTTGTCATACTCGCCATCCAGCCCCATTACAAACACCGCGCCAAACTCCAGCCCCTTTGCGGCGTGCATGGTAATAAGCCGCACCGCGCCGGACAGCCTGTCCCCGCCCGACATGCGCATTATATCATACTGCCCGGCCCCCTCAAGCCTGTTAAGGAAATCCGGCATGCTGTCATCAAAAACACTGCTGTTTATAAAGCCCTGGTACGGCTTTGTAATTTTGGCCCCCATAAACTCTGCAAAATCGTGCAAAATCCCGGCCGGGCTTTTGTTTATAACCGGCAAAAACCTGGCATATGCCTTTAAAAACATATCAATGCTGTAATCACTTTCAAAGCCTGACACTGCCGCCTTAACACTTGATGCGCCTTTTTTAACCCTCTCGCTTACCACTGCTGCAATATCAGCCGGCGCCCCAAACGCGCCTTTAAGGCAGCCCGCAAGCGCACTGAGATTGCCGCCGCAGACAAGTGTGAAAAACGCCGCCGTGCCGCCCACAAACGCGTCCGATAAAAAATCATCGCCCCCCGCCAGCACGCAGGGGATGCTGCTTGCCCGAAGTGCTTTTTCCACTGCATTAAGCTGGCGGTGGGTGCGGCAGAGCACCGCAATGTCCGAAAACGCAAAGTGCTCTCCTGACTGACGCTGCCGCGCCTCCAGCATGCCCATGCCGCCGGTAAGCCTTGAAATCTCCCTTGCGGCAAATACCGACTGTGAAAACCCGTCCCGCGCAAGCGCACACTGGACCTTTATGCCGTCCGGCTGGTGCGGCAAAAGCTTTGGCGCTTTTGTGTACACCCCGGCCGCCACCGCCAGTATCTGCGGGCTGGAACGGTAGTTATCCTCCAGAGTAATTATATCAAAATCGTAGATAGGCTTCAGTTTGTCAAAATATTCGCTTTTAGCACCCCTGAACCCATATATGGCCTGGTTGGGGTCGCCAATCACAAACAGTCCGCCCCCTTTTGACCATTTAAGGGTTAACTCAAACTGCTTTTGGTTTATGTCCTGAAACTCGTCCACCAGCAGCTGTGCAAAACAGGTGTCAAGCCCCAGCGCCATATCCATCAAATCGTCAAAGTCCACCACATCTAAATCTGAAAGCGCACTTTCATACATCTTAAGCGCTTTGTCATCTATATTTTCAGCCTCGCCGGTGTTTTTGTACCGGCTTATGTCATACAGCATGTCAGTGGGCGTGGTGTCAAGCGCAAGCTTCTCTATTATATTTTTGCATATGCCAAGCGCATCGCACCGGCTTATAACCGTTACCGGCTTTTGCTTTTGTAAAAGGCTCAGCGCCAGCGCGTGAAAGGTGCCGACATTTATTTTGCCCGCGGTTTTACTGCCCAGCCGCTCACTAAGCCTTGCCCGCAGCTCGGCCGCGGCGCGCTGGGTAAAGGTCACTGCCGCAATGCTTTTTGGCGCTACACCCTTTTTCTCTATAAGATACGCCGCGCGCTGGATAAGCACCCGCGTCTTGCCAGTGCCGGGCCCGGCGATAACCATCACACTCTCGCTCTCGCTTTCGGCCGCACGCTGCTGTAAGTCATTAAGCCCCGCACCGTCCTCTTTATCCGGCTCAGGCTCCGCCTTGGCAGCTATCCGATTTGACTTTGTGGTGTCAGATTTTACGCTCTCAAACCCAAACAGCGCCGTCTGCCCCATAAGCGCCTGGCGCACATCATCAGTCAGCAGCCGTATTATTCCGTACTGCCCGTCAAACCCCGGCTGCTTTATCACCTCGCCCTTACGCATAAGCTGCAAAGCGGCGCTTATAGCCCTTGTGCCCACCGCTTCAATATCTGAAAGCTCGGCCTCGGTAAGCAGGTAAAACTCCGGCCCTAACTCATAAACCAGCTTAAAGTAAAGGCTTTGTGCCTTTTTGCTGCTAGGGCTTACGCCCAGCCCGTCAGCTATCACCTCCACAAGCGGGATAAGGCTCTTATACGCCTTGGCACCCTGCGGCTTAAAGCCTTGGGGCCTGTCTGCAAGCTCCATCACCCTGTGCTCAACGCCGACTGTTATTTTTTTGCCGCAGATAGGGCAGATGCCGCCGTATTTTTCCGTCTCAGAAGGGGTAAGGCACAGCCCGCATGCGCGGTGCCCGTCCATGTGGTACTTGCCCTCGTCCGGGAAAAACTCAACCGTGCCCTCAAACCCGGCCCCCGTCTCAAGCGCGCGCTTAAGCCCCCGGTAGCTCATTTCACAGCTGAGCATGTTTGCCTCCCTGCCAAGCTTTTGGGGCGAGTGCGCGTCCGAGTTTGAAACAAGGGTGTATCTGTCCAAAGCGGACACCTGCCAGTTCATAGCCGGGTCGCTGGAAAGCCCGGTCTCCAGTGCGTAAATGTGCTTTGAAAGCTCGCCAAAGCACTGCTCCACACTCTCAAATCCGGAAAATGCGCCCAGCATGGAAAAGTGCGGCGTCCAGATATGGGCGGGGATAAAGATAGCGTCAGGGCAGCTTTCAAGGGTCAGCTTTAACAGCTGCTCACTGTCAAGGCCTAAAATCGGCCGCCCGTCCGAGCGGATGTTGCCCACCGCCTCCAGCTGCCAGCTGAGCTTGTCCGCCGCCTCCAGCGACGGCAGAAGTATCAGGTTGTGCACCTTGCGCACCCGCCCGCCACGCTTATAAATACAGCTTATCTCACCGCTTATAACAAATTGCGGGCAAAAGCCTGCGTTAAAGCCGGGCTCTAGGCGGTACTGGCTTTTAAGGGTGTAAAACCCGCCCCCGTCCGCCTCAAGCTGCTCCCTAAGCTCGGCCCGGTAGGCGGGGTGGGTAAAGTCGCCAGTGCCGATAAGGGCAATGCCCTTGCGGCGCGCCCATAGCTCAAGGTGGGGTATGTCACAATCCCGGCTGGTGGCACGGGCGTATTTGGAATGGATATGTAAGTCTGCAAAATACATATTTTTTCTCCCCTTTATTAGGATTATATTATATCACGCATAAGAGTATATTAATATTAAATCTTTTTAAATTATTTACTTGACAATAGGGCTTTTATTTTATATGATTTGAACAAAAATAAGTATTGGAGGGCACAGCATGAACCAACAGCTCAAACTGGGTGCTGCCTACCACGGCAGCAGGATTTTAAGCGACGTCACAAAAGCAATGGCGGATATGGCAAAGGACAACTTCAACTTGGTAGTGCACATGTTCAGCCATAACGACTGGGAGCGGCACAAAAACCGCATGGCGGACATTGTAAAGGCCTCTAAGGACGCCGGCCTTGAGGTGTGGATTGACAACTGGGGCCTTGGCGGCCCGCCGGGTGACAAATCCCACTTTTTAGCGGCAAAACCTGATAGCCATCTCTACTTTTCAAACGGCGAGATGTCGCCGGACACTGCCTGCCTTAACAGCCCGGACTTTAGGGAGTTTACAAAGCAGTGGCTGGAGGCGGTGGCAGAGCTGGGCGCCAAAACCGTGTTCTGGGACGAGCCGCAGCTGCCCATCAAAAAAACGCCTAATGGCAATGTGTTCAGCTGTTGCTGCCCGCACTGCAAAAAGCTGTTTGAGAGCATGTATAATATTCCCATGCCGCAGGGGTACATAGACGGGTATGAGTTAAGTAATGAGCTTGAAAAGTTCAGGCTTTTTACAGTAAGCAGCTATTTTAGGGAGGTAACCGATTACAGCCATAGCCTTGGCATGTCAAACGTGGTGTGCGTAATGGTGGGCCAGCAGCACGGTATCAGCCTTGAAACGCTGGATAGCCTTTGCAGCGTGCCGCACCTGGAAAACATCGGGTCGGACCCGTACTGGTCCTCCACAAGGCAGGACGATGTGTACGATTTTGTGTACACCAAAACCTTAGATACGCTGGATGTAGCAAAGCGGTTTAACAAGCAGCACAATATCTGGATAAAGGCGTATAGCATCCCGCGCGGGCGGGAGGAGGATATTGTAACAGCGGCCCACGCCGCATATGACGCGGGCGCGCGCACACTGATTGCCTGGAGCTACATGGCTGGTGAGGCAAATGACTACGCCTCCCAAAACCCCATGGTGTCCTGGCGCAAGACGGTGGACGGGTTTAACCGCGTGCTCAATCTTGAGAGAGACCGGCTTCTTGAAATAAAGCGAAAGCAGCACGGGATATAAAATAAAAGGTGCAGTAAAAGTACTGCACCTTTTATTTTGGCCTTCTGTGGCTGTTTTAAAATGGAAAACGGCGTTGTAAAGGATAACGGGCTTGTATTGGACGATTTTAATAAATTGCTGGATTTTCTAGATTCTTAAGCTTTAAGGCGCAGGCTTTTAGCCTGCGCCTTAAAAGCACCCGCCCACCCACCCC
>ERZ826242.3351-NODE-3351-length-11725-cov-2.978663_pt1 | contig 11725 bp, 9 predicted proteins | sample MGYA00519871_ERZ826242 | MGnify/ENA primary metagenome ERZ826242 (study PRJEB31778, sample SAMEA3449226) | human gut metagenome | biome: human gut; feature: human-associated habitat; material: faeces | place: United Kingdom | collected 2010/2012 ...
GAAAGGAATACGAACGCATGGATACCAAGCAAAGTCTTTCGGAGCTGATCGCACAGGCCATCACGTCGAGCTTCCCGCAGGTGGAGAACCTTCCCTCCGCGGGGGAGATCGCGGGCTTTCTGGAGATTCCGCCCGAAAAGGAGATGGGCGACTACGCCTTCCCCTGCTTCAAGCTCAGCCGGACACTCCGCATGGGACCGCCGCAGATTGCCGCCAAACTGGCCGGGGCCATTGACGCGGGTGATCTGTGCCAGGCAAAGCAGATGGGGGGCTACCTCAACTTTTTCCTGAACCGGGAGAATTTCGCTCGGCGGACGCTGGAAAGCGTGCTCGCCGCCGACGGACGCTGGGGTGCAGGCGAGGAGGGCAAGGGAAAGACCATCTGCCTGGACTTCAGCTCCATCAACATCGCCAAGCGATTTCACATCGGGCATCTGAGCACCACCATGATCGGCCAGAGCCTACGCCGCATCTTCGACTTTCTGGGCTACAAAACGGTCGCCATCAACTATCTGGGCGACTGGGGCACGCAGTTCGGCAAGCTGATCTGCGCCTACAAGCTCTGGGGCAACCGGGAGGATGTGGAGCGTGAAGGCGTGGAAGCGCTCACCCGCCTGTATGTGCGCTTCCATGAGGAAGCCGAGCATAACCCCGCGCTGGAGGACGAGGGCCGCCGCTGGTTCAAGGCCATCGAGGACGGCGACAAGGAAGCTCTGGAGCTGTTCAACTGGTTCAAGGAGCTTACGCTCAAGGATACGCAGCGGGTGTACGATCTCCTGGGCGTGACCTTTGACAGCTACAACGGCGAAGCCTTCTTCAACGACAAGATGGGCCGCGTCATCGATGAGCTCAAGGCCAAAAACCTGCTTACCATCAGCGACGGAGCCTCCATCGTGGATTTGGACGAGGAAAAAACCGGCATGCCGCCCTGCCTGATTCTCAAAAAGGACGGCGCGACTCTCTACGCCACGCGCGACATCGCCGCGGCCCTGTGGCGCAAGGACGAATATGACTTTTACAAGTGCCTCTACATCGTGGCCTATCAGCAGGATCTGCACTTCCGCCAGTGGTTCAAGGTGGTGGAAAAGATGGGCTACGAATGGGCCAAGGACCTGGTGCACGTGGCCTTCGGCATGATCAGCTACGAGGGCCAGAGCCTCTCCACCCGCAAGGGCCACGTGGTGTTTTTGGAGGATCTGCTCCTCAACGCCATCCAGAAGGCCCGCGCCATCATCGAGGAAAAGAGCCCCGATCTGGACAACAAGGACGAAGTGGCCCGCCAGGTGGGCATCGGCGCGGTGATTTATGCGGATCTGCAAAACAACCGCATCAAGGATATTGACTTCAGCTGGGAGCGCGCGCTCAGCTTTGACGGCGAAACCGGCCCCTATGTGCAGTACACGCATGCGCGGTGCTGCTCGGCGCTGCGCAAGGCGGAGGGCCTTCCGCCCGCAGAACCCGACTATGCCGCGCTGTCCGATGATTTTGCGCAGGAGCTGCTCCGCCAGCTCAGCCGTTTTCCGGAAACCGTGCGCGAGGCAGCGGCACGCTACGAGCCCAGCATCGTGACCCGCGCGGTGACGGAGCTGTGCAAGGCCTACAACAAATTCTACTATGAGAACCGCATCTTGGAGGAGGACGCGGGCGTGCGTGAGGCGCGCGTGCGCCTGACCCGCGCCGTGCGCGACACCATCCGTACCGGACTTTGGCTGATTGGCATGGAAGCCCCGGAGCGCATGTGATGAAAACGGTATCCAGTCTCAAAAATCCTGCTGTACAGGCTGCCCGCGCCCTGCGCGACGCGCGGGAGCGCGCCCGCCAGGGCGCGTTCCTCTTGGATGGCGAGCATATGGTGGGGGAAGCCCTCGCGGCCTGTCCCGACCGGGTGAGCGCGCTGTTTGTGGACGAGGCGCGGGTGGAGGCTTACGCCGCCCTGACCGCGCTTGTGCCGCAGGCAGCGTGCTATGCCGTGCCCTCGCACGTGCTGGCGGCCATCTCGCAGGTCAAAACGCCGCAGGGCGTGGCGGCAGTCTGTGCCATGCCCCCGTCCCCCGCGCCGGAGGAGATGGGCAACCGGTTGATTTTGTTGGAAAACGTGCAGGACCCCGGCAACGTGGGCACGGTGCTGCGCACGCTGGATGCGGCGGGATTTGATGGCTGCATCCTCACACCCGGCTGCGCCGACCCCTTTGGCCCCAAGGCGCTCCGGGCAACGATGGGCAGTGTGTTTCGCGTGCCGGTGTGTTCCGTGGGAAATACGGTGGAAACCGTACAGGCCCTCAACGCGCGGGGCTATGCCACCCTTGCGGCGGCATTGGACGGCGAGAACTTCTACCGCCGCGCGCCTCTGCCCGCACGCCTGTGCGTGCTTATCGGCAACGAGGGCGCCGGGCTCACAAAGCAGGCGCAGGACGCGTGCACGCACCGCTTCCGCCTTCCCATGCGCGGAGGCGCGGAATCGCTCAATGCCGCTGTGGCCGCCGCCGTCATGATGTATGATCTGATCAACCGTGAATGATACAAAGGAGGAACCCGCAGATGATCCGCAACATCGTTTTTGATATGGGCATGGTGCTACTGGACCATGACCCGCTGTTGCCCTGCATCCGCCACGCGGGGCGGGAGCGCGCGCAGGCGCTTTGCGACGGCATCTTCTGGCATCCGGAATGGATGGAACTGCTCGATGGCGGCGTAATGGACGAGCAGGCCTATATTCCACGCGCGCAAAGCCGCTTTGAGGACCCGGAGATGAAGCGGCTGGTTGCGGAAATCCTGAACGATTGGTATCTGGACGCGCTGTATCCCAAGTCGGGGATGGAAGCGGTGCAAAAGGACCTGCTGGACCGCGGTTTTCGCCTCTATGTGCTGAGCAACGCAGGCTACAGCTTCCACAAATTCAGCTATAAAATCAAACATATCGACCGCTTCAGCGGCATCATGGTGTCGGCCGAGGAGCGGCTGATGAAGCCGGACCCCGCCATTTACCGCCGCCTCTGTGACCGTTTTTCACTGGAGGCGTCAGAGTGCCTGTTTATCGACGACCTGCCCCGCAATATTGAAGGTGCGCAGAAGGCCGGCATGAACGGCTACTGTTTCCAGGATGGCGACGTGGCACGGCTGCGCTCCTTTCTGGAAGCTCTCAACGCCTGAGGGGGATGTGGGATGCTGCAATGGATTGCGTTTCTGGCTGTGGTCTGCGCGCTAAGCGTGGCCCTGAACCGGCGCTTTGAGCGCGTGCTTGCCCCTGCCCTGTGCGGGCTGATGGTGTTGCTCTATGTGCTGGCGATTCCGCGCGTCCTTTCGTGGGTGGACTGGATTGCTCCTGTTTTGCTGGCGCTGACGGTTGCCTTGGCCATCGCCGCACTGGCCTTACGAAAGCTGACGCCACGCGCTCTTGTGGCGCGCTTTGCCAAAAACGTGCTTACGCCAGGCACATTGTGCTTTGCCTGCCTGTGCGCCTTGTTTCTCTACGCCAGCGAACCCATGGTTGTATGGTGGACGGATGACGCGGGCTATTGGGCGCTGGAGGTCAAGTCGCTGTGGCATTACGGAGGGCTGGTGGGTGCGGATCAGCATCTGGCCCTGTATTATGGTACGTACTTGCCCGGAATGCAGCTGATACAGTGGTGGGCCATGCACGCTTTTGGCCAGTGGAGCGAGCCGGTGCTCTATTCGTCTCTGTTCATCACCTATGCCGCTTTTCTGCTGCCCCTCTTTGACCGCGTAAGCTGGCGGCGTTGGTGGATTTTGCCGTTCGTCCTGGCAGGTATGGTCACTTTTCCCCTGTGGGGCAACGCGCTCAGTTACATTGTATTAAGCGTTGATACGGCTCTGGCATTATGCTTCGGGTATGCGCTGGTACGGATTTGGAAGCTGGAACCGAACGACCGGGCAGGCCTGTGGGGCATTGGTTTGTCTCTGTGCGCCATGGTGCTGATAAAGCAGATCGGCATCCTGTTCGCATGGCTGGCCATAGCGCTGATGCTGGTGCTGGGGCGTTGGCGGAGACAGCCTCGCGCCGGGCTGTGGCTGTGTTGCCTGACGCCGCTGGCCGCCCTGGGCAGCTGGATGCTGTTTTGCTCGCTCACAGGCATCAGCGGGTTTCATACGTCCAGCCTGTGGAGCGCGGCGGCCGGGCTGTTGAGTGGCAGTTATTCGCTTCCGGAAAAGGCCGGCCAGGTGGCGCCCAGCATTCTCCATGCTCTTTTTTCTCCACTGACCAATACGGGACGTTTCTCCACCCGGCTCATCAACGATACCCTGGCGCTCGTTCCTCTGCCGCTTGGGGTTCGGCTCCTTGTGCTGATTGTTTTGCCCCTGTGCCTTGTTCGGTGCTATCCCAAGCGTGAGATGATCCGGATCAGCCTGTTCTCTCTGGGGGCTGCGGCAGTCTATACGCTGGTTATCTACGGCAGCTTTTTTACGGTCTTTCTGGCGGAGTTCGATATGTATGTGGAGGAAGACCTGTCCAACATGACGCTGCTTCTGGAGCGATATTACGCACCGGTCACGCTGGGACTGGGCATGCTGGTGGCAGCGCTGGTCATCGGCGCGTTTCCCCGGGCGCTGGCCAAGGTATGGAAGCCCCTTCCTGCCATATGCCTCACGCTGTTTACGGCTACGCTGGCGCTGACGGTCAACTGGAGCGCGCTCGCAGACGATCTGGTTCCTGAGCGCTACATCCAATACGACGAGGCTACGGGCGTGGAAGGCAAAACCTATATGGATCATTACTGGGGCGAGGCATTGGCGGGCTATGAGGGCGCGCGTGTGCTCGTGGGACTTGAGCCCAACAATTCCTTCATTGGCTTGCTCAACTACACCTTTGCCCCGGCGCGGTTCTTCTGTCCTACTTGGGATGATCTGGAGAGCACGGAAGCCTTATCCGCCCGGCTTTTGAAGGATGGCATCACCCATTTGATCTTTTTTGATGAATCCAACGAGCTCTATGAACGAGCGATGCCTCTGGCGGCGGATGGGGAACTGTATTCCTGGACGCTGTATGAGGTACTGCCCGACGGGGCGGGCGGCGTAAGCCTGACCGAATACTATTATTGATCTGCCCACAAGTGCGCTGGCAAAGCATGCGCCGGGCTTACTCAGGATGCTGGCAACGAGGGGGATCGCCCCCCGTTGCGGCATCCTTCATGCTTTTCTTCTCCCCCAATGGCTGAAGCCGCAGCATTTTCCGTGGCCGCAGCGAGCGTTTGAATATCGCATAAACCATAACATTTTCAAAGACTTGGGTGTTGTGGCATCTATAATCATTTTGTGTCATATTCTGGGTCTTTTTATCGGTCAAAATGCCTAAAATATAAGAAAATAAATAGTAAGAAAAACCGTTGACAAGCGATTGACAAATTCATATCATATCCTGTGGTTTCTTCTATAAAAAACAGTCATATTAGGAGGAATGATGGATGAAACGGTTACTATCCATTCTCTTGAGCCTGACGCTTGTTTTCTCGCTGAGTGCAGCGGCCGGCGCGGAGACGGCTGAAGCGTCTGTGGTGCAGACGCAGGTGCTGGTTATTGGCGGCGGCGGAGCCGGTATCTCTGCGGCGATCGCGGCTGCTGAACAAGGCGCTCAGGTTCTGCTGATTGAAAAGCTGGGCTATCTGGGCGGCGCGACGATCATTTCCGGCGGCAAGATTCCGGCTGCCAACAGCAAGCAGCAGCAGGAAAAGGGCATTGAGGACAGCGTTGAGGCGCTTGCGCGCGACATCCTGCGTCCCTCCAACTACAGCACCCGTCAGGAGCTGGTCTACACGGTCGCTGAAAACGCGACGCCTGTGGCCGAATGGCTGGAAAGCATGGGCGTTGTCTGGACGCTGATGGATTCCCTCTACTACGGCCAGACCGAGTATCGTATGCTCAACGCTGAGGGCAACGGCGCCGGCATGACCTCCAAGATGATCGACCATCTCAACAGCCTTGAGAATGTGACGGTCATGCTGGAGACCACCGGAACCGGTCTGATCACCAATCAGGAGAACGAGGTCATCGGCGCAACGGCCGAGGGCAAGGACGGTTCGATGGTGATCTACGCCGACAACGTGGTCTTGGCGACCAGCGGCTTTGCGGCCAATAAGGAAATGCTTGAGAAGTACATCCCCGAGATCGTGGATGCCTATCCCATGGTCGCTCCTGGCGCTACGGGCGAAGGTATTCTCTGGGGCATGGAGCTGGGCGCTGCGGTTGAGAACATGCACGCCTATCAGGGCTACGGCTTCTACTGCGAGGGCGTGGGCGCCATGGATCAGGGTCTTGCTGACCGCGGCGGCATCATGGTCAACCTCAACACCGAGCGCTTCTGCGATGAGCACAACGGCTATTCCCAGATCGCGCCTCACGTGATCGCCCAGCCTGAGCATCACGTCTATCTGATCTTTGATGAAGCCAATGCCCAGCAGAGCGATCTGAGCGCTTACGAGGAGAAGGGCCTGCTCATCAAGGCCGATACCGTTGCCGAGCTGGCGGAAAAGACCGGCCTGGATGCCGAAAAGCTGGAAAAGGTTGTGGAAGAATACCGCGAGGGCATCGAGAAGGGCGAGGACAAGTTCAACCGTACGCTTCTTCCCGACTCTTTCGAGGCTCCCTTCTACGCCATCTACATGACTGCTGACCTGCGTCATACCCAGGGCGGCCTGGTGACCGACGTTGCGGCTCACGTGCTGACCGAGGACAACGAGGTTATTCAGGGCCTCTACGCGGCTGGCGGTGTGACCGAGGGCTTCTCCACCCGCGCCGGTGCGGATTACATGTCCGGCAACGGTTTGCTGCAGGCGCTGGTCTTCGGCAAGATCGCCGGTGAGCGCGCTGCCACCGAGACCCGTGGTTCTCAGGAGTATGTGCCCTATACCGGCACCGGCCTGGACAACTACAAGGACTGATCTTAACAGGCAGAGGCCGCGAAGACAATTCTTCGCGGCCTCTCAGCGTCATAGGCGGACTTTTTTGACATGCTGAGGGCGCCGGATGATTCCGACGCCCTCAGCGTTTTTTCTTTATTTACTCGGCTTTACTCGCCGTCAGAGAGCTTGTTGGCCTCATCACCAATGGCGATCTTGAAGCCATTCTTCTTCTCCTGCGTCTTTTCCTTAGCACGCCCTGACGATAATCGGCCTTGATGGCGCCCACGTCGATGCCTTCCAGATTGAAGGAACGCTCCACATGGCCGCAGCGGCGCTCATTGCACACGTAGCCTTCCTTGCTTTCCTTCTTCTCCTGATTGATATCGGCGCTGATCGTCAGCACGCCGTCGTTAACGTCAAGGCTGATGTCTTCCTTCTTTACGCCGGGCAAATCGGCCTCCAGCAGGAACGCATCCTCCTTTTCACGAACATCCACGCGCATCTCGGGCGCGGTGTTGACGTCAAAAAACTCGCGCATAAAGTGGTCGTTGAACAGCGGGGCAAAAGCAGAATCAAAAGCACGACGGAACGGAACGATTGTATACATAAAGCATCCTCCTTACAAATGCGGCGTTTGCCGCCCGGACTTCTAAACGGGTTTTTCCGTGATCCGGAGGCTCTCGGGGAATTTCCCCTGATCCTTTCCTCCTGATCACGCTGTTAGTATACATTAATGGTCAAAGATAGTCAAACTTGAAATTTGCAATTTATTCGTCAACGAAGATCAAAAATAGCACCGGTCGCAATCGAAATGGCGGCCGATGCTAACGAAATCATCTTTTTTCTTCATTTTTCAGCGTTTTTCAGATGAGATGCCTAAAATGTAATCACCCAGCTGTTTGGGCGTATGGAACAGGTTTGTAGCGCCTGCGGCGCGCAGCTCGTCCTCTGTGCGGAATCCCCAGCAGACCGCCGCACCGTCCACTCCGGCATTGCGGGCAGTTTCCACATCCACGTCGCTGTCGCCGACATAGAGCACTTCGGAGGGCTTGCAGCCCCATTCCTCCATCACCCTGAGGACCGTATCCGGAGCGGGCTTGCGGCGCACGCCCTCCTGTTCTCCCACCGCCAGCGGAATCCAGCGGCTGAAATAATCCTGGGTGAGCGCCTTAACGTTGGGATCATTCTTGTTGGAAACGATCGCCTGGCGCACACCCGCCTGATTGAGGCGCTCCAGCAGCGCCTCAATCCCGTCATAAGGAGCCGTGGTATCGTTGTTGTGGCGCGCATAATAGCTCTTAAACGCCTGCAAGGTTTCCTCGAAGGCTTCCTCGTCGCCGTCGGCGGACGCCGGCAGCGCACGATGGATCAGCTGGCCCACGCCGTTCCCCACAAAGCGGCATACCTCTTCCAATGTGCGTTCGGGATAGCCGCTTTCTCTCATCGCATGGTTGACCGCATTGGCCAGATCCTCCAGTGTGTTGAGCAGCGTTCCGTCCAGGTCATAAATGACCGTTTCATACCGTTTACGCATTTACAAGGTCCCTCCCCTGACTTTCGTCACCGGCATGATACCACTAGTTCTCACTTTGCGCAACCCGGTTTTACAATGCCAACCCTTTCCCTCGATTGCGAAAATGCCCGCGCTTTGCTATAATGGTGGCACGCTTTTTGAAGGGGAGGAGGCATGCCGTATGCGCAAGCTGCGCCGGTTTATCTGGTATCTGGCGGGAAGGCTGCTGCTGATTACGGTGCTGTTGGGGCTGTTTACGGTTACGTTTTACTATGCCATGAACGCCTCCAATATCTATATCGTGCTCAAGGACGGCATGGCCAAGCGTGCTCAGGTCATCATGATGGGCGAATCGCCGTCGGAGCTGACCAAGTTCTTTCAGGGCAGCTACCTGCAGCGGGATGAAAACCTGCTGCTGGCCATTGATGGGCGTAGCCCCTATAGCTATTACACCATACGCGGCATCGACCACAGGCTGGAAATGACCTGGATGTGGTGCTGGCCGTGGGAGAGCACCGCGCGCGTGGAATTTATCGAAACCATTCCCCGCATCGACGGACGGGTGAATGGCGACTATGCGGAGGCGGCGCGTGCGCTGTATGGCGAAGGCTATGAATCACCCCCCAAGTGGCAGGGAGGGCGCTATACGGCCACCATGGTCAAGGAAAACAACCAGTGGCACATTCGCAGCCTGTCGCTGGTGGAGCTGCTGGATGGGGACGAAGGGGATGCCCAGCCATGAGCGAAAGCATGACGGTCCATATTATCGCGCGCATCCGCAGCGATTTTGGAGCCAAATTCGGCATCCCGCGCCAAAGCGGGCTGGTGGACAGCCTGACGGCCCGCGTGATATTCGAACCGGAATATCGAAATTCCGACGCGCTTCGCGGGCTGGACGGGTTCAGCCATCTCTGGCTGATCTGGCAGTTTTCCCAGTGCATGGGAAGGGACTGGTCGCCCACGGTGAGGCCGCCCAAGCTGGGCGGCAACCGGCGCATGGGCGTTTTTGCCACGCGATCGCCGTTTCGGCCCAATCCCATCGGCCTATCCTCCGTGCGGCTGGAGCGAATTGAAACGGACCCCGTGCTGGGGCCCGTTTTGCACGTATGCGGCGCCGACCTGATGGACGGCACCCCGATCTTGGATATCAAGCCCTATCTGCCCTATACCGACAGCCATCCGGATGCGCGGGGCGGCTTTGCCCCCGGTCCACAGGCCGCGCTGGAAGTGCAGGCCTCTGCTGGGGTCCTTGCGCCTGTCCCGCCGGACAAGCGGCAGGCGCTTCTCGATACGCTGGCGCAGGACCCCCGTCCCGGCTATCAGCACGAACCCGGCCGGGTCTACGGCCTGCTTTTTGCCGGCTGCAACGTGCGCTTCACCGTCGAGGACGGCGTGCTGACCGTGCGTGAGGTCTGTCCTGCCGAAAGCGGGACGCCTGATCGGAACAGCCCATGAGGACGGCTTCTCCGTCCTCACGCCCGCTTCACGTCACCCTCCAGAATCAGCAGCGCGCCCATCATCGTCACAGCCGCTATATCCCGGCTGTACACCACCGTGCCCAGCAGCGCAGTCACACCCACCGCAATCCCCGTCAGGACCAGATGTGCCCTGGCGGGACTTTTTTTCAGGCCTCGCAAGGCCCCGCGTCCCATCAGCCAAACCATGCCGCCCATCAGCGCCGTGCCCAGCACACCCGTGCCGCTCAGCGCGTCCAGGATGTCGCTGTGCTGGCTGAGCAGTTTTTCGCCGCCAAACATACTGCCCGTAATCGGCGAGCGCAAGAAGCCTTCCAGCGCCGTCAGATAATATCCAAGTCGGGAATCGGCGCTGGTGGCGCCGCCCTCAAGTGCCAGGAGCAGCTGACGGAAGCTGAAGGCAAAATTGCTCAGTCCCAGCCCTTCGCACACATTGGCCGCCAGCGCGGTTAGCGGTACGCGCAGCAGAAACGCCGCCAGAAGCGGCAGCCCTCCCCACAGGAGGGACGCACCCAGCCCTACGCGTCCGCGCGAGGCGGAGCGCACCACCAGCGCGAGGCCCTCTACCACCAGAATGCCTGCCGCAAACAGCATGGCATAGGTATATTGTGACAGCGCCACCATCACCGCCTGAGCCGCCAGCAGCGCGCAGAAAGCCGCGCGCCGCCAGCCGCCGCTGCGCTGGATGCCCAGGCATGTCAGCGGCAAAGCCGCCACCGTGGCATAGACAAAGTCATAGCCCCCGATGTTGCGCAGCATCAGCTCCTTGAGATAGGCTTCCTGTGCTTCGCCCCCGGCCCCGTAGCCCAGCGAGCGGGAATAGGCATACACGCGGCCGCCGCGCAGCATGCCCTGAATGAGCCAGCCGATGGTGGTGAGCGTGGTCACGGTAACCACTGACAGCAGAAGCGGGCGCACCCAGCGCCACAGGCGGCTGTCGTCCCGCTCCCGCGCATAGCCCGCAAAAACCACCGGAAACCAGAACATGGCCTGCTGCACATAAAAACCTGCCCCGTTTTCTCCTCCCCGGGCCAGAAACACGCGCAGGATTACCGGCATCAGCGCGGCGCAGGCCGCGCGCAAAAGCGTGCGCCAGCCGTGCGCCTTGAGCCATGACCCATCCAGCAGCACACCCACGCCAAACAGCGCCACCGCAGTCGCGCCCGTAACGGCCCGCCCGGTGGTCTGCACCGCGGGCAGCAGCAGCCAGAACAGATAGAGCAACATCGAGGCGTTCATCAGCCCCGCGCTTGTGGCGGAGGGTTTTTCCAGCGTATGCGTCATGGCTTATGCTCTCCTCATCTTCAGTGTTTCGCGCCCCGGTCCGCACCCACCAGCGCCGTGCCCAGGCCGATGCCCAGCGCGATCATCAAAATCAGCGCCATGGTGTGGGCCGCGATGGATGCCCCCGCCATCATATCGCCAGTGGCCAGTGCGCTCATGGCGCGGTAGAGCCCCACGCCCGGTACGAGCGGCAAAATGGCGATGGTCACAAACACTGTGGCAATCATCTTCAGCCGGCGCGCGGCGATCTGGGCACCCAGCGCCGCAACCAGCGCGCCGATAAACATCGCAGCGGTCTCAGCGGCGCCACATTCCATCGCCGCCCAGTAGGAAAGATACCCCGCGGACCCGAGCAGCCCGCCCCAGATGATGGCCTTTCGCGGCGCGTAGAGCAGCGCGCCAAAGCCTCCGCCTGCCAGCAGGCTGCTTGCCAGCAGCACGCCCGCTGTGCGCAGGTCAAAAGGCAGGGTGGCCGGACTTGTCAGCGGCGAATCCGCCAGTCCCATCCAACTGCTCATGTGCGTACCGATGAGTGCGCCGCCTGCCAGCATCGCCGCAATCATCACGGCGCGCGCCGCATGCGTCACACCCGAAACCAT
>ERZ826242.3363-NODE-3363-length-11697-cov-2.560385_pt1 | contig 11697 bp, 12 predicted proteins | sample MGYA00519871_ERZ826242 | MGnify/ENA primary metagenome ERZ826242 (study PRJEB31778, sample SAMEA3449226) | human gut metagenome | biome: human gut; feature: human-associated habitat; material: faeces | place: United Kingdom | collected 2010/2012 ...
TGTTTTACCGCCGACCGCTATACCGTAATTCGCGAAAATTTCACTCGCACTACCTTCGTCAACAACTCGTTTCATACCTTGTTTTACGGCATTGATAACTTCATCGTCCATATCGACTTTTTCGACAACTTCCGGATTAAATTCTTTTACAACACCGCCGTCAACCGATGAACGAACGCTTTTTATAAGATTTACTTTATATCTTGTACCGCCGTTTGCGATTGTTGCGGCATAATTTGCAAGCTGAATAGGTGTAAACAAACTGTATGACTGACCGATTGCCGCTTGAAGAGTGTCACCGCCAAACCATTCCCGATCGGTAGCACTTGCAACTACCTCTTTTTTATATTCCGGGCTTGCCATATGACCTGCCACTTCTTCGTCAAGCTCGATACCCGTCTTTTCACCAAGACCGAACTTCTTTGCGTACTCGTCAAGTTTATCTATTCCCATACGTCTGCCGACTTCATAGAAGAAATAGTTACACGAATTTTCAAGTGCCGCACTGACGTTTTGCTTACCGTGAGTCAATTTATATTCGCCCCAAATCCAGCAAGTCGGCTGATAGTCGGCATAGAATTTATAAATACCCTCGTCCTCGATAATTTCGTTTACATTCAAATTACCCGTTTCAAGTGCCGCAATCGCCGTCAAAGGTTTAAATGTCGAACCCGGGCTGTAAAGTCCGCTTACAAGTCTGTTCCACATAGGCTTTGCGTCATTATTAATCAAAGTTTCATAATCCTCGTTAAACCTCGACATATCGTATGTCGGATACGATGCACCTGCAAGCAAATCTCCTGTCTTTACGTCAATGACAGCAACAGAACCTGCGTCACAGTCTGCACCGTCCTTTGCTTTCACACCGCTTGACGCACGAATATTTTGTATTGTATCTGCAAGCGATTTTTCCGCCACTTTCTGCAAATCCGAATCCAATGTAAGCACGATATAATCGCCCGGAACAGGCTCTGCATCGTTCATAACGGTAATCTCTTTACCGTTTACTTCCTTAGTTGTACCTGTAGTGCCGTCAATACCTCTTAAATACTGTTCGCCCCATTTTTCAATGCCCTGTTTACCGATAATGTCATTATAGCCGTAACCCAAATCTTTGTTTGCCTCGTATTCTTCGGCATTGATTTTACCTGTACGACCTAAAATATGCGTTGCAAGTCCGGGAGCGTCATATTGACGGATATAGTCGTTTATAACGGCTATGCCTTTAAATTCGTCCTGACGTTCCTTTATCTGTGTTACCGCATCGACGGATATATCGTCCGCAACTGTAAACAATGTTGTCTGCGACAAACCGCTTGCCTCCGCAGCGTATCGGATACCCACGATACGTCTTTGCTCGTCCTCGCTGTAAACGTCACTGACTTTATATATCTCCTTGTATGCCTGCATTATTTGGTCGGCAGACATATTTTCTTCTATACCCTTGCCAAGATGTGAATTATTCTTAAACCACGCTTCACGTTCGTCCTCCACGGAGCCGTCCTCGTTTTCGTCCTCAAACTTAAACTGATACGGTGCGAACGAAATTGGTAAATCGTCATAATATTCACATTGAGTCGAATAGAATATATCCACAAGTTTTTTTATAATATCGTTAAATTCTTCGTCTTTAACATCGGTTTTCTGCATAACAACAGAATAACCGACTTTGTTGGATACAAGAGTTGTTCCGTATCTGTCAAGAATTTCACCTCGCGGCGCTTTTTCGACTATATTGGTAGTCATTCTGTCATTAGCGATTTCATAATACTGTTCGCCCTTTAATACCTGTAAATCAAAAAGCTTCCATATCACCGCCGCAAACATAACAGCTATGACTATTTTTAATATAATAAATCTCGCTTTACTGTTTGGCATTTATATACATTCTCCTTAAGCTATCAAAAGCTTTTTCTTCTTTTCTTCTTTATACAATGTCTTTTTTAGTATCGGATATAATATAACTGCAATAACCGTATTAAATACCGCCGTCGGCAATGCATCACTGAAAATTACCGACACATCAAGCGTCATTTCTCTTATGACGAACAACAATATTTCAAGTATTGCCGACATAATAAAGGTCCATACAATCGTTTTCGGAAAATTACCGACATATCTCGGACGTTTTCTTGCCGCGAATACGATTATCGAACTGTACGCATAAAACAACGTAATCTCCGTAAAATTTCTTCCTCCGATTGCGCCCATAACAACGGCACATATTCCGCTTATTATAACAGCAGTGCGAAATTCATTTTCAAGAATTGCCACACACATCACAAACGCCAATACCGCAGACGGTACCGCACCGAATATATGGATAGGTGAAAGCACTACCGTCTGAACAAGAAAAATCACAAAAATCCACAGAAAAATCTTAAAATTTCTCACTTTTCCTCTCCAATCAATATGTTCCGTTTATAACAAGCACTTCATAAAGCTTGTTGAAATCAACAAGCGGTTCTACTGTTGCATAATTCAAATTACCCATAGCGTCCGAATTTATCTCACGAATTACGCCGACAGAAAGTCCTGCCGGATAAATTCCGCCTGAACCCGATGTTTCAAGAATATCGCCTATTATAAGGTTTGAGCCTTTGTCAATAAACGTCATTTTACAGTAGTTTTGGCTGTACAATTCACTGTCGCCTTCAACAACCGCAACATCGCTTGTTCTTGAAACCTTTACGCCCATTGCGTTATCGGGATTCAATATTGTCGAAACAATCGACCATGTAGGACCTGTTTCAACAACTTTTCCTACTACTCCGTCAGGTGTTATAACCGCGTTTCCGACAGCCACACCCGCAAGCGAGCCTTTGCTTATCTGTATTGTGTCGTACCAGTTATTTGACGAATACGCAATAACAGACGCGGCAACGGTTGAATAATTTTCAAGACTGTTTTGAAGTTCAAGCGTTTCTTTTAAACGTTCGTTTTCTTCTCTGTAATTTGCAACATCTTTATTTTGTTTTTTCAGCTCATTAATTTCGCCCACAAGTCTTGCGTTTTCTTCCTTGTAGCCGTTCATTTCACGAATAAAATCAGTCGTATCCGTAACCTTGTTCACTATATACGAAAAACCGTTCTGAAACGGTGAAAATACAGTTCTAAGCACTTTGGATACGGGATTTGCACCGCCGAAATGAGCAATAGCGGCACATACAAGCACTACGGCGGTTATAATCGCCGCCGCAATCACGCCTTTTCTTTTAAAAAATGATGACATATTTTCTAACCTTCCGTTATACAATCCAAAATTATTTTGATGATTCGATAAGTTCTTTTATATTATCAAGAGCCTTGCCTGTTCCTATTGCAACACAGTCAAGCGGATATTCGGCAACGTGTGTAGGAATTTTTGTGGTTTCGGTGATAAGTTTGTCAAGTCCTTTAATCAACGCACCGCCGCCTGTAAGCACTATTCCGCGTTCCATAACGTCTGCCGCAAGTTCCGGAGGGGTGTTTTCCAATGTCAGCTTTATAGCTTCAATCATTTCGTCCACATTCTCGCTTATAGCGGCTCTGATTTCACTTTCCTTGATTTGTGCCGTTTTCGGCAAGCCTGTCGCAACGTCACGACCTCTTACTTCGTAAACGCCTTCTTCGTCATCTTCATATGCAGATGCAATGGCTACCTTAATATCTTCAGCCATTTTGTCACCTATATTGATTTGATTTTCTTTCTTCAAATAATTGATAATAGCACTGTCCAAAGCATTTCCCGCAATTCTGATTGATCTTGACGAAACGATACCGCCCAGCGAAATAACCGCAACTTCTGTTGTACCGCCGCCGATGTCGACAACCATATTACCTGTTGCATCATTCACAGGAAGTCCGGCACCCATAGCAGCCGCCATAGGTTCTTCGATAAGTGCAACTGCCTTTGCGCCTGCTTGAATAACCGCCTCTTCAACTGCACGTCTTTCAACTTCCGTTATGCCCGACGGTATGCAAACAACAACTCTCGGCTTAAATACGTTGCTCACGTCAGCCTCTTTTATAAACGCTCTTATCATAGCTTGAGTTATGTCAAAATCCGCAATAACGTACCGCAACAATGTTTTCAGGCGTTCTGCCTATCATCTCATTTGCCGCATTACCGACCGCAAGCACCTTACCTTCGTACTTGTCAATCGCCACAACAGACGGCTCTCTTACCACTATTCCCTTGCCCTTTACATACACAAGTGTGTTTGCTGTACCAAGGTCAATTCCTATATCTTTTGAAAATATCCCCATTTTCGTTGTTCTCCTTTTATAATATCTTTATATCCATTTCGTCCTCAAGCGTGTCCGCAAGTGCACTTATCGGCAGACCGACAACATTAAAATAATCGCCGTCAATCTTTTCAATCAAAATTGAACCGAGTCCCTGTATTCCGTATGCACCTGCCTTATCCATAGGCTCGCCCGAATTTATATATCCGCGAATTTTGTCATCGCTCAAATCTTTAAACTTTACTTTTGTCCTAACTTTTCCGCAAACGGCTTTTCCGTCGCTTATTCGCATAACGCAATATCCCGTATATACTTCATGTTCACGTCCCGAAAGTTTTGAAAGCATATTAAATGCGTCATCTTCGTCTTTTGGCTTACCGAGTATTTGTCCGTCAAGCGTTACGATTGTGTCTGCTGAAATTATAACCGCATTTTTATTGCGTAAAACCTCTTTCGCGGTTGCGCTCGCCTTTAAAAGTGCAAGCTCCTGCACATAAAGCTCGGGTTTCAAATCTTTTGAAACGGAATCTTCGTCCGCTTGCGAAACAATCACCTTAAATTCAAGTCCCATAAGCTCCAAAAGTTCTTTTCTTCTCGGTGAACCCGACGCAAGTATAAAATCTATCATTGCATTATAACCTTTCTTAAAGCACACCGCGATAAAAATGTCCTCTTGTGTATGTGTTTTCCGTCATACTCTGCACATTTTTTTCGCCGTTTAAAGCTCTCTTATACATATCTATTATTTTATCACATTGAGCGAATTTTTCAACAGTAAATATCAATCTGATACTGTTTATTTTAAGTTTTTTTAAATCCGCGATTTTATCCGCCATAAATATAGGCTTTGAATTTAAAAGTTTTGCTATACAGCCTTTTGAACAGACAATCGGAAATTCCTCTTTTTTTCTGTCTTTCAGCTTGTATATCATTTTGCCCTTTTGGCATTTTCCCATAGCTTTTATCGGACAGTTTTTCATCATCATAAGCGGAATATGTCCGTAGCCTATAACTTCAAGATTAGCGTTTGTATTTTCACATAAATCGGCAATTTCATGTAAATTAAGTTCAGGAGATAATGTAACCGTTTTCAAATGGCCGTAATGCTGTGCCGTTTGCGAATTAAAAACATTCAATCTGAAATCGCCGTATATCTCTTTATCTTTATACTTGTAAATTGCCGCCGGTGACGAAACAAGTACACCGTCCGTCTTTATGTTTTCTTCACAAAATATATCCGCCGATTTTGATATTATTTCAACATCGTCAGGCACATCTTTTAGTGTCCCCACCAAATCATTGGGGACATATATTCTTTTTATATTATTTTTAACGGCAGCTTTGAACTGTTCTTCATCACTAACTTCACAAGTGAGTATTATATCCGTTTTTTTACGGTTGATATGCTCAATTTCAAAGTCAAGTTCTCTGCCTTTTTCACGCATTTGTCTTTGCTTTATAAGGCTTTCGCAACATTCACGTCTTACGCTGTTTATTTCCTTAATCGGAATTGTAATTCCTTCGTCTATCGTAATATTTATATCGTCACATTCAAACGGTGTACTTCCGAGTTTTAAAAGCTGGTCGCGAAGTCTTTTTTCGTCCATAGGTTTATGGAGTGCTTTTTCGGATTTTAGTGTCCCTTGTGCATACGCGTAATGTCCGTCATTATCGTACATTGTAAGTTCAAGCGGGGCATCAATATTTAGTGTCCCCATAATACCTGTATTGATTTTACGGATATTTGAGTCCTCTGCGGCGCGTTTTTTCGCCTCTTCGGTAAATTTATTTTCCGCGCTGTTACTCGGAGTATCGTGGCTCATCATATTTTTACCGAGATTGCCTTTAAAATATCCGTCTGTAAAACCTGTTCTTGAAAATGCGTCAAGCAGTTCCTGCATATCTTTTTTTGACACGTTTCCGCCCTTGTCAAGATACTTTCGGTACACGCCCACAACAGCGGATACATATTCCGCTCTTTTTAAGCGTCCTTCAATTTTCAGTGATGTTACTCCTATACGTTTTAGTGTCCCCAAGTCATTCACAAGTGCCATATCTTTAGGACTTAAAACATATCCGCTTTTAACCGTTTTGCCGTTTTCAAGCAAATCATACGGTAATCGACACGGTTGAGCGCAGCGACCGCGATTGCCGCTTCTGCCGCCTAAAATACTCGACATAAGGCACTGTCCGGAGTAACACATACAAATTGCACCGTGAACAAAAACTTCAATTTCCGCTTTTGCATTTTTGCAAATATGCTCTATCTCTTTTTCCGACAGTTCACGCGCCAAAACCACTCTTGAAAATCCCATATCCTCAAGATATTTTACACCCTCAAGACTTGTAACGGTCATCTGTGTGCTTGCGTGCAAAGTCATATCCGGAACAGTCTTTTTGATAATCTCCACAGCGCCCATATCCTGAACAATAAGTGCGTCAACGCCGATTTCATTAAGTTGCTTCAAATATTCTTTAAGGCTTTCAATTTCCTTTTCCTTAACAAGCGTATTTACCGTAACGTGAACGTCAACGCCGTATAAATGGCAGTAATCCACCCACGTTTTCATTTCTTCGATTGTAAAGTTTTCGGCACTATAACGTGCGCCGAACTGCGGGCCGCCGAGATATACCGCGTCCGCTCCCGATTGTACCGCCGCCGTAAGTGCCTGTCTGCTGCCGGCAGGTGCTAAAAGTTCCATACTCATTTAACCTTCTTCTTGCCGTCTGATACAACTGTATTTTCTTCGTATGCTTTTAGTTTTTCTTTTAAACTTTTAATAGTTTCTTCAAGTGTTTTATTGTTTTTATTTGCTGTTTCAAGGTCTTTTTTTGTTGATGTTAATTCGGCATTCAATTCTGTTTCATCAATCGTAACCTGTCCGCTTTTTGCGTCGTCAAGTTCTCTTTTTATCGAGTCGTTCTCTTTTTTTAAATTATCGATTTTTGAATTTAATTTTTCCATTTCAATCTTTACAGAATCGTCCGATTCAAGTGCTTTGAAATATTCGTCACAAATATTAAGTGCCGCCAAAACAATAGGACGTTCCCCAAGAACATTTTGACCGCCATTCAAAACGTTTTTAACCTTTTCATTTATATGTTCGCCCAATCTTTCGATATACTCTCTGCTTTCCTCAGCAACAACTGTATATTGACGTGAATTAATGGTTATTGAAACTCTGTTCACCGCCATGACTTCATCTCCGTTTCTTAATTTTTTCGCATAAAATACCTAATATACTCTTATTATACAATAAAACCAATTAAAAAAACAGAGTTTTTTTGACTTTTTTCAAAATATTTTATAAAAAAAGAACGGTCACGCCGTTCTTACAGATTATATACAAAACCATTATGGTTTTGTATACTTTATTTTTGGGAGTTTGATGGCGTATCGGAAAGACATCCGATGCTCGCAGAGCGGTTTTGCCGTAGGCAAAACTACTGAAAAAGCTAACCTCAAGTTTCAATCATTTCTGGCGACATGCGCGGCAGAAATGGCTTAAAATCTAAAGTTTCGACTTTGGAGGAACTTTAGATTTTTTCTTTGAAAATACTCAAAAATTACATCATAAGATGTGATTTTTGGAGCTGTCGACATTTTGTCGACAGGCTCTGTTAAAGTACTTTTATGAATAAACCTTTCATAACGTCAAGTGATTTTTGATGCATTTCTTCGTCTGCCGCGGCGGTAAGAGATGAGTCGACAATTATTTCGGAATTCGGACAAGCCGATTTTGCCATAACGGCATTTGAAAGTACGCATATGTTGCTCACAAGTCCGCAAAGCTCTATTGTATCGAAGTCTTTGCCCTCAAGATACTTTGCCATTTCAAGCGACGGGAATGTATTTTTTTCAAAACATAGCTTGCCTTTTAAAGCGTCGGCTAATCCGCCGTAAAGCTTGTGACCGCCGGTTCCTTTAATGCAATGGGGAACAGGCAGACTTTTACCCTCTGCTGTGGTGAGATAGTCGTCAAAATGAGTGTCTAAAGTATATATTATTTCGTCATTTTGGTATTCGGCGATTTTTTCTAAAATGCCTTTTTCAAGCTCTTTTGCCTTGTCAAAACCAAGACTTCCGCATACAAAATCGTTTTGGTAATCTACTACTATAAGTAATCGTTTCATATTCATTCACTCCTTTTTCATTATTATAACTTAAATCAAGGTATATGTAAATAAAATTCACCTTTATTGGTATAAAATCATACTATATATTACGGATATGTAAATCCGAATTTGAAAAAAGGAGTTGTTATAAATGTCAGAATCAAATAAACCGAGCTGCCCTTATCCGAAGTGCGGTTGTGTCGGCTACGGTTATGTTCCTGTGCAGGAAATGGAAGAAGTTTATGATGATTGTACAGGGCTTATGCAAGGTACGATATTCCCTGAACTTGATTTGAATATGTGTGAATACGGTAAGGTTTGTAAACAGTGGGGAGGCGGTATGTGATGGAATGTTCAAGAGTTGAAATGCTGAAAAAAATTCAGTGCAGTAATTTTGCCGCTTATGATATGCTTTTGTATCTTGATACCCATTCGGACGATAAAAAGGCATTCAGAATGTTTCAGGCACTTGTTAAGAAAACCAAGGAATTGAAATGTGAATATGAAGAAAAATTCGGCCCGCTAAACCAGTTTTCAACCGCTATGCAGGATAAGTTTAACTGGCTTGATAATCCGTGGCCGTGGGAAAAGGAGGATAATAAGTAATGTTTAGTTATAATAAATTTCTTGAATTTCCGGTAAAGGTTTCAAAACCAAATCCACGTCTTGCAAATGTGGTTATAACTCAATACGGCGGTCCAAACGGTGAACTCGGCGCGTCACTTAGATATTTGTCGCAAAGATATACTATGCCCGATGAAGTTTCAAAGGGGTTGCTTACGGATATAGGTACGGAGGAATTGGCACATTGAGGTTATCTATAATATAAAAGCTGCTCAACAGTGAACAGCTTTTCATTATGTAATATATTTCGGAATTTTCGGATAAATTGTGATATTGAAATTATCAAGGTTGCCTTTTTCTGAACGCTCTTTTTTTGTATAGACAACTTTTTCAAGAACATCTTTCAGCATATCATTTTTTGCTTTTGGGGAAGGCAGGTCATGATAAACCTCAAGCAGTTTTTCTACTTTCGGAATTATATTGACAGCACTGTCTTCACGGGTAATTTCGGTCTTAAGTTCTTTATCTAATATGGCGATATGTTCTTTAACTTCGTCCATTCGCAGGGATAAGGCTCGTGAACGTTCAAGAAATACATCAGTGGTGTATATGCCCTGCTCCAATAGGTCGTGTGTTTTGCTTATTTGTTTATTTAATGTATCAAGTTCGTGTTGTTCTTTTTGTAATGCTTTTTTCTTTATGGAAACTTGAGAAATTCGTTCAACAGGGGGTGAAGTTATATCCCATGATATTTTATATTCTCCTAACCATTCTTTAAGGGATTGAAGAATACGCTCTTCGACAACTCGTAACTGTGAGCCTACATTGTTACAAGTCGGTTCACTACAAATTAACATATCGGGGTATTTTGTATGCGGTCGCCTAACCATATGCCGTCCGCAATTACCACATACAACAATGCCGCTCAATGAGTTTTTTACTGTATTTTTTTCGCCGATAGGACGTGCGGGGTTATGACGCATTAAGTCTTGAGCTATGTTAAATGTTTCTTTTGATATAATAGGGGGATGTAATCCCTTACAAAGCAGATAATCTGTTGCTCGAGGTCGTGAAATATGGAGTTGACCGTCTATCATCTTTTTTTGCTGTGGTCGCCAATTCCACCGAATCATACCTATATATACCGGATTGATTAATATATCACGAATAGACGCTACTACCCATACTTTGCCTCGCTTTGGCGGCACTTTCATTGCATTAAGACGTTTGGCAATAAAACCTGTGCCCAGCCTATTAAATGTATTATCCGATTGTTTTTCACCGACAGTATATAATTCAAAAATCAATCGGACAACATCAGCCTCTTCCTTGTTAATCTCAAGAGTCCAGCCTTTATCGTTTTCAATACGGATCCGATTGTATCCGTACGGTGCTTTATTGGCAACATATTTTCCGTCTTTTACTGAAGCCATTCGGCCACGTTGTAAACGTCGATTAATTGTTTTATATTCACGGCGTGACATAAACAAACCAAATTCAAAATATTCCTCGTCAAATTCGTTGTTCGGATTGTAGGTTTTTATTGGAGTAATTATTTTTGTATCGCTAAATTTGAATGTTTGAGCAACAATACCTTGGTCTATGGTGTCACCTCTTGCCAGACGCTCTACCTCCATAACCAATACACCGTCCCATATGCCTTGCTCTACCTCCTGCAGTAATTGTTGCATAACAGGACGGGCGGCAATAGTTTCACCGGAAACAATTTCACGATAAATAGCAGTGATGTTTAAATTAAGTTTTTTCGCAAGGTCCAATAATGCTTTCTCATGACGAGCCAATGTTTCGCCCTCACCTAGTGCTTCTGCTTCACTGTCGGCACGAGATTTTCTTAGATATAAACAATATTGCATAATCAGTCATCCTTTCGCTTTTCATCGGTTTTACGGTTTTGACGAAGATTTCTTATAAAAATCAGTACAAGTTCAGCTTCTTCAACGGTAAGTTGGTTAAATAGCTTTACCATTTCAGAATATTCGTCATTGTTTGATTTATTCATATATGTACACTTCCTTTATTTGCATTACAGTTATTTTACAACTATATTACAAAATAAAGTTGGTTTTGATAGAAAATATCGAATTTTGATATATTTAACAGTAAAATGGGTATAAAAATAAACAACCGGTTATTTTACGGTTGTTTATTATTTTTTTCTCAATATAAATATAAAATAATGATAAGTATACATCTGCAAGTTACAGGCAAGTTAGAAATAAACTATATTTAGTATTATACACAAGGAAAAATATAAAAGGTTGTTACTACATAGTGATTTGATATATTTGTCGGCAAATTACCGGCAAGTTAAATTATGCACATATAGGATAGCACAACTGATAAAAAGTATTTTTTACTTTTTATATTCCGTTCTTTATAAAAATATTGACAAATTATAAAATTACAATTACAATAACAATAAAGTTACTAATGGACGGTGATTAATTATGTTAAGTGATTTCTTATTTAAAAGTATGTCATTTTTTTGTACAAAGAAAGAAGCATTTTATTTTTCTTTAGGTTTTTACTGGTGTATAATGACGTATATCATGGCTTATTGTAAATACTTGCAAAAGAGATATTTATTAAAGGCTGAGATATTGGTGTTGACGACTTTAGTGATTATTATGATATTATAGTAATTCTACTAAATCACCTATCTCAATGAGTTTGTTATCAATGTTGTATCCACCGGTGATTTGAGATAAATTTACATTTAAAGGCGAGGTGACTTCACGTTGTCTTAGGGTTTCAAAAGGGTCAAGAGCA
>ERZ826242.3366-NODE-3366-length-11689-cov-2.347172_pt1 | contig 11689 bp, 5 predicted proteins | sample MGYA00519871_ERZ826242 | MGnify/ENA primary metagenome ERZ826242 (study PRJEB31778, sample SAMEA3449226) | human gut metagenome | biome: human gut; feature: human-associated habitat; material: faeces | place: United Kingdom | collected 2010/2012 ...
GGATCCCGGATTCCGTGTAGCTGATGAGGGCGAGATCAAGCTGCTGGAAGCAGATGTGATGGAGAAGCTGTTAGAAGACGCCCATGGGGAAGCAAGCCCGGAGTTTCTGCATTTTGTAGACAGTTACAGCACTGGCAGCAGTGACCAGAAGATTGAAGAAGCCATTTACAGACTGTATCATTTCTCCATGAGTTATCCTTTCCCAGAGGAATGGCTGGAAGCCAGAAGAGAGGACTATCAGGTGCAGTCGGTAGAAGAGCTGAATGACAGAAAATGGTATCAGGATGCCCTTAAATACATGGATACCGTATTGGAAGAGTGCAGGAAGCGCATCCATAAGGCATTGGAGATTGCTCAGGGATATGGCGGTCCTGTTCAATATGTAGAGAATCTGGAGGCGGACCTTCAATTGCTGGAAAATATGGGAAAAGCAAGAGATTACAGTCAGTTGTATGACAGCTTTACCTATATCAGCTTTACCACTTTGTCACGTAAGAAAGCAGAGGATGTTGATCCTGTCAGAAAGGATATGGTAAAGGCAATCCGTGATGAAGTGAAGAAAAGCATCGCAGACTTGAAGAAGACATTGTTTCCCATTTCACCGGAAGATATGCTGGCGGATATGTCTGTCTGCCAGAAGGCAGTGGATGAACTGGTCACGCTGACGCTTTCCTTCAAGGAAAGGCTGGATGCAGCCAAAAGAGATAAGAATCTTGTGGATTTCTCGGATATGGAGCATTTTGCACTGGAGATTCTGCTGACCAAAGACGATAACGGTGAATTAAAACCAAGAGAGACAGCACTGGAATTGCAGGATTATTTTGAAGAGATCATGATTGACGAGTATCAGGATTCCAATGAAGTACAGGAGCTTCTGCTTCGCAGCATCTCTGGTGAGGATAAAGGGCACTATAATCGTTTCATGGTAGGAGATGTGAAGCAGAGTATCTATAAATTTCGTCTGGCAAGACCTGAGATCTTCATGGAGAAATATGATACCTATAAGACAGGAGAAGATGTAAAAGACAGAGTCCGCATTGACTTGAGCAGGAACTTCAGAAGCCGTAGGGAAGTGACAGAAGCAACGAATTTCCTATGTGGACAACTTATGGCAAAAGAAGTAGGTAATGTGGAATATGATGAGAATGCAGCCCTGTATGCAGGCGCTTCTTATGTAGAACCGCAGGATGCCGGACAATATGCGACAGAGCTTCTGATCGCAACGGATTCAGAAGATGAATCACAGCCTATGACAGAGAAGGAGAAGGAAGCTGTCATGGTGGCAGAGAGGATTCAGGAGCTGGTAGGGCATTTCCCGGTGACGGACGATCAGACGGGGGAACAGCGTTCAGCGAAATATTCTGATATTGTACTGCTGTTTCGTGCTACGACAGGGTGGGATGAGGATTTCAGAAGGATTCTGACCCAGAAGGGAATCCCTGTGCACATTACGAGCAAAACGGGGTATTTTCAGACGCTGGAGATTCAGGGAATCGTGAATCTGCTTCGAGTACTGGACAACCCGCTACAGGATATCCCTTTATATGGTGTACTGAAATTACCGTGCTTTGATATAACGGAAGCAGAGGTAGCAATGCTTCGGTGTGCGGCAAAAGAAAAAAAGGAAAAAATGAAAAAAACGGCAGATAAGCAGTTCTTATATGAAGAGATATGTCAATACTGCAAGGAGCCGCCTGCACAGGATGGCACTGTATATGATGAGATATTGATACAGAAGCTGACGTTTTTATTACAGAAGCTGGAACAGTACCGCAGGATGGTGGCATATACACCAATCAAGGAACTTCTGGGCTTTTTGATACAGGACACAGGATATGACACATATGTCAGTTCTATGCCGGGAGGAGATCAGAGACAGGCAAATATTGCATTACTTCTGGAGCGTGCAGGTAATTTTGAGAAGACCTCCTTCTATGGACTTTTTCATTTCATACGGTATCTGGAGACTATGCAGGAGCAGGAAGTGGATTTCGGCGAAGCCAACATTCTGGATGAGAGTGCGGATGTTGTCAGAGTAATGACGATTCACAAGAGTAAAGGTCTGGAATTTCCTATCTGCTTTGTATGCGGACTGGCGAAGCAGTTCAATCAGATGGATGCCAGAGCATCAATTCTGATGGATGTGGAGCTTGGTATTGGTGTAGACTGCATAGACCCTGTCATGCGCACCAGAAGGAAGACAATGCGTAAAAATGTAGTGGCACAGAGAATGAAAGAGGACACCAGAGGCGAAGACCTGCGTGTACTCTACGTAGCATTGACCCGTGCCAAGGAGAAGCTGATTTTGACCGCTTATCAGGGTGAGAAGCTGGATAAGAAGTTATCCGACAGACTCTACCTTACTATGGAAAATGCACAGAAACTGCCTTTTTCTGTAGTGATGGGTTCAGCCTGCTATTTTGATATGATCCTGTCTGCATTGATGCGTCACAGAGATATGGAATCCCTGTTGGAAGAGAGAGGACTGCCATATGAGAAGCATCAGTTACCTTATGGGGAGATTCCCTTACAGATCAGGTTGTGGCAGGAGGATAATTCACTGGAGAAAAAGGTGAAAGAAACCGGTAAGGCAGCTATGCTTGAGGAGGCTTTATCACATACCGCGCAATATGCAGATACACAGCTGGAACAGAAGCTTTCCGACAGGCTGAACTTTAAGTACCCTTATGCATATCTGGAGGGGCTGACAGTCAAGACCACCGTATCAGAGCTGAAAAAGGCAGCCTTCGAGGAAGAGGCAGAGCCGGCAGCAGAATTGATCATGACGGCAAGAGAGCCATACATTCCCCGCTTTATATCGGGAGAAGAGGCAGTGCAGGGAACACAATACGGTACTGCTGTGCACAAGGTCATGGAATTATTGTCTTTTGATGCATCTTATCAGAATGTTCCGTCAGATAAAGTCTATATGGGGAAAATATGGGGTGAGATGCAGACATGGATTGCAGAAGGCAGAGTACAGAAAGAGGATATTGCCTGTGTAAATACTTCACATATTGCTTCATTCTTCCATTCCAATCTGGCAAAGAGAATGATATCAGCACAGCAAAGGGGAGAGCTGTACAGAGAGCAGCCCTTTGTACTGGGATTGCCGGCGCATGAATTAAAGGAGCAGTATCCTTCGGAAGAGACAGTATTGATACAGGGTGTAATTGATGTCTTTTTCTATGAAGATGGGGAGCTGGTCATTGCAGATTATAAGACGGACAGGGTGGAACAGGCGATAGAGCTGGAGAAGCGATACCGGACACAGCTGGATTATTATCAGAGAGCGCTGGAACAGATTACCGGGGCGCATGTAAAAGAGCGGATCATTTACTCTTTCGCTTTAGCACAGGAAATCGGGCTGTAACCTTGCAAGTTTGCTCATTATAGCATATAATGGAGCTTGTTTAGAGTCGCCTGGACGACTTCATATAGAGGTGAGCACATGAAAAAGAAGAAAATAAAGAAGTTAATATTTGGAAACCTTGGTTTTCTCATAGGTTTTGTCGTGTTGTTCTCGCCGGGGCTGCTGGGACTCAGTATTGTGGATGCCAGTGCAGTCAAGGCTGCATTGTCCCTGACATTGGGGATCATGATGCCTGCGGGAATGGTAGCATATAATTACAAGACAATATCACAGAAGAATGATGTAAAATTAATTGGTACGAATCAATATTCTGTAGAGGGTATCAGACAGGAGATGAAGCATTATCTTGGAAGTGGAGTCTTTGGACAGGTAGCCAGGGCTAGTCTGGATGAGCTGGATAAATGTGAGAAGATGCAGGCCGGTGTGGATGAAGTGCTGGACCGCAAATTCGAGAAGGGCAGTCTGACTTATCAGAAGTTTGATTCCATTGCCAAGGCTGCACAGGATACCATATTGGCGAATATGGTGAATATGCTTAACCGCATGAAGGTAATTGATGATGGTGTCTATGCCAGACTGCAGAATTACAAGCATGATGATATACCGGATGATATCCAGATACAGCAGCTGGAACTGTATAATAAGAACATTGCGGCTGTCAAGGAGAAACGCAATCAGAATGAAGGGCTTATTTACAAGCTGGATGAGCTCAGGATTGAGCTTGCAGCCTCAGAGGCAGTAGATGCGGCAGGAATCAAGGCATACGCAGAGATTGATACCTTGATTAAGCAGATAGAGTACTATCAGAACTGATATTATATCAGGGGAGAGGAAGGAGTATACAATTGAAAAGAAGCAACAGTAAGACAACGATACTGGTCATTGTGATTGCCGTAGTTGTGTTTGCACTGGCACTTGCCGGTATCAATGCAACGAGAAATATTGGCAAATCTGCCAAGACAATCAGTACGGAATCCGCTACGACCAGTATAGACAAGATGCTGCGTAACATTGAGGTGACGTATGCGGATCCCGTGAAATCACAGGTTGACCTGCTGGACACACAGGAAGAGGATGAGCTTCCTGACATTGACAAGAACGAGATTACCGTAAATGAGGATTCCGGCCTGTATGTGGAGATTTTTACAGCGCCGGAGCGTTCAGGCTCTGATAAGGATGGCTGGATGAATGAAATGGCAGAGAAGTTCAACCGTGAAGATATGCAGGTGAACGGCCAGGATGTATCTGTCAGGATCAGAAATGTCACTTCGGGACTTGCCATGGAATATATTGCCACCGGCAAATATGTACCTGATGGATTCTCACCATCCAATGCATTCTGGGGAAAGATGCTGGAAGCGGATGATGTGCGTGTACAGACCGTGGCAGAGAGACTGGTTGGCAACGTGCCGATTCTGATGTTCCAGAATGATACGTATGATGAGCTGATGAAGAAATATGGAGCCCTGAATCTGAAGACGGTTGTAGAAGCAACTGCCAATGGCGAGATTACCATGGGATATACGAACCCTTACGCCAGCTCTACAGGCCTGAACTTCCTGATCAGTACATTGCAGACCTATAGTCCTTCTGATCCGTTAAGTGATGAGGCGGTAGCAGGTTTCCAGACATTCCAGGCTAATGTGCCTTTTGTTGCATATAATACGCCGCAGATGAAGACTGCCGTAGAATCAGGTTCTCTGACAGGTCTGATCTATGAATATCAGGCTTATCAGAATGATAAGGAGTTGCAGAGAAAATATAAGGCAGTTCCATTTGGCTTCCGTCATGACGGACCACTCTATGCAGTGGGCAATATCAGTGATGAGAAGCTCCAGATTCTCGCTGATTACTGTCTGACAGATGAAGCACAGGCATTGGCAACAGAGTATGGTTTTAATGGCATGGATGATTATATCTGTGAACAAAGAGATGTATCAGGAGACGATCTTCTCAATGCCCAGGAACTCTGGAAAGAAGAGAAGGATAACGGTAAGCCGGTCATTGCCGTATTCGTGGCGGATGTATCAGGAAGTATGGATGGAGAACCCATCAACATGCTTCGCCAGTCTCTGATCAATGGTATGAAGTACATTGGAAAAGACAATTATGTAGGATTGGTTTCCTATAGTGACGACGTCACAGTCAATGTACCTGTTGGAAAATTTGACCTGAATCATCAGTCTGCTTTCAAGGGCGGTGTAGAGAGCCTTGAGACAGGCGGCGGTACAGCTACTTTTGATGGAATTATAGTAGGTATTCATCTGCTGCAGGAAGCAATGGCGGAATATCCGGAGGCAAAGCCGATGCTCTTCGTATTATCAGATGGACAGAGCAACCGTGGCTATGACCTGTCTGATATCAGAGAACCGCTGGATGCGCTTAATATTCCTGTGTATACCATCGGTTATAATGCAGATATCGATGCCCTTTCCCAGATATCTGCAATCAATGAAGCAGCCAGCATCAATGCTGACACAGATGATGTAGTATATAAGATTAAGAACTTGTTTAATGCGAATTTATAAGGAGGACAATATGGGATTTTCATTGGATATGCCGGATGAAGCGGCAATTAAAGAACAGGTAAAGGCAGAGCTTGCTCCACTTCCGGAGAGAAAAGAGGCTATCGCAGAGGTTGCTGGTAAGAATGCAGATGCTTTCCTTACAGTAGATTTGAATTCTTTTGATGAAAGGAAAGAACTGACAACAGCAATCGAGACATTTGGTGCAGACCTGGTCAAAGATTCTGCAACCAAGAATGAACTGTTAAAGACTAAGGTTGGTGATCTGGGTAATTTCGGGGGAGCCAGCGCAGATGTAGCTAAGGGACTGGAAGATCTGACTATTGAGATGAAAGATCTGGACCCTTCTGCAATTGATTTCATGAAGACTGGTCCTTTGGGTAAGATTTTCAACCCTGTAAGAAGATATTTCACCAAGTTTGAAGACTCTGACAAGGCAATCGGCGATATCATCAAGTCACTGGATAAGGGAGAGACTTCCCTTAGAAATGACAACACAACACTGGAGCTGGAACAGGCATCCATGCGTGATCTGACCAAGCAGTTAAATGAAAAAGTGGAAATGGGCACACAGCTTGACGAATATTTAACAAATGCCATTGAGAAAGCAAAGGCAGATGGCACAGACCCTGACAGAGTGAAGTTCGTAGAAGAAGAAATCCTGCTTCCACTCAGACAGAGACTCCTTGACTTTGAACAGATGCTGGCTGTAAATCAGCAGGGTATCGTTGCAATGGAGATCATCCGTAGAAATAATCTGGAGCTGATTCGTTCCGTAGAACGTGCCAAGACAGTAACCGTATCTGCTCTGCGTGTAGCAGTTACAGTAGCAAGTGCTCTGTACCACCAGAAGATCGTATTAGAGAAAGTAAATCTCTTAAATGAGACGACCAACAATATGATCGCTGCCACCTCCAAGATGTTAAAGGATCAGGGCGCAGAGATTCAGAAGCAGGCTATTGAATCCAATATTTCCATTGATACAATGAAGCAGGCTTTTGCAGATACTTTTGCAGCTCTGGAAGACATCAGCAACTACAAGCAGGAAGCTCTGCCTAGAGTACGTCAGACAATTGACGAGTTCAAGGCTCTGACAGAAGAAGGCGAGAAGGCTCTGCAGAGAATAGAAAAGGTATATTAATATATGTTTCAGTATGTTTTATTTGATCTGGATGGGACACTGACAGACCCCAAGACAGGAATCACAAGCTGCGTGCAGTATGCACTGGCGGATGCGGGAATCGAAGAACCCGATCTGGACAAACTGGAGCCCTTTATCGGTCCGCCTCTGACAGACAGCTTCAGGGAATTCTATGGCTTTGATGACGAACAGATTAAGCGTGCCATAGACAAGTATCATGAGAGATTCGATGAGAAGGGTATCTTTGAGAATGAACTCATAGAAGGAATCCCTGAATTATTAAAGGCTCTAAAGGATGCCGGACGCAGAGTTTCCATTGCGTCCAGCAAACCAAGACCTCTGGTTATCAGGATTCTGGAGCACTTTGAGATTGCACAGTATTTTGATACCGTAGTGGGCAGCGAGTTTGATGGCAGATTTGCAACGAAGGAAGCAGTTGTAGAAGAAGCACTCAAACAGTTGGTTCCTTCTGTATATGAGAAGGAAGATGTCGCCATGGTCGGTGACCGCAAGTTCGACATTCAGGGAGCGAGAGCTCATGGACTGACGGGAATCGGCGTAAGCTTCGGCTATGCCGGTGAGCATGAACTGGAGGATGCAGGCGCAGACTATATTGTAGATACAGTAGAGGAGCTGCAGAGACTTTTGCTGCAGGGAAGCCTATGAGCAGAAGATTAAAAGCTCCCAGAGAACCTAAAGTACAGCCAAAGCGTACACATCCACTGGAAAAGGCATGGTATATCCTGAAACCGTTCATTCTGTATATGGTCATTAAGACTGCGGCATTGCTGTTATTATCCTTACTGGTCATATCGGTTCCAATCAGCTCCATGGCAGAATGGGTAACGGTTCACAGTAATCAGATCAATGCGGTGCTCAATGCATTGGCGAGCATCTTCGCTGTTGCATTTCTGATGAATGACTTCCTCAAGGAAGTAAATGTAATTGGCGAGATTGACATTGACAGCAGTTTTTTCAGGCAGTTCTGTGCATGGATGAAGAATGGAGTGAAAGCAGACAAAGATAAGGCAGTACCTCTGGCTGCATCACTTGGAATCACTTCGGCTTTGGCGTTTAACATTCTGGCTGGAATCATACAGATACAGTCACCGGGTTATCAGAAGGTAGAAGCTATCCAGTATTCTGTTCCCATATGGCTTGGACTGATTCTGTATGGACTGATTTCTCCTTTTGTAGAAGAAGTCGTATTCAGAGGACTGACATATATCCGTATGCGCAGATTCTTTGGAATCCCTCTGAGTGTAATTGTGACAGCAGTGTTGTTTGCCGGTTTTCATGGTAATCTGGCGCAGTTCGTATATGCATTATGCATGGGAGTGCTGTTGGCACTGTGCTATGAGTGGGTGAAGAGCTTTGCAGCACCGCTGGTATTTCATATGGCAGCGAATATTGTAGTATTCGTAGTATCCAGCCTGATGGGTGGCAGTTCTGCATTGCTGTATATACCGTTTCTTGTGTTTTTCCTGCTGTTGTCTGTAATCCTGACAGCATTGCTGTATGGTAAAACACGATAATATATGAATAGAACAGCACAAAATTATAAATTTACTCTTTACAAATGAAAAAAATTTTTTTATAATGATGAAAACGTAAAAAATCTAATATAGCGAACAAGGTAACCAAAGGCGGTTTAATATAGCGTATTTTTGGTTGCCTTTTTTTGTTGCTTTATCTGACTATTTTATACAGAACACACATATTGTCAAATAATCTGACAATTCATAGAAAACGCCCTGTTTACAAGGAAAAAACTAAGGTGTATAGTTAGAAAAATCAAAGCACTGCATAGATTTTGAAGTTAGAAAAATGTACCCGTGGTACATAGAAAGAAAAGGAGAAAGCAAGATGTTTGATGCAAAAATGAATGTTCCCGAAGCACCGCTTCACAGAGCAGAATTTGAACATGACAACTGTGGTATTGGTGCTGTTGTAAACATCAAAGGTACGAAGAGCCGTGAAACGGTTGAAAATGCCCTCAGAATCGTAGAGAATCTGGAGCACAGAGCCGGTAAAGATGCAGAAGGCAAGACTGGTGACGGTGTTGGTATTCTGGTACAGATCAGCCACAAATTCTTTTCCAGGGTAACCAAGCCTCTTGGCATTGAACTTGGAGGAGAGCGCGAATACGGTATCGGTATGTTCTTCTTCCCGCAGGATGAACTGAAACGTAATCAGGCGAAGAAGATGTTTGAGATCATCGTAGAGAAGGAAGGGCTGGAATTCCTTGGCTGGCGTGAAGTTCCCTGTGTACCTTCCGTACTGGGACATAAGGCAGTAGAATGTATGCCTTACATTATGCAGGCATTCATCAAGAAACCGGCAGATGTTGAGAAAGGACTGGACTTTGACAGAAAGCTCTATATTGCAAGAAGAGTATTTGAACAGAGTTCCGATAATACCTATGTGGTATCTCTTAACAGCCGTACAATTGTATACAAGGGCATGTTTCTTGTAAAACAGCTCCGCTCTTTCTTTACGGATCTGCAGAGCGAGGATTATGAATCAGCGATTGCAATGGTTCACTCACGTTTCTCTACAAACACCAATCCGAGCTGGGAGCGTGCACATCCGAACAGATTTATCGTACATAATGGTGAGATCAATACCATTCGTGGTAATGTGGATAAGATGATCGCCCGTGAAGAGAATATGGCATCTGATCATTTAAAGGGTGAGTTCCACAAGATTCTTCCTGTTGTAAATGCACAGGGCTCTGACTCCGCCATGCTGGATAACACACTGGAATTCCTGGTTATGAGTGGGATGGATCTTCCGCTTGCAGTCATGATTACAATTCCTGAACCCTGGGCTAACAACAAAACCATGTCTCAGAGCAAGAAAGACTTCTATCAGTACTACGCAACCATGATGGAGCCCTGGGACGGTCCTGCATCTATTGTCTTTTCCGATGGTGATATCATGGGTGCGGTACTTGACCGTAATGGTCTGCGTCCTTCCCGTTATTATATTACTTCTGATGACCAGTTGATCCTTTCCTCAGAAGTCGGCGTTCTTCCTGTTGACCCGACCAAGATCGTGAAGAAGGACAGACTTCGTCCGGGCAAGATGCTTCTGGTCGATACTGTAAAAGGTGAAGTGGTAGATGATGATACCCTGAAGGAAAAATATGCAAAGCGCCGTCCTTATGGTGCATGGCTGGATTCCAACCTGGTAGAGCTTAGAGAGCTTAAAATCCCAAATATGAAAGTACCTGAGTTCTCCTATGTAGAGCGTCAGAGAATGCAGAAAGCATTCGGTTATACCTATGAGGAATTGAAGACAAGTATCCTTCCTATGGCGAGAAATGGTGCAGAGTCTATTGCAGCAATGGGCGTAGATACACCCCTTCCGGTTCTGGCAAAGACACATCATCCACTGTTTCATTATTTCAAGCAGTTGTTCGCACAGGTAACGAATCCGCCTATTGATGCGATTCGTGAGGAAGTTGTTACTTCCACCAGTGTCTACATTGGAAAAGACGGCAACCTGCTGGAGGACTGTGAGCAGAACTGTCACGTATTGAAGGTAAACAACCCAATCCTGACATCTACTGACCTTTTGAAGATCAAGAATATGAAGAAGGAAGGCTTTCAGGTAGTTGAGATTCCTATTATTTACTATAAGAACACAAGTCTGGAGCGTGCAATCGACAGACTGTATGTAGAAGTAGACAGAGCATACCGTGATGGTGCCAATATCATTATCCTGTCTGATCGTGGCGTAGATGAGAACCATGTAGCGATTCCTTCCCTGTTGGCTGTATCAGCAATGCAGAAACACCTGGTACGTACCAAGAAGAGAACGAGTGTAGCGTTAATCATCGAATCCGCAGAACCTAGGGAAGTACATGATTTTGCCACACTGTTAGGCTATGGTGCCTGTGCAGTCAACCCATATCTGGCTCAGGAATCTATCAAGGAGCTGATCGAGACAGGTATGCTGGATAAGGATTATCATGCAGCAGTAGATGATTACAACAATGCAGTACTTCATGGAATCGTTAAGATTGCCTCCAAGATGGGTATTTCCACGATTCAGTCCTATCAGGGTTCACAGATCTTTGAAGCAATCGGTCTGAATGCAGAAGTGATTGATAAATACTTTACCAATACTGTCTGTAGGGTAGGCGGTCTGTCCATAAAGGATATTGAGAAGCAGGTAGATGACCTTCATTCACTGGCATTTGACCCATTGGGACTGGCAACAGACCTGACTCTGGATAATCCGGGACAGCATAAGGCAAGAAGCGGTGCAGAAGAGCATCTGTACAATCCTGCAACCATCCATATGTTACAGCAGTCTACGAGACTGGGCAATTATGAGATGTTCAAGGAATATACGAAGCTTGTTAATGATGAGACAAGTATCAAGAACCTGCGTGGTCTGATGGACTTTAATTATCCTGAAAAAGGCGTTCCAATCGATGAAGTAGAGAGTGTGGACAGTATCGTGACCCGCTTCAAGACAGGTGCGATGTCCTATGGTTCTATCTCCAAGGAAGCGCATGAGACTTTGGCAATCGCCATGAACACCCTGCATGGTAAATCCAACAGTGGTGAAGGTGGTGAAGACCTTGACAGAATGGAGATCGGTCCTGATGGACTCAATAGATGTTCTGCAATCAAGCAG